>Ga0181534_10000360_pt1 | contig 32906 bp, 31 predicted proteins | sample PEATcosm2014_Bin_37_FD_119758 | JGI IMG/M metagenome (GOLD analysis project Ga0181534, IMG submission 119758) | Peatland microbial communities from MTU Mesocosm Facility, Houghton, MI, USA - PEATcosm2014_Bin17_10_metaG | ecosystem: Environmental > Terrestrial > Soil > Wetlands > Peat | place...
AAGCCGAGCACGCCGCCACTCGTGCCGACGTCCAGATAGTGGATGCCGGCACCCTGGAGCGCCTCGGCACGCCGGATGTCATCGTGGTAGTTGGAGTTGCCGCCATCGATCAGCACGTCGCCGGCCTGAAGCGCCGGGCGCAGCTCTTCGATCACCTTGTCGACCAGGGCGGCCGGTACCATGATCCACACCGCGCGCGGGGGCTTGAGCGCCCGCACCAGCTCGGCCGGCGATGCAGCCCCGCGTCCGCCGAAGCCGGTGACGGCCTTCACGGCCTCGGGCTTGGGGTCATAGGCCACGCACTCGTGGCCGCCCTGCACCAGACGCCGCACCATGTTGGCCCCCATGCGCCCGAGTCCGATCATCCCGATCTGCATTGCTCGACTCCTTAAGTCCAGGGGTTGGTGCTCGTGGCCGCGCGCTAGTTGGGTACGCGCCTGATCTGCGCACCGAGCTGCTGCAGCTTCTCCTCGATGGCCTCGTAACCGCGATCGATGTGGTAGATGCGTTCGATCTCGGTGCGGCCGTCGGCCACCAGGGCGGCGAGCACCAGGCTCGCCGAGGCGCGCAGGTCGGTCGCCATCACCGGCGCGGCGGTGAGTCGCTCGACGCCCTTGATGATGGCGGTGTTGCCCTCGAGCCGGATTTCGGCGCCCATGCGCCGCATCTCCAGCATGTGCATGAAGCGATTCTCGAATATCGTCTCGATGATGGTGCCGACGCCCTCGGCCACCGTGTTGAGTGCGGCGAATTGCGCCTGCATGTCGGTCGGGAAGGCGGGGTACGGGGCGGTGCGGATGTCGACCGCGATGGGGCGGCGGTCGCGCATGTCCACTTCGACCCAGGTGTCGCCCACGGTGACCGTGGCGCCCGCCTCGCGCAGCTTGACGATGACGGCGTCCAGATGTTCGGGGCGCGTGTTCTTGATGCGCACGTGGCCGCGGGTGATGGCGCCCGCGACCAGGTAGGTGCCGCTCTCGATCCGGTCCGGCAGCACCTCATAGCGGGTGCCGTGCAGCCGTTCAACCCCCTCGATGATGATCTTGTCGGTGCCCGCGCCGGTGATCCTCGCGCCCATGGCGATGAGAAAATTCGCGAGATCGACCACTTCGGGCTCGCGCGCCGCATTCTCGAGCACGGTCTCGCCGTCGGCCAAGGTGGCCGCCATCATCAGATTCTCCGTGCCCGTGACGGTGACGGTCTCGAGCACCAGGCGCGCGCCCTTCAGCCGGCCGGCCCGCGCCTTGATGTAGCCGTTCTCGATGTGGATGTCCGCGCCCATCGCCTGCAGGCCGGCGACGTGGATGTTGACCGGCCGCGCACCGATCGCACACCCCCCGGGCAGGGAAACATCCGCGGATCCGAAGCGCGCCAGCAGGGGGCCCAGCACGAGAATCGAGGCGCGCATGGTTTTGACCAGCTGATAGGGAGCGAAATACTCCTTGATGGTCGAGGCGTCGACCTCGATGCGCATCTTCTCGTCGATGGTCACCGACACGCCCATGCGGCCGAGCAGTTCGATCATGGTGGTCACGTCCTGCAGGTGCGGTACGTTCGATACCGTGACCGGGCCATCGGCCAGCAGGCATCCGGCCAAAATGGGCAGGGTGGCATTCTTCGCACCGGAGATGCGGATCTCGCCCGAAAGCGGGATGCCGCCGTGGATTTGCAGCTTATCCACGGCTGAGGCCCGCGAATTCTTCGGGCGTGAACACCTGCAGGCTAAGCGCGTGGATCTCGTTGCCCATCGCGGTCCCGAGCGTTCCATAGACCAGTTGGTGGCGCTGCAGGGGCCGTTTTCCGGCGAAAGCCGCGGCGATCACCACCGCCTCGAAGTGCACGTTGTCGTCGCTCGTGACCGAGGCCTGGCTGCCGGGTAGTCCCCGCTGAATCATGTCGGCTATGTGTTGTGGGTACATGCACTTTCCTCAAGTTGTATCATTCACCGATGGACCCCGACTTCACGGACGCAAGCCTCATCGATCTCGGGCGCCAGGCACTCACCGTCGAGATCGACGGCCTGAGGGCCCAGCTGCCCCGTCTAGGGGGGGAGTTTGCACGCGCCTGCCGCATTTGTCTTACCTGCCGTGGCCGGATCGTGGTCACCGGCATGGGCAAATCGGGCCACATCGGCGGCAAGATAGCCGCCACCCTCGCCAGCACCGGCACCCCGGCCTTCTTCGTGCATGCGGGCGAAGCGAGCCATGGCGACATCGGCATGATCACCCGCGATGACGCGGTGCTCGCCCTGTCCAATTCGGGCGAAACCGACGAGATCTTGACCATCGTCCCGGTGCTCAAGCGGCTCGGCGTCCCCTTGATCGCCTTCACCGGCAACCCGGGTTCGGCGCTGGCGCGCATCGCCACGGTGCACCTGGACATCGGCGTGCCGGCCGAGGCCTGTCCGCTGAACCTCGCGCCCACCGCGAGCACCACGGCGGCGCTCGCCGTCGGGGACGCGCTCGCGGTGGTGCTGCTCAAGGCGCGCGGTTTCACTGAAGCTGATTTTGCCCGCTCGCACCCCGCGGGCACCCTCGGACGCCGGTTGCTGCTTCACGTCAAGGACGTGATGCGCACCGGGACCGACGTACCGCGGGTCGCGCCCGACGCGCGGCTCGCCGACGGGCTGATGGAAGTGACGCGCAAGGGTCTTGGCATGACGGCGATCGTGGATGCGCAGGACCGGGTCCTCGGGGTGTTCACCGATGGCGATTTGCGCCGCGCCCTCGATCGCGCCGCGGACCTTCACACCACGCGCATGGATGAGGTCATGACCCGCCCGGCGAAATCCGTGCGCGCCAACAGCCTCGCGGCCGAGGCGGTGCTGCTGATGGAAACGCATCGCATCACCTCGCTGGTGGTGCTCGATGCCCACGATGTGCTGGTCGGCGCGCTCAACGTGCACGATCTGCTGCGCGCCGGTGTGGTGTGAACGCGCGCAAGCCCACCCCGCTCAGGCAAATCGGTCTGTTGGTGCTCGACGTCGACGGCGTGCTCACCGACGGCCGCCTGTACTTTTCCGCCCGCGGCGAGGCGCAGAAGGTGTTTCACGTGCGCGACGGTCACGGCATCAAGCTGGTGATGCAGAGCGGGGTCGCGGTGGCGGCGGTGAGCGGCCGCCGGTCCGCTGCGGTGAGCGCCCGCATGCGGGAACTCAAGGTGCCGCACGTGGTGCAGGGCTGCGAGGACAAGGTCGAGGCGCTGCGCAAGCTCGCCGCCCGGCTCGACATCGATCCGCTCGATTGCGCCTGTATCGTCGATGACACGCCGGACCTGCCGTTGATGGCCGCCGTCGGCTTCGCCGCGGCCGTTGCCGATGCGCATCCGCTGGTGCGCACGGCGGCACATTGGATCAGCCGAGTGCCCGGCGGCCACGGCGCCGTGCGCGAGCTGTGCGATGCGCTGCTGCGCGCGCGCGCCGGGCGCGCTCGAAGCCGCTGATGCCGTTCCGAATCTTCACCCTCATCGCGGTCGTGGGGCTGGCCGTCATCAGCTGGATCTTGAGCTCCCCGGGCCGCAAGCCGGCGGGGACCGGCGCGGCCGCCCGCTCCGCCATGCCCGGCTATTATCTCAAGAACGCCGTGCTCACCGATTTTGACGCCAATGGCGCACCGAGCATCCGCATCCAGGCCGAGCGCATCGACCAGATCGATCATGGCCCGGAAGTGGCGCTCTACAACGTGCGCTTCGATTATCAGGCGCCGAACGGCCAGACCTGGGTGATGTTCGGCGACGTGGCCCACGTGCAGCCGGGCGGCAAGATCGTCGATGTGACCGGCAACGTGCGGCTCGAGGGCCAGAGCTCGGAACATGCGGGCACCGCGGTGGTGCGCACCGATGCGCTAAGCTACGACGTGCCCGACGCCATTGCGACCACGCAAAGCGATGTGCGCATCGAATTCGGGGCTCACACGCTCACCGCCCGCGGCCTCATCGCCAATTTGAAAGAGCGCACCATGCGCCTAGAATCGAAGGTCAATGGTCATTTCCAACCTTAAAATGCTGGCCTTCGCGCTGCCCCTCGCGCTCGCGCTGCCGTCGCGGCCCGTGCCCGCGGCGGTCGCGTCGGCCAAGCAGGAGGCGATTCTGCTCGATGCCCAGTCCTCGGAACTCGATCTGCGCACCAACAACGTGGTGTTCCGCAAGGTGCGCATCGCGCAGGGCGCCATGTCGGTGTCCGCGGACCAGGGCCAGGCGACACGCCAGGCCACGGGCCTGGATTTCGACAACAGCCTGTGGGTGTTCCGCGGCAACGTGAAAATCACCATGGACCAGGGACAATTGAGCGCGGACGAGGCGCAGATCAATTTCACCAAGAAGCTGCTCGCCAAGGCGGTGGCCAACGGCAAACCGGCCGAATTCGAGCAGCACATCGCCAAAACCGGCAAGACCGCGCACGGCCACGCCGAGGTCATCGATTACGATGCCACCAAGAACATCGTGCGCCTGTCGAAGAACGCCTGGCTCAGCGACGGGCAGAACGAGATTCGGGGCGAGTCGCTCAAGTACAACCTGCTTGCCCAGAGCATCGTCGCCGAGGCGGCGGAACAGGGGTCGCAGCGGGTGCACATCATCATCACCCCGCCCCCCTCCAAACCATGAGCGTGCTGCGGGCGTTGAACCTCGCCAAGAGTTACAAATCACGGCAGGTGCTGCGGGATTTGTCCCTCGAAGTCGAGAGCGGCGAAGTGGTCGGCCTGCTCGGCCCGAATGGCGCCGGCAAGACCACCGCCTTTTACATGATCGTCGGGCTCACCCGCCTCGAGCATGGCGAGATCTTCTTGGACAACCGCGACATCGGACGCCTGCCCATGCACCGGCGCGCCCAGTTGGGTTTGGGCTATCTGCCGCAGGAGCCCTCGGTGTTCCGCCGCCTGTCGGTGTCCGACAACATCCGGGCCATCCTGGAGACCCGCCCCGGCCTCGACGCGGCGCAGCGCGATGAGCGCCTCGCCGAACTGCTCGACGAAATGCACATCGGGCACGTGCGCGACAGCATGGGGTTGAGCCTGTCGGGCGGCGAGCGGCGCCGCGTCGAAATTGCCCGCACCCTGGCCGCCGATCCCCAGTTCATTCTGCTGGATGAGCCGTTTGCCGGCGTCGATCCGTTGTCCGTGGCCGATATCCAAAGAATAATCAAGCACTTATCGGACAAGGGAATTGGCGTGCTGATTACGGATCATAATGTGCGCGAGACGCTCGGAATTTGCGAGCGCGCCTACATCGTCAGCCAGGGGACCGTCCTCGCTGCCGGTTCTGCGGATCAGATTCTTGCCAACCCGCAGGTTCGTGAGGTGTACTTGGGTCAGGATTTCAAACTGTAGGCTTGGATCTGAAAGAACTATGTTGAAGCCAAGTCTGCAGCTTCGCATTGGCCAGCAGCTCACCATGACGCCGCAGCTGCAGCAGGCCATCCGGCTCCTGCAGCTGCCTTCGCTCGACCTGCAGGCCCATGTCCGGGAAACCCTCGAGACCAATGTGATGCTCGAGGCCGAGGACGAGCTCGCGCTCGAAGCGCCGCCCGATACCGTACGCGAGCGCGAGGAGCTCCCGGTCGAGGAGAAGTACGCCGAGCTCACCGGCAACACGGCGACCGCCGACCAACGCGAAGAGCCCGAGGTGGAAATCGCCGACGAGGCCTGGGGCGAACAGACCAGCGGCCCCTCCGACACCCCCTGGTCGGGCGACGACGACCGCAGCACCGATTTCAGCGACCAGCACGGTCAAACCCTGCAGGAGCAGCTCATCGAGCAGCTCGAGCTCGCCAAATTGTCGGCGGTGGACCTCGCCATCGCCCGCGTGATCACCGACGCCATCAACGATGACGGGTACCTGAAGGACGATCTGGAGGACATCCGCCAGAGCCTGCGGCCGGAAATAGAGGCCTCGATGGCCGACGTCGAACGCGTGCTCGCGGCCGTGCAGTCGCTCGAGCCGGCCGGTGTCGGCGCGCGTAACCTGGGCGAGTGCATCGCACTGCAGCTGCGCCAGCTGCATTCCGACACACCGGCGCGCGACATCGCGATCCGCGTGGCGCTCGATCATCTCGATCTGGTCGCCGGCCAGCAGCTGGTGCTGCTGCGCCGCCAGCTGCGCTGCAGCGAGGGCGATCTGGAAATGGCGCTGGCGCTGGTGCGCTCCTGCCATCCGCGCCCCGGCGCCGCGGTGAACCCGTCACAGGCCGAATACGTGATCCCGGACGTGTTCGTGCGGCGCACCGATCACGGCTGGATCGTCGAGATCAACCAGGCCACGGTGCCGCGGGTGCGGGTCAACCAGAGCTACGCGAACCTGATTTCGCGGGCGCCCGATCACGCCATGCTGCGCACCCAGCTGCAGGAGGCGCGCTGGCTGATGCGCAGCCTCGAGATCCGCAACGAGACGCTGATCAAGGTGGCGCGCTGCATCGTGCAGCGGCAGACCAGTTTCTTCGAGCTCGGCGAGGAGGCCATGGAACCGCTGATACTCAAGGACGTGGCCGAGGCGGTCGAGATGCACGAATCGACGATTTCACGCGTGACCACGGCCAAGTACATGCACACGCCGCGCGGCGTTTTCGAGTTCCGTTATTTCTTCTCGAGCCACGTCGAGGCCGCGGACGGCACGGAGATGTCCTCCATCGCCATCCGCGCCAAGATCAAAAAATTGATTTCGCAGGAGAACCCGGAGAATCCGTGCAGCGACAGCAAGCTGGCGGAGATCCTGTCGCAGGAGGGCATACCGGTCGCGAGACGCACGGTTGCCAAATATCGCGAAGGCATGCAGATCGCCCCGTCGAACGAACGGAAGCGCGCTGCGGCCCGCGCGTCGTAGAGTCGGTCAAGTCTAGGAGGAAACTTATGCAGCTCGATCTCAGCGGTCATCATGTGGAAGTCACGCCTGCGCTGCGCGGCTACGTCCAGAAAAAATTCGAGCGGATTTCCCGGCATTTCGAGCAACTGATCGACGTGCATTGCGTGCTCACGGTGGAGAAGCTGCGCCACAAGGCCGAAGCGACGCTCATGCTCAGGGGGAACAAGATTTACGCCGACGCCACCGAGGCCGACATGTACGCGGCCATCGACGCGCTCACCGACAAGCTCGACCGCTGCGTCAAGAAGCACAAGGAAAAAGCCTCCGATCACCACGCCGATGAGGTGATCAAGGCGCGCTCATCCAGCTGATGCGCCTGGTCATCGTCAGCGGATTGTCGGGATCCGGCAAGAGCGTGGCGCTGCACCTGCTCGAGGACATCGACTTCTATTGCGTCGACAACATACCGGCGGCGCTGCTCAAGCCGTTCATCTCGCACACCATCCGGGGCACCGACGAGGTCTACTCGCGCACCGCCGTCGGGCTCGACGCGCGCAACCGGCCGAACGAGATCGACACCATCCCGGCGCTGGTGACGGAGCTGCGCCGCAGCGGCATCGGCTGCGAAGTGCTGTACCTGCACGCGAACGACGAAGTGCTGCTCAAACGCTATGCGGAGACGCGCCGCAAGCATCCGCTGGTGACGGCCGGGGTGAGCCTGCGCGAGGCCATCGCCTCCGAACGCAAGCTGCTCGAGCCGATCACCAAGGCGGCGGATCTGGTGATCGACACCTCCGCGATGGGCGTGCACGGGCTGCGCGAACGCATCCGCGAACGCGTCGAGCAGCGGCGCGACGGGCGCCTCGCGCTGATGTTCGAATCGTTCGGCTACAAGCACGGCATTCCGGGCGATGCGGATTTCGTCTTCGACGTGCGCAGTCTGCCGAATCCGCACTGGGAGGCCGGCCTGCGCGAGCTGACCGGATGCGATGCGCCGGTGATCGACTATCTCGCCGGCCATGCGAGCGTGCGCACCATGATCGCGGCGCTCGCCGAATTCCTGAGCGCACGCATCGGTGAATTCGCGCTGGCCAATCGCAGCTATCTCACCATCGCCATCGGCTGCACCGGCGGCCAGCATCGGTCGGTGTACATCGCCGAGCGCCTGGCCGAGCACTTCCGCCGCACCTACCCGCAGGTTCTCACCCGGCACGACTCGCTGCGGAAAAGCTGACCTGTTTGTGCTCGAGGAATGCGCGGATCTCGGCGGCGCGCGCCCGGGCGTCGGCGAGGCCGAGGGCGATCAGCTCGCGCGTGTAGCCGCGCTCGAACAGAAGATAGCTCAGCAGCTGGTTGCCCGACGCCTTGCCGGCGCCCATGGTGCGCATCAGCACGCGCAGGGTGCGCGGCAGCTCGTGCCGGTGCCGGCGGGCGATTTCGCTCAAGTCCTGCGAAGGAGTGAGCACCAGGCAGGGCATGCCGACGCGCTCGAGATCGGAATGCAGCTGGTCCATGAACAGCGAATCGAGCATGAAGCCGAACATCTGGCCGAACGTCGGCACGGTGCCTGACCCGCCGAGGCCGAGTCCCGCGACCGACGGATCGCCGACGCCGATCACCAGCAGCCGGTTGGCGCCGAGCTCGATCGCCGGACTCAGAGGCGAGGTCTGGCGCATCGCCCCGTCGCCGAAATAGCGCTGGCGCACGCAGATCGGCCGGAACATGAACGGGATGGCGAGGCTCGCCATCAAATGCTCGAGGGTGAGCTGCACGCGCTCGCCCGTGCGCGCCACCCGCTTCCACGGCTCGACGCCGGTCGAGCAGGCGTAGAAGGTGACTGAATCGGCGTTCGCATAGCTCGTGGCACAGATGCCGACCGCCTGCAGGTGCCGTTTGTACAATCCGCGCGGAATGCCGTCGAAGTTCAAATTCCTGCGCAGCAGCTCCCAGAGCGGGCCGTTGTCGAACAGTGAATGCGGCGGATGCGCGAGCCATCCACCCGTGCCGAGCGCCGCCATCCAGTGCAAACCGGAACGCAGCATGGACAGTGCGTCCGACCTGATGACCTGGTGCACCCGAAAATCGCGCCAGACGCGTTCTATGCCGTACACCGCGTGGCGGAAATGCGCCGCATCCGAGGCGAGCGCAATGGCGCTCACCGCACCGGCCGACGTGCCGGTCACGATTTGAAACGGACATGCGGAACCGCGCCGCAGCAATTCGGTGATGCCCTTGAGCACACCCACCTGATAGGCGGCACGCGCCCCGCCCCCGGTCAAAACCAGTCCGAGTTCGGGTGCCTCGTCTGGCATCGAGGCCCCTAGCCCAGCGCGTCGATGGCGTCGTCCAGTCCGGACAGCGTCAGCGGATACATGCGCCCGTCGAGCAGCTCCCGGATGAGGGAGATCGAGGCGATCTGCCGCCAGCGCTGCTGCGGCTGCGGATTCAGCCACACGAATTTCGGGTACGCCTTCGTCAGCCGTTCGAGCCACACGCTGCCTGCCTCGGCGTTCCAGTGCTCGACGCTGCCGCCCGCGTACGTCACCTCGTACGGGCTCATGGTCGCATCGCCCACCAGGATCAGCTTGTAATCGGAACCGTAGGTGCGCAGAAGTTCGAGGGTGTCCAGGTGCTGGTTGAAGCGCCGCCGGTTGTCGCGCCACAGCGCCTCATAGGGGCAATTGTGGAAATAAAAATGTTCGAGGTGCTTGAACTCGCTGCGCGCGGCCGAGAACAGCTCCTCGCAGGTCTTGACGTGATCGTCCATCGAACCGCCGATGTCGAGCAGCAGCAGCACCTTCACGACATTGTGCCGTTCGGCGACCATTTTGATGTCGAGCCATCCGCCCGCACGCGCCGTCGCATCGATGGTGTCGGCGAGCGCGAGTTCGGTCGGTGCGCCGCGGCGCGCGAAGCGGCGCAGCTTGCGCAACGCGAGCTTCATATTGCGCGTGCCGAGTTCCACCGTGTCGTCGAGATTGGCGAATTCGCGCTTGTCCCAGACCTTGACCGCGCTGCGATTGCGCGAGCCGTCCTGCCCGATGCGCACGCCTTCCGGATTGAAGCCGTAGGCGCCGAAGGGCGAGGTGCCCGCCGTGCCGATCCACTTGCTGCCGCCCTGATGCCGGCCCTGCTGCTCCTCGAGGCGCTGCTTCAGCGTCTCCATCAGCTTGTCCCAGCCGCCGAGCGCCGCGACCTGCGCCTTTTCCTCATCCGAAAGGTTGCGCTCCGCGAGCTTCTCGAGCCAGTCGGGCGGCAGCTCGCGCTGCAGCTGCGCGAACACGTCCTGCGCTCCCTTGAAATGCGCCGCGAACGCGCGGTCGAAACGGTCGTAGTGACGCTCGTCCTTGACCAGGCAGGTTCGCGCCAGATGATAGAAGTTCTCCGCGCTCGCCGACGCGAGACCGCGCTCGAGGGCCTCGAGCAGGGTGAGCAGTTCGGTGATCGACACCGGCACGCCGGCGGTGCGCAGCAGGAAGAAAAACCTAACGAGCATTCCGCCGACTGAGAAACAGCAGTTGTTCGAACAAATGCACGTCCTGCTCGTTTTTCAGCAGGGCCCCGTACAGCGGCGGAATGAGCTTTTTGGCATCGTCGCTGCGCAGCGCTTCCGGCGGGATGTCCTCCGCCACCAAGAGCTTGATCCAGTCGAGCAGCTCCGAGGTCGTGGGCTTTTTCTTCAAGCCCGGAGTTTCGCGGATCTTGAAGAAGCTCGTCAGCGCCTCGCGCAGCAGCTCGCGTTTCAAGCCCGGAAAATGCACGTCGATGATCTGCGTCATCGTCGCCTCGTCCGGAAAGCGGATGTAATGGAAGAAGCAGCGGCGCAGGAACGCGTCCGGCAGCTCCTTTTCATTGTTGCTGGTGATCACGATGACCGGGCGGTGTTTGGCGACGACCGTCTGGCGGGTTTCGTAGACGTAGAACTCCATCCGGTCGAGCTCGCGCAAAAGATCGTTCGGAAATTCGATGTCCGCCTTGTCGATCTCGTCGATCAGCAGCACCGGCTGAACCTCGCAGTCGAAGGCCTCCCACAGGTTGCCCTTGACGATGTAGTTGCCGATTTCCTTGACCTTCGGATCGCCGAGCTGCGAGTCGCGCAGCCGCGACACCGCATCGTATTCGTACAGCCCCTGCTGCGCCTTGGTGGTCGATTTGACGTGCCACTCGTACAGCGGCTTGCCGAGCGAGCGGGCGATCTCGGCCGCGAGCAGCGTCTTGCCGGTGCCGGGCTCCCCCTTGATCAGCAGGGGCCGCGACAGCACCATCGCCGCGTTCACCGCGGCCATCAGCTCATCGGTGGCGATGTATCGATCGGTGCCGCGGAATTGCGCCTGTGCCACGCTTATTTGCGCACGACTTGCAGGATCTGCATCGAGTTCGTGCCGCCGGCGACGCCGCTGAGCTCACCCTTGGTGAGGATGATGAGGTCGCCCTCCTTCACCAGCTTCAAATCGAGCAGCAGGCCGAAGATCGAGAAATAGAACACTTCGCGATCCTCGTCCGTCACGTCGTAGGCCACCGGATACACGCCGCGGTAGAGCGTCACCCGGCCGCGGGTGGCCTCCTGGCGCGTGAAGGCGTAGATCGGGATGTCGGAGCGGACCCGCGACATCCACAAGGCGGTCCCGCCCGACTCGGTCAGCGCCACGATGGCCTTCACGTGCAGGTGGTTCGCCGTGTACATCACCGCCGCGGCGATCGCCTCGTTGGTGCGGTCGAAATAGCCGGTGTTGCGCTGCCTGATGCGCACGTGCGCGCCCTGGTATTTTTCCGCGCCGACGATGATCTGCGCCATGGCCTCGACCACCTTGGCCGGGTGCTTGCCCGCGGCGGTTTCCGCCGACAGCATCACCGCATCGCTGCCGTCCATCACGGCGTTGGCCACGTCCGACACCTCGGCGCGCGTCGGGATGGTCGCGACGATCATCGACTCCATCATCTGCGTGGCCGTGATCACCACGCGATTCTGGTGGCGCGCCTCCTGGATGATCTGCTTTTGCAGGCCGGCAAGTTCGGCGTAGCCCATCTCCACGCCGAGGTCGCCGCGTGCCACCATTACCGCATCGCTGGCCCGCACCACGTCGGCCAGGTTCTTGATCGCCTCGGCGCGCTCGATCTTGGCCACCAGCAGCGCGTGGCCGCCGGCGGCCCGCAACAGCCCGCGCGCCTCGTTCATGTCGGCGCCGTCGCGCGCGAAGGACACCGCCAGATAATCGACGTTGAGCGCGGCGGCCGTGCGGATGTCCTCGCGATCCTTGTCGGTGAGGGCGCCGGCCGACAACCCGCCGCCCTGGCGGTTGATGCCCTTGTTGTTGCTGAGTTCGCCGCCCACCAGCACGGTGGTGCGGATGCGCGGACCGTCGACGGCCACCACCTGCAGGCTGATCTGCCCGTCATTCAGCAGCAGCACGTCGCCGACGGACACGTCGGAAGGCAGTCTTTTATAGGCGATGCCGACCGCGCGCTCATTGCCCGCATCGACGGCGAGCGAGGCATCGAGCGTGAACTCGGCCCCGTCGACGAGTTCCGTCCTGCCGCCTGCGGCGAAGCGTTCGATGCGGATCTTCGGGCCCGCGAGGTCCCCGAGCACGCCGACGTAGCGGCCGGCCTGACGGGCCGCCGCACGCACGAGCTCGAGCCGGCGCGCGTGATCGGCGAGCGCGCCGTGGGAAAAATTGACGCGCACCACATCGACGCCCGCGCGCACCATCTCGGCGAGCACCTTCGGATCGTCCGTGGCGGGCCCGAGGGTGGCGACGATCTTGGTCCTGCGCAAGATGAAGCTCATGCGGCGCGCTGTTCGAGTATCTCGACCGCCGGCAGCTTCTTGCCCTCGACGAACTCCAGGAAGGCGCCGCCGCCGGTCGATATGTAGGAAATGCTGTCCTCGATGCCGTATTTCTCGATCGCCGCGAGCGTGTCGCCGCCGCCCGCCAGGGAAAAGGCCTTGCTGCGCGCGATGGCGTTGGCGAGCGTGCGGGTCCCCTCGCCGAACTGATCGAACTCGAACACGCCCACCGGACCGTTCCACAGCACGGTGCCCGCCGCGGCGATCAACTTGGACATCTGCTCGGCCGAGTCCGGACCGATGTCGAGAATCATCTCGTTGGCCGCCACGTCGTTCACCGACTTGACGTCGGCTTCGGCCTTGGCCGAGAACTCGGTCGCGACCACCACATCGGTGGGCATCGGAATGATGATGCCGCGCTTTTTCGACTGATCGAGCAGGCGCCGGCAGATGTCGAGCATCTCCGGCTCGTGCAGGGATTTGCCGACGTTGAACCCGAGCGCCGCGAGGAAGGTGTTCGCGATCCCGCCGCCGACGATCATCTGATCGACCTTGGAGAGCAGCGTATCGAGCACGGTGAGCTTGGTCGACACCTTCGAGCCGGCCACGATCGCGAGCAGCGGCCGCGCGGGCTTCTCCAGAGCGGTCTCGAGCGCCGTCAACTCGCTCACCAGCAGCGGCCCGGCGCACGCGACGGGCGCATACTTGGCGACGCCATGGGTGCTCGCTTCCGCGCGGTGCGCGGTGCCGAACGCATCCATCACGTAGATGTCGCACAGCGCCGCCATCTGCTTCGCGAGATCGTCGGCGTTCTTTTTCTCGCCCTTGTTGAAGCGCACGTTCTCGAGCAGCACCACTTCGCCGGGTTCGATCGCCACGCCGCTCAGCCAATCGCGCTTGAGCGCCACCGGCACGCCGAGCAATTGCGTGAGGCGCTTGGCGACCGGCGCGAGCGAGAACTCCTCGGCATACCTGCCCTCCTCGGGACGGCCGAGATGCGACATCAGCATGACCCGCGCGCGCGCCTGCATGGCCGCCTTGATGGTCGGCAGCGCGGCGCGGATCCGCGCATCGCTGCTGACCATGCCGTCGGCGATGGGCACGTTCAGATCCTCGCGGATCAGCACGCGCTTGCCGGCCAGGTCCAGACTCGCCATTTTGTTGATTTTCATGGCTGCACCGTCCTCAGGCGGCCCTCGACCACGCCAGCGTGGTGTCGAGCATCCGGTTGGAGAAGCCCCACTCGTTATCGTACCAAGCGCACACCTTCACCAGCGTCCCGTCGATCACCTTGGTGAGCGTCGAATCGTACGTCGAGGAGGCGGGATCGTGGTTGAAATCGACCGACACCAAGGGTTGGTCGTTGTAGGCCAGGATGCCCTTGAGCGCGCCGCCGGCGGCCGCCTTGACCTTGGCGTGGATCTCCTCCACCGAGGTCTTGCGCGCCGCGGTGAACGACAGATCCACCAGCGACACGTTGATGGTCGGCACGCGAATCGCGAACCCGTCGATCTTGCCCTTCAATTCCGGCAGCACCAGGCCGACCGCCGCGGCGGCACCGGTCTTGGTGGGGATCATCGACATGGTCGCCGAACGGGCGCGGCGCAGGTCCGTGTGATAGACGTCGGTCAGCACCTGATCGTTGGTGTAGGAGTGAATGGTGTTCATGACGCCGGCCAGAATGCCGATCTCATCGTGCAGCACCTTGACGAGCGGCGCCAGGCAATTGGTGGTGCACGAGGCGTTCGAGATCACCGTGTGGGTGGACTTCAGGATCTTGTGATTTACGCCGTACACGATGGTGGCATCGACGTCGTCGCCGCCGGGCGCCGAGATCAGCACCTTCTTGGCACCGGCGGTCAGGTGCGCGGAAGCCTTCGCCTTGCTGGTAAACAGCCCGGTGCACTCGAGCACGATGTCCGCCCCGAGTTCGCCCCACGGCAGCTTCGCAGGATCGCGCTGCGCCACGACCCGGATGCGGTCGCCGTTCACCACCATGGCATCGCCATCGACGTGCACGTCGCCGCGAAAACGGCCGTGCGCGGTGTCGAAGCGCGTGAGGTGGGCATTCGTGTTGGCGTCACCCAGATCGTTGATCCCGACGATTTTGATCTCGCCGGCGTGTTTTCCCTCGTACAGCGCACGCAGAACGTTGCGGCCGATGCGTCCATACCCGTTGATGCCCACTTTGATAGCCATTAGCGTATTCCCCTGTAATCAAAATCAACCCGTCGTCACCTTGTCGATTGCTTGCAGCACATGTTCGGGCGTGAACCCGAAGCGTGTAAATAGGTACTTTGCCGGGGCCGATGCGCCGAAATGGTCGATGCCGACGATCTGTCCCTTGAGCCCGACATAGCGCCACCAGGGTTCGCGCGCACCCGCCTCGACCGCCACCCGCCGGGTGACCGACGGCGGCAGCACGCTGTCCTTGTAGGCATCGTCCTGGCGCTCGAAGGTCGTGCTGCTCGGCATGGACACGAGGCGCACCCTGCGGCCCTTGGCCGCCGCCGCGCGCACCGCCTCGGCGGCGATGCCGACCTCCGACCCGGTGGCGATCACGATCACCTCGGGCGGACCGTCCGAATCGATCAGCACGTAGGCGCCGCGGCGGATCGCCGCGACCTCGACCGGCCCGCGGCTCTGGTGCACCACCGCCTGGCGCGTGAACACCAGGCAACTGGGCTGATCGCGTTGGTCGATGGCATGGCCCCAGGCGACCGCGGTCTCGACCGCATCGCACGGGCGCCAGACGTCCATGTGCGGGATCACCCGCAGGCTCGCCAGCTGTTCGATCGGCTGATGGGTCGGCCCGTCCTCGCCGAGGCCGATCGAATCGTGGGTGTAGACGAAGATCACCCGCAGGCGCATCAACGCCGCCATGCGCAGCGCATTGCGCGCATAGTCCGAAAAGGTCAGGAAGGTGCCGCCATAGGGGATGAACCCGCCGTGGGCGGTCATGCCGTTGAGGATCGCCGACATGCCGAATTCGCGCACCCCGAAATGCACATAGTTCCCGCCGGGCGAGGCCGCGGTGAGCGCGACCGAGTCCTTGCGCCAGGTGCTGTTCGAGGGCGTGAGGTCCGCCGACCCCCCCAGCAGTTCCGGCAGCGAGGGCCCCAGGGCGTTCAGCGAGGCCTGGGAGGACTGGCGCGTCGCCGCCGACTTGCCGTCGGCCTGCGCCTGGTTCACCGAGGCCTGCACCAGCGCCTCGAAACCCTGTGGCAGATCGCCCGCCATGCGCCGCTCCAATTCGGCCGCCAGCGCGGGGAATTCGGCGCGGTAGGCCGCGAATCGCGCACGCCACTCCTGCTCCGCGCGGCCGCCCTTTTCACGCATGTCCCAGGCGGCGCGGATATCGGCCGGGATCTCGAAGGGCGGCGCGGTCCAGCCAAGGCGGACGCGGGTGGCGGCGATCTCCTCGTCGCCCATCGCCTCCCCGTGCATCGCGGCGGTGCCCTGCTTGTTCGGAGCTCCCCAGCCGATCACCGTTTTGGCGCAAATCAGCGACGGCCGGTCGGTGACGGCACGCGCGGCCGCGAGCGCCGCCGCAATCGCCGCACTGTCCTGGCCGTCCACGTGGGGCAGCACGTGCCAGCCGTAGGCCTCGAAACGCCGCGCGGTATCGTCGGCGAACCAGCCTTGGACCTTCCCGTCGATGGAAATGCCGTTATCGTCGTAGATCAGGATCAGTTTGCCGAGTTGCTGCGTGCCGGCAAACGAGGCCACTTCATGCGAAATGCCCTCCATCATGCAACCGTCGCCGAGGAACACATAGGTGTGGTGATCCACGACGGTATGGCCGGGACGGTTGAAGGTCGCCGCGAGCGCACGCTCGGCGAGCGCCATGCCCACCGCATTGGCGAAACCCTGCCCGAGCGGCCCGGTCGTGGTCTCGATGCCGAGGTGGATCTCGCGCTCCGGGTGGCCGGGCGTGTGGGAGCCGAATTGGCGGAAATTCTTCAGTTCATCCATCGACAGGGGATAGCCGGTGAGGTGCAGCACGGCATAAAGCAGCATCGAGGCGTGGCCGTTCGAGAGCACGAAACGGTCCCGATCCCACCAGCCGGGATTGGCCGGATTGAACTTAAGCACGTCCCGCCACAGCACCTCGGCGATGTCCGCCATCCCCAGCGGGGCGCCCGGGTGGCCGCTATTGGCCCTCTGGACGGCGTCCATCGACAGGGCACGAATGGCATTGGCAAGCTCGCGGCGGGTGGGCATCAAGGGCTTCTTCTGGGTGGAGAGGGCCGGTATTCTCCCCGATGCGGTCTTCGCCAGCAACGCCAGTTGCGCCGGGCGCTTTGTGGACGCAATCGACGCTTTCCTGTGGAACACGTTCACACATTTGCAGTCTGATCGAGGAACGGCGCCGGGAGCGCGCCGTCATGACCCAGTTCACCGTCGCATCCGCAGTGCTTTGCTAGGATTTCCCGCATGCAAGTACTTCAAATTACCGACCCGCATTTGTACGGCAACGCCGGCGGCAGGCTGCGCGGCGTGGAGACCGATTCGAGTCTGCGCAACGTCCTCGACGACGCCTTCGCGCACTGCCCGGATTACGCGGCAATCTTGGTGACCGGCGATCTGGTGCAGGACGATCATTCGGGCTATCTACGGTTTCGCAGCATCTTCGGCAATCTGCCCAAACCGGTGCTGTGCATCCCCGGCAATCACGATGATCCGCCGGCCATGCGCCGGGAGCTTCGCGGCGCGCCGTTTCAGGTTTGCGGCACACACGCGATCGCGGGCTGGCAGTTCATCATGCTCGACAGCTACGAAGCGGGGCAGGTCGGCGGCCGGCTGGCGCGCACGGAACTCGACCGGCTCGACCGCGCGCTCGCCGACTCGGCGGCGCACGCGATGGTGTGCCTGCATCATCACCCGGTCGACATGGGCAGCGACTGGATCGACGGCATCGGCCTCGCCAATGCCGCCGAATTCTGGGAACTGATCGATTCTCATCCGCACGTGCGCGCGGTCGCCTGGGGCCATGTGCATCAAGCGTACGACGGCATGCGCCGCGGCGTGCGCCTGTTCGCGACGCCTTCGACCGGCGCGCAGTTCCTGCCGGGAAGCGCGCGCTACGCGCTCGACTCGCGGCCGCCCGCCTATCGCCGCTTCGAGCTGCATGCCGACGGCGCCATCGACAGCGAGGTGCGCTGGGTGCACGGGCTGGCGATGAGCAAATCCGCATCCGCACGCTGACTCCCCGCCATCTCGCGGCGGCTCTGTGCTGCTGGGCGCTGTGCGTATGTGCGCACGCGGACGGCGCGCTGCATTCGCTCTGGGAGATACACGGGCGCCACAACACCGTCTATGTGCTCGGTTCGATCCACGTGCTGCGTCCGAGCGATTATCCGCTGGCTCCGGCGGTGCTGGAGGCCTACCGCGATTCCAAATCACTGCTGATGGAAATCAATCTCGAGGAGATCGGCAGCGCCGAGGTGCAGGCGGAAATGCTCTCGAGCGCGCTGCTACCGGACGGCAGGAGCCTGCCCGAGGTCATGGGCCCGGAGCGCTACGCGCGCGCCGCAAGCCTCGCGCACGCGGTGGGCCAGGACCTTGGGGGATTCGATCAATTCGCGCCCTGGTTCGCCGCCGAGGCCATCTCCCAGATGCAGCTGACCCAGCTCGGGTTCGATGCCCAGTCCGGCGTCGAGATGTATTTCCTCGGGCGCGCGCGCAGCGACGGCAAGTCCGTGGCCGGGCTCGAGACGGTGCATGACCAGATCGCCCTGTTCGAAGCCATGTCGATGGACGCGCAATCGCAATACCTGCTCTCGAGCCTCGAGCAGGCGCACGATCTGCCCAGGCAGGTGAACGACATGGTGCGCGCCTGGCAGCGCGGTGACACGGCCTGGTTCGAGACCGAGCTCAAATCCGATTTCGGGCGCGACCCGGTGCTCTACCAGTCGCTGCTCGTCTCGCGCAACCGCAAGTGGATCTCGCGCATCGAGGCGCTGCTCAACGGCGAGCAGAACACCCTCGTCATCGTCGGCACCGCCCACCTCGTGGGTCGCGACAGCGTCATCGAACGGCGCAAGGAATACGGCGTCGCCACGACCCAGCGCTGATGATGGCGCGCGCCCGAGCGCGCGCCTTACTGCGCGTGCTGCGCCTGCCACTCCTCCATCCGCGATTGGCGCGCCGCCTTGGCCGCCGCCACGATGCCCGGAATCGCCTGCTGCTGAGCCTGTGTGAGCACGGTCTCGTAGACCTGCTTCCAGGTGGAGCTCATGAGCGTGATGCGCGCGTTGGCGTTGTTCTCGGCGGTTTGAATCAGCGCCGGGTAGCCCGCATCGTTCGGCGGCGTGGTGGCCAGCGCGTCACGGTTCGCCTGGGAGCTCGCGCGCAATGCCTCGAACTGGCTCTTCTGGCCCGCCATGATGGTCTTGACCTTCGCTTTTTGATCCGCGGTCAGATTGAGTTTGTGCAGCAGGAAACCCATCTCACCGGGGCCTGCGCCGCGATGCCCGTGATGCCATTGTCCACCCGGGCCGCCCGGACCATCGGGGCCGCCGGCGGGGGCGCCGCTTTCAGAGGCCGGATCGAGGGGTGCCGCGGCGTAGGCGGTGAGGCCCGCGATCGAAGCGGCGACGCACAGGACGGGAACGACGACTCGACGTAACGTAATCATGGCGGCAGCTACTCCTTGTGATATCAGTGTTCGATAGTCTAGGGTGAAACGGCCGCGATACATCGCGCGTTGACGCAATGTTGGGTGAATGGCATGCAAAGAAATGTCAATTCATGGACGCCGGCGCGGGATAGCCGGACACTTGCAGCGAAGGATTGAATCGCCATGACCCCCACAGCCAATGCACCGGCGGCCGAGTCTGCGAACGCGCGCGAGGCGCGGGTGCTGCTCGTGGACGATGATCGCGAACTGTGCCAGATGCTCACCGAATATCTGAACGCCGAACATTTCGACGTCAAGAGCGTGCACGACGGCGGCGACGCGCTGGCCGAGCTCAAGGTGAACGAGTTCGAAATCCTGATCCTCGACGTGATGCTGCCGAGCGTCGGGGGATTCGACGTGCTGCGCAAGCTCGGCGCCGAGTACGCCACGCCGATCATCATGCTCACCGCCCGCGGCGACGACGTCGACCGCATCGTCGGGCTCGAACTCGGCGCCGACGATTACCTGAGCAAACCGTTCAACCCGCGCGAATTGGTGGCGCGGATCCGCGCCATTCTGCGCCGCGCCAGCAGCCGCCCGGCGCGCGGCTCCGCGCCCGATGAACTCACCGTCGGGCCGATCGTGCTCAATGCCGGCATGCATCAGGTGCGCGTCGCCGATCAACCGGTGGCGCTGACGGGCGCGGAGTTTCGCGTGCTCGAGCTGCTCATGAGAAGCGCCGGGCAGGTGCTGTCGCGCGAGTCGATGACCGAGCAGGCACTCGGCCGCAAGCTCGTGCCGTACGATCGCAGCATCGACACGCACATCAGCAATCTGCGGCGCAAATTGAACCTCGAGGCGGGCACGAACCCCGAGATCAAGAACGTGCGCGGCTCGGGCTACACCCTCACGCGCGCGCATGCATAGCCTGTTCTTCCGCATCTTCGTGCTGTTCTGGATCGCGATGGCGCTCATCGTCGGCGGCAGCATCGTCATCACCTTCGCGGTGGCGGCACGCGAATACGAGCCGCCGGAAATGCAGCGCCGGCCGAACGTCGCGCTGCAGGCCTCCCAGGTGCTGGCGCGGGGCGGCGTGGCCCAGCTTAAAATCTGGCTCGAGGCGAACAAGAATTCGATTCCCGACCGGGACCTTTACATCATCGGACCGGACGGCCGCGACATCCTCGGCCGGCATCTGTCGGAAAGCGCGGCGCGGCGCCTGGAATTCTTCAACCGCGAATCGATGCTGACGTTCGAGCCGCCGCCGGGGCCGCCGCCGGATCAACCGCCCGGCAATTTCCGCCCGCAGCGCGCCGCACCGCAGATCGTCGGCCCGGACGGAAATGCGTACACCGTGCTGCTGGTGGCACGGCGGCCGAGCATATTCGGTGCGCTCAGCCTGCCCGGCATATCGCTCACCATCGTGTGCATCGCGCTGCTGGTCAGTGCGTTCGCGAGTTGGTGGCTGGCGCAGCACTTGAGCGCGCCGATCCGCCGCATACAGGCCGGTGCGCGCACGCTGGCGACGGAGAACCGGCACGTGCGCGTGAGCGCGGGCCTCGAGGGGCGCAAGGACGAACTCGCCGTGCTTGCCCGGGACTTCGACGCGATGGCGGAGAAGCTCGGGGCCAATCGCGCCACCATCACCCAGCTGCTGCGCGACATCTCGCACGAGCTGCGCTCGCCGCTTGCGCGCATGCGGGTGGCGGTCGGACTCGCGCGCCAGCCGACGGCCGACCTGCCGCGCCAATGGGACCGCCTGGAGCGGGAAATCGAACGTCTCGATGGGCTGATCAGCCAGGTGTTGAAGCTCGCGCGCCTGCACGGTGCCGATGCGCCCTTCGCGCGTGAATCGATCGACGTCGACGAGGTCATCGAGGAAGTGGTGCGCGACGCGAATTTCGAAGGCGCCCTCAAGGATTGCCGGGTCGAATTGCACACCGCGGCGCACGGGGTCGTGCAGGGCAATCGCGAACTGCTCCGAAGCGCGGTCGAGAACGTGCTGCGCAATGCCGTGCGGTATAGTCCGCCGGGCACCGCCGTGGAGGTCGCCGTGGAACGCGGCGATGCGGGCCTGTCAATCGTGGTACGCGACCACGGACCGGGCGTGCCGGCGGCGGATTTGGAGCGTATATTCGAGCCCTTTTATCGGGTGGCCGAATCGCGTGACCGCGATTCGGGCGGCGAAGGGATTGGGCTTGCGATCACCGCGCAGGTGATGAAGGCCCACGGCGGCGCGGCCCGGGCTTTGAATCGCGGCGGCGGCGGCCTCGAGGTGCGGTTGCTTCTGCCATCCGCGGCGCCGGCATAAGGAGAGCTTAGTGACGAGTTTGTATCAGGAAGCCTGCAAGGTCATCCCCGGAGGCGTCAATTCGCCGGTGCGGGCGTTTCGCAGCGTCGGCGGGGAGCCGATCTTCGTCAGGAAGGCGGCGGGCGCCCACCTGACCGGCGCCGATGGGCGCCGCTTCATCGATTACGTCGGCTCGTGGGGCCCGATGATTCTCGGTCACGCGCATCCCGCGGTCATCGAGGCCGTGCAGCGGGTGGCGGCCGACGGGTTGAGTTTCGGCGCGCCGACGGAGCTCGAAACGCAGCTCGCGCGCCGCGTCGTCGAGCTCATGCCGGCGGTCGAAATGGTGCGCTTCGTGAGTTCGGGCACCGAAGCGACCATGAGCGCGATCCGGCTGGCGCGCGGCTTCACCGGGCGCGACACCATCGTGAAATTCGAGGGCTGCTACCACGGTCACTCCGATTCGCTGCTGATCAAGGCCGGCTCCGGTGCGTTGACGCTCGGCGTGCCGACATCGCCCGGCGTGCCGCGTGCGCTCGCGGCCCATACCGTGACCTTGAGCTTCAACGACGCCGACGGGGTGCGCGAGGCGTTCCGACGCATCGGCGGCGAGATCGCCTGCATCATCGTCGAGCCGGTGGCCGGCAACATGAACTGCGTCCTGCCCGCGCCGGGCTTCCTGCAGACCCTGCGCGAGGAATGCGATCGCGCCGGTGCGCTGCTGATTTTCGACGAGGTGATGACCGGCTTTCGGGTCGCCCTCGGCGGTGCGCAGCAGCTGTACGGCGTGCGGCCGGATCTCACCACGCTCGGCAAGATCATCGGCGGCGGCATGCCGGTGGGCGCTTTCGGCGGGCGTCGCGACATCATGGAGCAGCTGGCGCCCCTGGGCCCGGTTTATCAGGCGGGAACGCTGTCGGGAAATCCGGTCGCGATGGTCGCCGGCCTCACGACGCTCGAGTTGATCGGCGCAGCGGGCTTCCACGAACGGCTGCTGGCGACCACCGACGTGCTGGTGAAGCGGCTCGCCGGTGCGGCGGCGGACGCGGGCATCGCGCTCACCACCAACCACGTGTGCGGCATGTTCGGCCTGTTCTTCACCGCCGAGCGCCGCGTCGACAGTTTCGCCAAGGTCATGACCGGCGATGTCGAGCTGTTCAAGCGCTTCTTCCATCGCATGCTCGAGGAGGGTGTGTACCTGGCGCCATCCGCGTTCGAAGCCGGATTCGTATCGGCGGCGCACACTGCCGCCGATATCGACGCGACCATTGCCGCGGCGGCGAAGACCTTCGCGAGTCTGCGCTCCGCTTAGAGCCGCCGCGATGCGCTCATTCGCGTGGTTCCTGGGCGCGGTGCTCGCGGCCGGATTGATCGGAGCGGCGGTCGCCTATCCCGGATACGAACTCGCCCTGCACCTCGCGCCGTGGGCTTTTCACCGCGTGGCGAGCCGGATCGCCATGCTGCTGCTCGCCCTCGAACTCGTGTGGCTGTGCCGGCATCTCGGCATTCGCAGCAAACCCGATTTCGGGTTCGCTCTGCCGTGGCGGCGATATCTGCGCGTAGCGCTGCTCTTTGGGCTGATCGGCGTCGCCACGGCGGCCGCGGGCGCCGCGTTTCTGCTCGGCACCGGCCTGCGCGTCCTCACCGATCCGGCCCTGCTCTCGCCCCTGTGGCTGCTGCACCTGGCGCTGATCGGCCTGGGCTCGGGGATCAGCGTCGCCCTGCTCGAAGAGACGGTGTTTCGCGGCGCGATGCACACCGCGATCGCGCGCGAGTCGGGCACCCTCGCGGCGGTGCTGCTCACCGCGCCGCTGTTCGCCATCCTGCATTTTTTCGCGAAAGCCAGCATTCCGGCCGACCAGGTGACCTGGAGCAGCGGTTTCGATTTGCTGCACCGCTCCTTCGCGCCGCTGAGCCAGCCGGCGGCGGTGTTCGATTCGTTTTGCGCTTGGCTCGCGGTGGGCCTGCTGCTCAGCCTGACGCGCGCGCTCACCGGCAACATCGCCGCCGCGGTCGGGCTGCACGCCGGTTGGGTGCTGGTGCTGCGCATGCTGCAGGAGGGCACCGTGCGCGGCAGCGGCGGCACCGCGTATGCCGGATGGGTCGGCCGCTTCGACGGCCTGCTGGGGTACTGGCTGCTGCCGTGGGCCGCACTCATCGGTCTCGCGCTGTGGCATTGGCGCGGCCGGTGGGCGCCTTACGCCAGCGGCGCTAGCTCGTCGAGGCGCTGAACCGGGTCGTCGAGTTCGAGAAAGCGCTGTTTGTCGGTGAGCGGAATGGGCAGGATCTCCGCCAACCGGTGCCCGACCCAGGCGGCGTCGTCGAGGCGCATGTGGATGTCGGTGTACACCTCGCCGAGCTGCGGCAGAACGGTGCGCAGCAATTCGGACAGCCGCGCGTGACGCGTCGGCACCGCCACCGCCGGCTCCTGCGCGAGCGGCGACACCGCGGCGAGATTCAGGCCGTCCGCTTGACGGCTGCGCTCGAGGATCCGAAAACGCTGCCGGCCCACGCATGTGAGCCCGAGCAGCCCGTTCGGCAGCTGATGGAAATCGATGATCTCGGCCATCGTGCCCACCGCGAAGGTTTCCGTGTCGCCCGGGCCGGCCTCGCGCCCCTCGCGGATCAGCGCCACGCCGAAGCCGTTGCCCTCCCGCATGCAGCCGCGCACCATGTCGACGTAGCGGGTCTCGAAGATCCGCAGCGGCAGCGGCCCGTCGGGAAACAACACGATGTTCAGCGGGAACAGCGCAATCCGGTTCACAGCGCCGCCCGGCCGCGCAATTCCCCCAGCAATTTCTCGTGCAAACCGCCGAAACCGCCGTTGCTCATCACCAGTACCTGATCGCCCGGCCGCGTCTGCGCGGCGAGGCCCTTCGCCAACTGTTCCACGGTGTCGGCGAAGTGCACGCGCGGACCCAGCGGGGCGACCGCGGTGGCGAGGTCCCAACCGAGCTCGGGCGGCTGCAAGAACCAGGTCACATCCGCGACCGCGAGCGACGGCGCCAGCTGATCGCGGTGCACGCCGAGCTTCATGGTGTTGGATCGCGCTTCGACCGCGGCGATGATGCGGGCGTCCGGGTGGCGTGCGCGCAGGCCCTTGAGCGTGGTCTCGATCGCCGTCGGGTGGTGCGCGAAGTCGTCGTACACCGTGACGCCGCCGACCACGCCGCGAATTTCCATGCGGCGCTTGACGCCGCGAAACTCCCCGAGCGCAAGCGCCGCCCGCGCGGGCGGGACGCCGACGTGGTTCGCCGCGGCGATGGCCGCGAGGGCGTTCATGACGTTGTGTTCGCCGAGGGTCGACCAGGTGACGCGCGCGACGGCGTTCGCCACGGCGTGCGCCTGCTTCTGCACCGTGAACTCGCCCCAGGCGGAGCCCGGCGCGGGCGTGGCACCCCAGTCGGCGTCGGCGCGCGACAGACTGAACGTCTCGCGCGGCGTCCAACAGCCCGCCGCCAGGGTGGCGGCGAGCTCGGCGTCATCGTGGTTCACGACGAGGCGGCCCGCCCCCGGCACCGTGCGCAGCAATTGATTGAACTGCCGGCGGATCGACGCGACGTCGGGATAGATGTCGGCGTGATCGTATTCCAGGTTGTTGAGGATCACGGTGCGCGGACGGTAGTGGACGAACTTGGCGCGCTTGTCGAAGAACGCGGTGTCGTACTCATCGGCCTCGATCACGAAAAATGCGCCGGCGCCCAAGCGCGCCGTGGCGTCGAAATTGCTGGGCACGCCGCCGATCAGGAATCCCGGTGCGAGTCCGGCGTGCTCGAGGATCCAGGCGAGCATGCTCGCGGTGGTGGTTTTCCCGTGCGTACCGGCCACCGCCAGCACGTGCCGGCCCCGCAGCACCTGTCCGGCAAGCCACTCGGGACCCGACACGTAGGGAATCTCGCGGTCGAGCATCGCTTCGATGACCGGGGTCCCGCGGCTCAGCGCATTGCCGACGACCACGATGTCGGGCCGCAATTCCAGCTGATCGGCGCCATAGCCTTCGATGAATTCTATTCCAAGGGCGTTCAACTGCGTGCTCATCGGCGGGTAGACATTGAGGTCCGAGCCGGTGACGCGAAAGCCCGCGGCCTTGGCGATGGCGGCGACGCCGCCCATGAAGGTGCCGGCAATGCCCAGGATATGCACGTGCATCGTCTTCGTTTCCCGTCATAATCGGACATTAAATTGTACACGTGGAACACCGGCATGCCTGATGCGATTTGGATCGATCGAATCGAAGATTTGCCGCCTCTGGCGCGCAACCTCGAGCGGCAGACCTCGATCGGCGTCGATACGGAGTTCCTGCGCGAGCGCACGTTCTTTCCCAAGCTGTGCCTGTTGCAATTGGCGGCCGGTGCGGACATCTGGTGCGTCGACACCCTGAACGGCGGTTTGGAATCACTGGTTCCCGCGCTCACGCAGCCTGCGACCCGCAAGGTCATCCACTCGGCCCGCCAGGATCTCGAGGCGTTTTATCTGTCGGTCAAACGCGTGATTACGCCGGTGTTCGACACGCAGATCGCGGCCGCCTGCACCGGACTGAAACCGCAGATCGGCTACGCGGAACTGGTCAAGACGCTGCTCGATGTGACCCTGCCGAAGGGCCAGACGCGAACCGACTGGTCGAAACGCCCCTTGAGCGCCGCGCAGCTCGAATACGCGGCCGACGATGTGTTGTATCTCGGCGAAATCGCCGACCGTTTGTCCGAGCGGCTGCGCGTCCTCGGACGCGAACAGTGGATGGTGGAGGATTGTGCGGCGCTCGAGGACCCGCGTTTGTACGAGCCGGATCCGCAGGAGGCCTGGCAGCGGCTGCGCGGGATCAGGCAGCTGCCGCCCGCACCGCGCGCGCGCGCGCGCGCGCTGGCGGTGTGGCGCGAACGGGTGGCGCGCGAGCGCGATCTGCCGCGCGGCTGGATCGTCTCCGATGCGGCCATCTTTGCGCTCGCCGAACGCAACCCGACACAGCGCGCGGCGCTCGCCGGCATCGAATCGCTGCCGGCGACTCTCAACGAGGGATTCGCGGCGGGACTGCTCGAGGCGCTGCGCTCAGGCTCGCTCGACGAATCGGGCGACCGCGAACCCGGTCAGGAGGGGCGCCCCACACCGGAGCAAAAAGCGCTCATCGAGCGGCTCGCCCGCCTGGTCGATGCGCATGCCGCGGCGCTTGGGGTGAGCGCGGAAGTGCTCGCGCCGCGCGGCGAACTCAAGGCGCTCGCCATGGGGGCACGCGATGTGCCATGCCTGCACGGATGGCGGCTTGCAGAGATCGGTGGGAAATTGCTCGAGGCGGTCGGCTGAGGCGGACCTTCAGGCCCCGGCCACCGCGGCTTTGATGCTTTCGAATACGCGCGTCATGTCCGCATCGGCATCGACCACGCGCAACAGGCCGGTCGCCTCATAATGCTTGATGAGGGGCTTGGTTTGGGCGTCGAACACTTCCAAGCGCTTGCCGATCACTTCTTCCTTGTCGTCCGGCCGCTGGATCAGACGCGGCATGTCGCCGCACCTGTCGCAGTGCGGCGGAGCACCCGCGGGCGTGGTGTACACGTTGAACACGCGGCCGCAATCCTGGCAAATCCTGCGTCCGGTGAGCCGCTTGAACAGCACGCTCATGTCGATGTTCATGAGCACCACCGCCTCGAGCGGCGTCCCCAGCTCCTCGAGCAGCCGCTCGAGCGCTTCGGCCTGCGCAATGTTGCGCGGGAACCCGTCGAGGATGAAGCCTTTCCGGGCGTCCGGTTTGGCCAGCCGCTCACGGATCATGCCGAGCACGGTCGCATCGTCGACCAGTTTGCCGGCATCCATGGCCGCCTTGGCCTTCACGCCCAGCGGGGTTGCCTTGGCGACGGCCTCGCGCAACAAATCGCCCGTCGATATCTGGGGGATGCCGTACGCTTCGACCAGCAGTGCGGATTGGGTTCCCTTGCCGGAACCCGGGGCCCCTAACAGGACGATTCTCATGTTTCTCCCTGGGTCCGGTAAAAGCGCGCTACCGTACCTTCGCCCGAGGCCACCGTCAAACACGCGTGAGCCCGTGCCTCCGCAGGTCCGATCGGCTATCCTGCGCAGCAATCATGCAGCGATCCCCCCGACCGAACGCCCTTTACGCCCAATCCGGCGGCGTATCCGCCGTCATCAACGCCTCGGCCTGCGGCGTGATCGAAACCGCACGCAAGCACCGCGACCGGATCGGGACGGTGTTTGCCGGCCGGCACGGCATCATCGGTGCGCTCACCGAGGATTTGATCGACACCGCCAAGGAGAGCAAGGCGGCCATCGCCGGGCTGCGCCATACGCCGGGAGGCGCCTTCGGTTCGGCGCGTTACAAGCTTTCGGGCATCGACAAGAACCGGGCCGAGTACGAGCGCCTGATCGAGGTGTTTCGGGCGCATCGCATCGGTTATTTTTTCTACAACGGCGGCAACGATTCGATGGATACCGCCAACAAGGTGTCCGAGATCGGCGCCCAACTCGGCTATCCGATCAGCTGCATCGGTATTCCGAAAACCGTGGATAACGATCTGGCGCTCACCGATTGCTGCCCGGGCTTCGGTTCGGCGGCCAAATACATTGCCATTTCCACCCGTGAGGCGGCGCTCGACGTGGTGTCCATGGCGCGCACCTCGACCAAGGTGTTCGTGCTCGAGGTCATGGGACGCCACGCCGGTTGGATGGCCGCCGCCGGGGGCCTCGCCGGGCAGGGGCGCGGCGATGCGCCGCACATCATCTTATTCCCGGAAATCGCCTTCGATAAGACGTTGTTTTTGCAGAAGGTCAAAGCCTCCGTGGATAAATACGGCTACTGCGTCATCGTGGTGTCCGAGGGCGTCCGCGATGCCGGCGGCAAGTTTCTGGCCGAAGCGGGGACCCGGGACGCCTTCGGCCATGCCCAGCTCGGCGGCGTGGGGCCGGTGGTCGCGCAGATGACCCAGGAGGCGTTCGGCTACAAGTTTCATTGGGCGGTGGCCGACTACCTGCAGCGCTCCGCCCGGCACATCGCCTCCAAGGTCGACGTCGAACAAGCCTATGCGGTCGGCAAGGCGGCGGTTGAATTCGCGCTCAAGGGCAGGAACGCCGTGATGCCGGTGATCGTGCGTAAATCCTCCGCACCCTATCGCTGGACCATCGGCGAGGCGCCGCTGGCGGCGGTCGCGAATCAGGAAAAGAAAGTGCCGCGCAATTTCATCACGGCCGACGGCTTTGGCATCACGCCGGCCTGCCGCCGCTATCTTCTGCCGCTGATCGGCGGCGAAGATTACCCGCCCTACCGGCGCGGGCTGCCGGACTACGTCACGCTCAAAGGGGCGGCGGTGCGCAAGCGCCTGCGTACCCCCTTTGTGCTATAGTCTCGCCGGCAAGAATCCGAATAATCTGATATATTTCAATAACATAACTATTTGGGACTCACAACAATGACCCTCGATAACGCGCTATTTCTGGCCATCGGAGCCGGTATCCTCGCCATCCTGTACGGTGCGGTGTCCGTACGTTGGATTCTGGCGCAGCCGGCCGGCAACGCCCGTATGCAGGAGATCGCGGCGGCCATCCAGGCCGGTGCGCGCGCTTATCTGAACCGCCAATACCGCACCATCGCGATCGTGGGGGTCATCCTGTTCTTCGCATTGGGGTTGGGGCTCGGTTGGCCGAGCGCCGGCGGCTTCGCGGTCGGCGCCGTGCTGTCCGGCCTCGCCGGCTACATCGGGATGTTCATTTCCGTGCGCGCCAATGTGCGCACCGCGCAGGCGGCGCACAACGGCATCAATGCCGCCCTCAAGGTGGCCTTCCGCGGGGGCGCCATCACCGGAATGCTGGTGGTCGGGCTCGGCCTGTTGGGCGTTGCCGGCTACTACCTCGGCATGCTGCGCCTGCTCGGCGATCCGGAAGCGGCGCTGCGCTCACTCGTCGGCCTGGCGTTCGGCGGCTCGCTGATCTCGATCTTCGCGCGCTTGGGCGGCGGCATCTTCACCAAGGGCGCCGACGTCGGCGCCGATCTCGTCGGCAAGGTCGAGGCCGGCATACCCGAGGACGACCCGCGCAATCCCGCGGTCATCGCGGACAATGTCGGCGACAACGTCGGTGACTGCGCCGGCATGGCCGCGGACTTGTTCGAAACCTACGCGGTCACCCTGGTCGCGACGATGCTGCTCGGCGGCCTCATCATGACCAACATGGGTCCGAGCGCGGTGCTGTTCCCGCTGGTGCTCGGCGCCATTTCCATCGTCTCCTCGATCGTCGGCACCTTCTTCGTCTCCACCAAGGAAGGCGGCAAGATCATGAACGCGCTCTACAAGGGCGTGGTCGTGTCGGCGGTCATTTCCGCCATCGCGTTCTACTTCGTGTCGCAGTGGATCATGGGCGCGCAGGCGACGGGCATCTGGATGTGCACCCTGGTGGGCCTCGGGCTCACCGCCGCCATGATCGTGATCACCGAGTACTACACCGCCACCGAGTACGGTCCGGTGCAGCACGTCGCCTCGGCATCGCAGACCGGTCATGCGACCAACATCATTGCCGGGCTCGGCGTCTCGATGAAGGCATGCGCATTGCCGGTGATCGCCGTGGCCTTGAGCATCTGGGCTTCCTACCGGCTCGAGGGGCTTTATGGCATCGCCATCGCCGCCACCGCGATGCTGTCGATGACCGGCATGATCGTGGCGCTCGACGCCTACGGCCCTATAACCGACAACGCGGGCGGCATCGCCGAGATGGCGGGGCTCGACAAGAAGGTGCGCGACGTCACCGACCCGTTGGACGCGGTCGGCAACACCACCAAGGCGGTGACCAAGGGCTATGCCATCGGGTCGGCCGGCCTCGCGGCGTTGGTCTTGTTCGCGGACTACACCCACAAGCTCGAGGAAGTCCTCGGCCATGCCACTGCCTTCGACTTGTCGAATCCGGCGGTGATCATCGGACTGTTCATCGGCGGCCTGATCCCCTACATGTTCGCCGCCATGGCGATGGAGGCCGTCGGGCGCGCCGCGGGTTCCGTGGTCAACGAAGTGCGCCGCCAGTTCCGCGAAATCAAGGGCATCATGGAAGGCACGGCCAAGCCGGATTATTCGCGCGCCGTCGACATGCTGACCAAGGCGGCCATCAAGGAAATGATCGTGCCGTCCCTGCTGCCGATCGTGGTGCCGATCGTTCTGGTGTTCGTGGTCAACTATCTGATGGGGCCGGGATCCGGCGTGCAGGCGCTGGGCGGACTGCTCATCGGCACCATCGTCACGGGTCTGTTCGTCGCGATTTCGATGACCACGGGCGGCGGCGCCTGGGACAACGCCAAGAAGTACATCGAGGAAGGCCATTTCGGCGGCAAGGGTTCGGATGCTCACAAGGCCGCCGTGACCGGCGACACCGTCGGCGATCCCTACAAGGACACCGCGGGACCGGCCATCAATCCCTTGATCAAGATCATCAACATCGTCGCGCTGCTGCTGGTGCCGGTGCTCGGCAAGATGATGTGATCAGATGTCGAAGTACATGGCGTCCGGCTCGACGGCGCTGTCGCGCGAAGCCATGCGCAATTCGGGCTCTTTGAGCGAGACGCGCGAGCGCGGCGGCACGCTGCGGGTGATGAACACCGAGCCGCCGATGACGCTGTCGGCTCCGATGACCGTCTGACCGCCGAGCACGGTGGCGTGCGCGTACAGGGTCGCGCCGCTTTCCACCGTCGGATGGCGCTTGCGGCCGCGGATGATGTGGCCGCTGGCATCGCGCGGAAACGACAGCGCTCCCAAGGTGACACCCTGATAGAGCTTGACGCCCTCGCCGATGTCCGTGGTTTCGCCGATCACCACACCGGTCGCGTGGTCGATGAAGAATGCCGCACCGATTCTGGCGCCGGGATGGATGTCGCACCCGGTCTTCGAATGCGCCCACTCGGTCATGATGCGCGCCATCATCGGCACGCCCAGATCGTACAGCGCATGGGCGATCCGGTAGACGCTCACCGCCAGCAGGCCGGGATAGGCGAGGATCACCTCGTCGAGATTGGTCGCCGCGGGATCGCCGTCAAAGGCCGCTTGCACGTCTTTGACCAGCAGCGCACGGATTTCCGGCAGGCGGCCCAGGAACACCCCGGTCAGTTCGTGGGCCCGCGGGGCGCACTCGCCGAACTCCGGCCGCACGGTTTCATGCTCGCGGCCGTAGCACAGGCAGTGCTCCATCTCGCTTTCGATTTTTGGCGCGAGCGCCGTCACCGACTGGCTCACGTGGCTGCGGACGTTCTCGGCGGTCAGGTCGCGCCGCCCGAAATAGCCCGGGTACATCAGATCGAGCACCCCCTCCAGGATCTCGACGATCGCTTCGCGCGAGGGCAGATAGCGGCGCGAGAAGCGGCGCGCGCGCTCATCGCCGAGATAGCTCGCGAGCAGCTCTTCGCTCACGCGCTCGAGCGGCTCTTGCGGGGCCTTGGGGGCGGCGAGGGCCATCATGGCGCCCTCAGGCCACCGCTTGCATCTTCTCGACGTCTTCGAACAGCCCCTCGAACAAGGCGCCCGACAGGTAGCGCTCGCCGGCATCCGGCAGCACGACGACGATGGTCTTGCCGTTTTGCGCCGGCTCGCGCGCCAGGCGCAGGGCTGCCGCCATGGCGGCGCCGCACGAGATGCCGCACAGAATGCCCTCCTCCCGCGCCAGCGCACGGGCCACCGCGATGGCCTCCTCGTTGCTCACCTGCTCGACGCGGTCGACCAGCGACAGATCGAGGTTTTTTGGGATGAAGCCGGCACCGATGCCCTGGATCTTGTGCGGCGTCGGGGCGGGGGCTTGCCCCGCCAGGGTCTGGCTGATGACCGGTGAATTGGTCGGCTCGACCGCCACCGTGATGATCTTCTTGCCGCGGGTGTTCTTGATGTAGCGCGACACGCCCGTCAAGGTCCCGCCGGTGCCCACACCGGTGACCAGCACGTCGATCTTGCCGGCGGTGTCCTCCCAGATCTCCGGGCCGGTGGTCTTTTCGTGGATGGCCGGGTTGGCGGGATTGTCGAACTGGCGCATCAACACGAACTTGGCGGGATCCGCGGCCGCCAATTCTTCGGCCTTGGCGATCGCGCCCTTCATGCCCTTCGCACCCGGGGTGAGGATCAGCTTGGCGCCGAACGCGATCAGCACCTTGCGCCGCTCCATGCTCATGGTCTCGGGCATGGTGAGCACGCAGCCATAGCCGCGCGCCGCGGCGGCGAACGCCAGGGCGATGCCGGTATTGCCGCTGGTCGCCTCGACGATCGACATGCCGGGCTTCAGGGCGCCGCGCTCCTCGGCGTCCCACACCATGGCCGAACCGATGCGGCACTTCACCGAATAGGCCGGATTGCGGCCTTCGATCTTGGCCAGCAGGATGGCGGAGCTCGATGCGTCGAGGCGGTTGATTCGGACCAAGGGCGTACGGCCGATGGACTTGGTGTTGTCTTCAT
>Ga0181534_10000362_pt1 | contig 32838 bp, 35 predicted proteins | sample PEATcosm2014_Bin_37_FD_119758 | JGI IMG/M metagenome (GOLD analysis project Ga0181534, IMG submission 119758) | Peatland microbial communities from MTU Mesocosm Facility, Houghton, MI, USA - PEATcosm2014_Bin17_10_metaG | ecosystem: Environmental > Terrestrial > Soil > Wetlands > Peat | place...
ACGGCGCCGCCGGTCATCAACATGCTCATGGCCTGTTCCATGTTCAGGTCGGTCTCGGTGACCTTGCTATAAGGCAGGATCTGCAAAAAAGCCGAGGTCGGGTTGATGGCATTGGGCAGAAGCACAGCGGCGAGTTCTTCACCGGTTGAGGAATCCGTCATCGTCCGCGTCAAAAAGCCGATGCTCTTCTGGCCCTGAATGGGGAAATCCACCAGCACCACCCGCTGGCTCGACTCCTTCTTGGCCATCATCGAGTCCAGCAACTGACGTACCGACGTATAAATCTTCGCCACGACCGGCAGCCGCTCCAGCGCTGCCTCAAACAGAGCGAAGGCCTGCTGGCCCACCACCTGCGAGGTGACGCGGCCCACCACAAACAGCACTACCAGCGTCAGCAGCACCGCCAGCACCGACTGCAACCACTCATGGTGCAGCCACTGCTCGGGAAAGATCATTGCAAAGAGCTGGATCAGCGGCAGGCCGGCCTGGGCCAAAAAGCCGAGCAAAATGCTGAAGATCCAATAAGTGACAAACAGCGGCCCAATGGTGATGATGCCGGCCAGGATATTGCGCTGCAGGCTGCGCAGCAGACGGGTAACAACAGGATTCACGCGCTTCTCCCGGAAATAAGTCAACCAATCAGCATCATAACGAGAATTAGAGCTTTACGCCTCGAAAGGCAGCCGGTTTATGATCGCAGTTAGCATCAAGTTAAAGCGGATGGGGAGCGGAGATGAACGGAGCAGAAGAACCCGGAGTGATTGAAGCCGCAGGCGCGGCGCACAGAACCGGAGCGCCCAGCCAACCGTCCAACTCGCTTGCTCCAGCCGCCAGAGCGGGAAGAGAAAGAGCCTCAGGCTTTCAGCGCGCCCGCAGTGTGCTCAATTCGGCGCTGCCGCTGGTAGAGCGATTACTCCCTCTGCTTGACGGCAACTTTGCTTCGGCGGCACTGAATCTGGTCGCGCCACGCGCTAATCCCCCAGCCGCTCAAATCGATCTGGGTCCAATCCAGCGGAGCCTCACCGAAGTGCAAGCCCGGCAGCAGAAGTTATCCGCCCAGATCGCCGCGCAAAGCCTGCCTCTCGACCAGCTCCGCAACCAGCTCGTTCCCGAATTGCTAAAGCAGGTAGACGAGCTGAAGTCCTCGTCCGAGCTGACCGCCCGAAACCAGGAAAAGATGCAGTCCGCGCTCGACAAAATCCACAGGAAATTTAACCGGCTGGCTGTTGCCGCAGTTTTGCTGCTAGCCGCCATTCTGCTGGCCAACCTCGCCTGGCTTATTGCAATGAGGCCTGCGATACACTGATTTTTCAAAAACTACCTGCGCCCTTCCGCCTGCGGGTATTAAAGCCGCTATAGAGCAAAGTGTAAACTCCTGTTTCCAGCACGGGAATGCCTTCCCGTAACAGAATTCTCATATTATGAAGGCAACCCTTTTATTTCAAATAAGATAAAACGTTTTAGTAAACTGAATTTCACTTATGTAAATGTTATTTTCATTTATATGAATGTTATTTTGCGCGAAACCGCGCCTGTTTCTCCCGTTTCGAAAAGGAGTAATTGCCAGATGTGAATACTGCAGACTACTATGCGGTTAGTTTCACGGAGCTGGAAAGTTGGCTTCGTCCCCCGCCAGTTATGCAGTTGTACGCGTTGGCAAGCTTCATCAACCAGCGGCGATAAACTCAAGCCGCGCACGGAGTGACTCAACATGGCATGGTATGCCTACTGCATCGGTGAAAAGCAATCATTTCCCAATTTGGCCCGCCATCGTAAGCCTGTCCCCCTTGAATCCGTTCAAGGTGTCAGCGGAAATCAGGTTTTTCTCTACCCCGCCAGCGATATGGCGGTGATTGTCAGTGAGCACAACCCGCTTGAATCCCTCAGCCAGAAGTCCGGGGTCGACCACGCGCGGGTCATTGCCGACTGCTTTCAGCACTCCACAGTCCTGCCCTTCCGCTTTGGTACTGTCTTTCAGGACGATGAAAGCCTGCGCAAATCCGTCCGCTCCAACCAGCGGCAGTTCCTGGGCAATATCGACAAACTGCGCGGCAAAACCGAGATGCATCTCAAGATCGCCGTCGGAGACACCTGCGGTCGCGAGGCCGAACGGTCGCATCCGGCGGAGGGCGTGGGCCGCGAATATCTCTCTAACCTGCGCGAGAACGCATCGCGCCAGCGGGAACGACAGACGCGTGCTCGGGCTGTCAGCTTCCAGATGCACCGCCAGTTCATGCCACTGGACGAAGAGGTGAGTTGCCGCGTCATCGAGTCCGGCAAGATGATTCTGGATATCGCACACCTGATCGACCGCAAATCCGTCGAGCGCTATCAGAATAAATTCGCCACCACCAGCGCCATGATGCGCGATTGCCAGATGCAGATGTCCGGCCCCTGGCCTCCATATCACTTTGTGCAGAAGCTGACGCGCCCGGCTCACCAACAGCCGGCTCAACCCCTTCCGGCAGAGGCAAAACTGCCATCTATCCTGATTGCTGAGCCATTCCCGGCAATGGCATAAACTCATAAATTAACCCACGCGCAAAAGCCCCGGTCATCTCCGGGGCTTTTTGCGTTTGCAGGCTGCAATTCAGTTGGTGTTGGATGCGCCTTCGCTCTTCCGCCGCGACAGAACAAACGATTTGCGCCGGTCCTTGCTGGCGTGGTCAATCTTCTTCCAGAAGCCCACAAAATAATCAACCGCCGAGATCGTCGACACCAGCACGGTAAAGTAGATCGCGGCAATCGCAATCCATTTTACCGGTATCACAATAAAGCCGAACTGCCATGCATCCCAGTGGTGGGCAAGAATCGCGGAGACTACGGAGACGATCTGCGTCACGGTCTTCAGCTTGCCCAGATCGCTGGCCTCAATCGTGAACCCCTCTGAAGCGGCAATCGAGCGCAGTCCGCTGATCAGGAATTCACGGCCAATGATCACCACGGCGATCCAGACTTTGACGACATCCGGGTTATAGTTCACCAGCGCAATCAGCGCCGCCGTCACCATGATCTTATCGGCCAACGGATCGAGCAACATGCCAATCGTGGTGATCTGCTTCCATTTGCGGGCCAGATAGCCGTCCAGCCCGTCGGTGATCGAGGCCAGCACAAACAGAACCGAGGCAGCAATCTCCTGCGCGCCATTCCCTTGCCAAGGAAAATGGCTGGAGAGAATCCACAGCAGCAGCGGGATCATGACAATCCGGCTCATCGTAATGGAGTTGGGCAGGTTCATGAGCAGTGCGCGGGAATGTTCCCTGGAGCCTGCCTCCATTATTGCACTGCGAGTTGAGTGGGGTTCTTGGCGAGGAGTTCGGCGGTTTACTGGCGTACTGGGCCAGTATGACGCGCGGCGATGTTTGTTAAATAGTTGATTCTATGATGGTTATTGAGAAGTATTGGCATACTGCGTCAGTATTGTTGCGCCGCCGCATGAGTTAAATCGTTGAATCCATGTTGGTTAGAGTGAAAATACTGACGCACAGCGGGGAATTTTATTTGCCGTACGCGATTTTGCCGCGTTATTTTGTGGCAAGTATTTGAGTTTTAATTGTTTGCACAAATCATATGCTCTCAAAAGCTGGGCATATAGGCAGAGTTTTGATGAACAGTGAACAGTGAACAGTGGACAGTGAGCCGTGAGCCGTGGTGCTCTATTTGGTAGTTTGCGCCCGGCGGGGGTAATTTTCCGCAAACTCCCGCGGTGGGGCTGACGTGGCTGTAATCAAAGGCCCGTGGCTAAAGCCACTTTCATTTGAGGCCTTTATTCAGGGGCCTGGAAGGCCCCTGCTCCCTCCGGTGCCTGTGGCGGAGCTGCGCCCAGGTCTTGGACCACCTGTGGGTAGCCGTTGGGGTAGACGTCGTCTTCAACGAGACATTTCGTGGGGACCCCGTTAGTTGGGATTGAGGTTTGTGCTTTCCCATGTCTGAAAATCCAGACATGGGGCACCCAATCATTTGTGGTTAGTCAGACTAGGGCGGCCCGCCTAGGATCGTGCCGAGTCATTTCTAAGAAATTCGAGTATATGTTCGACCCGACAAGACGCGAGAGACTTGGCCGTCGTCCAATGCGCCGATCAGCTCTCTGATTCGGTCGATGCCGTTTCCCATTGCCGCAAGATACCGGATTTCGCGAACTTGTTCCGCGCTTAACCGATTCTCGCGGCCACAGATGACGGCCTCAGCGTACGCCGGATCATTCCAACTTTCGGCGACTCCTGGGTTCGGCCTTCCAAGATGTGGGTGAGTCTTCAAATACTCATCGAGCAGCGCTTCACGATCATCACTTTCGGTCAAAGATGTTCCGCCGACAGGTGATAGTTTTCGCAATACCTTGATGCCCTCACGGCCACCTGGGATCATGTTCAGGCCGTTCGGGTATTTGGACGACAAGCTGTATTTGTCCACGAGGTATTCCTCGGCGTCCATCGCCGAATCCTCATTTAGGCCGACTGCGCAAATTGAACTGACGAAACCAGTCAACATTGGCCCTGTCTGACTTTCTCTTTGGACATGCTGCACACGCGCGGATATTAGCTCCTTCAATTTGGAGGGAAATAACCGGCGAGATTCGTCCGCGAGTGCTGATTTCACATGCTCGGTGAAGCGTTTATTCCAGCCTCTTTTGGTTATTCCGTAGTAGACGAACTCCCGCCCATCGTTACAGATGAGCGCGTGCAGGTAAACGGAATATGTTCCTTCGAGGCTCTGACCACCTTTGATGAGAGCACGCAACGGAATCTCCACGCGCATTGGGATGTCGAGCGTGGGCGAGTGCATCTTAAAGAATACGACCGGCGCTGTTTCTTTCTCTTTCTTAGCTTCGAGAACCGTAGAGGTAAAGAGCGGCCCACGCTTCGTGAGCGACTGACATATTTCCACGATGATTCTGCCTCGATCTCGAAACGCGAGTGGCGCGCGGTCGGATGGACTCATCTCATTCCAAGAAACGACGTAATCTGACATCCGAGTCTTCTCGTTTAGCCCCACGAGTGTAGAATCGAGAACTTCAGCGCACCGCTCCAAGTTGAAAGTGAATCCTTCTGTCAGGTGCTTCATGTTTGAGAGGTTTACGTATTTCAACGCTTTGCTCCGCAGACGGGCCTCCTCATGTTCTCTTCATCTCCTTTGCAGAGCGTCTAAACAGCCAGAGTACCTTCTGTATAAAGCTCGCGTCCCAGTTGATCGGCAAATCGGTGCTCAGCTTGCGCACTTGCAGAGTATGACGTTCTCCGGGGTCCGGCCCAGCAACGAGCTGAATTTGCTGGCTTCCACCGGCAAGGTCGTCCGCCTCGACAACATACAGAAGTCGCTTTATATCGGAAGAGTTATTATCCGCGATTTGGCGTGTGCTTTGGCTTAACAAGGAGCCGAGAAATGTCTCCGGTACATTTTGTTCATGTACTAAAACATCACCGTTAAACTCGAACTGTTGAGTCACCGGCTTCACCCAAAGTCTGAGATTAAGTCCTGGGCCAACCCCGACATTTGTAATGGTCAACTCGCGGGCTCCGGACTGTGATGAACCCACTTCTATAACCAGGGATGGCAGCAGATTGAGTTGCCATGCCTTCTCGCTGATTTTCATCATGTTGCGAGTGTAGATCGTGTAGAAAGCGAGGCCGATCAATCCAAGGGTAGCTATGGCCAGTGCGGCCACGGCTGTCAGCGCTTGCACGCCAACCCAGAAAACCTCTGGTTTGCAAAGGAAAGTATCCATACTGAAAGCCCTCACGTTTGATAAATTGAAATGCGGTTAGTTCCTCGGCTGACGCAGGATGCAGGATACTCCATCGCGACGCCGGGTGCCCCAGGCCTCGCCTTTTGGGAGCAACGGAAAGCACTAACCCTATGCGAGCGAAAAGCGAGCTGTCACCCGCACTGGAGGTGCTTAGGCGTAAATGCCACGCTGCTTGATGGTAAAGGCGACGCGGTCAATTGCCAGCATATACGCGGCGATGCGGTTGTTCACGTTGTGCGCCTCGGCATAGCGGACGACATCTTCAAAGCTGTCGCGGAGGATTGTCTCCAACTGCTCGTTGATGATGGCTTCTTTCCAGAAGTAGCCCTGGCGGTCCTGCACCCACTCAAAGTAACTGGCCGTGACGCCGCCGGCGTTGGCGAGAATGTCCGGCACGATGAAGATGCGCTTGTCGGCCAGAATTTCATCGGCTACCGCTGTCGTCGGCCCATTGGCTCCCTCGACAACAATGCGCGCCTTGATGTGGTCGGCATTGCGGCTGGTAATCACATTCTCTGTCGCTGCCGGTATCAGGATTTCGCAATCGGAGACGATCAGCTCTTCGCTGGGCACGGCCTCTGCGCCGCCGAAGCCGAGGATCGTCTCATTGCGCTTCTTGTACTCAATCAACTGGTGAACATTGATGCCGTTGGGATTGAGCAATCCGCCGTCCTGCTCGGCGATGCCGACAATCTTGTAGCCATGCTCGCACATCAGCCGCGCGGCGTTTGACCCGACATTGCCGAAGCCCTGCAGCACAACCCGGCAGCCATCGATGCGCATATTCAGGTAGCGCAGGCTCTCGTCGCACATGACCATGACGCCGCGGCCAGTGGCCTCGATCCGTCCGCGGGAGCCGCCGATATTGAGCGGCTTGCCGGTGACGACGCTGGTCACCGTCTGCCGCATGTGCATCGAGTAGGTATCCATGATCCAGGCCATGGTCTGCTCGTTGGTGTTCACATCGGGCGCGGGCACATCTTTTTCCGGCCCGATGAAATCGATGATCTCCGAGGTATAGCGGCGGGTCATCCGCTCGAGCTCGCCCAGGCTCATCTTTTTCGGGTCGCAGATGACGCCGCCCTTCGCGCCGCCAAAGGGGATATTGACGACCGCGCACTTCCAGGTCATCCAACTGGCGAGGGCGCGGACTTCGTCCAGTGTCACCGCCGGCGAGTAGCGGATGCCGCCTTTCCCCGGTCCGCGCGCAATCGAGTGCTGCACCCGGAAGCCGGTAAACATCTCAATCCGGCCATCGTCCATGCTGACCGGAAAATGCACAATAATCTCGCGCGCCGGGCTGCTGAGTACCTTCCATAATCCCGGATCGAGGTTCAATTTACGCGCGGCAAAATCAAAGCGCGCGCTTTGCGCTTCCCATGGGTTAATTTCCTGATCCAACGTAACGCTCGGTGCTGCTGGTGACATAAACCCTCTCTACCTTCCCCTCGTCCGCTGTCGCACGACCCCGTCAGCCAATAGACAGGAACACGCTATTCGTCAGCAACCTAAAGTAAATGCTGACTTTATCTCCGCTTTCGCGGAAGATTTAGTTCTCAGGCGGGCAATAAAATCCACCCACCCTACCTTGGGCTGGCGTTTATTCTCGCACAAGCCCAAACCCCAGTGAGTCTAGGCCTGTCAGATAGACGCGTCAAGTCGCTCCAATGGCCAACCCCAATGTATATCGACAGAAAACGAACCTGCGATGAATCAGACGCATACAGTTCCAGCTTACGGACATATTGAAGAATTCCCTTATCTCCTATCCCCGGCAAGTTTCAGATCCAGATGCCAAGACAGGCCCAGCAGAGTTTTTACCTGAAGTGGAACGGCGTAAAAAAGTATCGCCCTGCCGTGGATTTATTATGTCCACAGCAATAAAGTCTCTATAGGCAGGGATGACCTATGGCAGCAGATGTACAAGCCAAATGGCGAACAATTGCAATTTTGACGTTGCGACTAGTTCTTGGCCTTGCATTTCTGGCAATTGGAGCCACCAAACTTACGGGATCAGCGCACACGGTAGAGTATTTTGCAGCTATCGGGTGGGGACAATGGTTCCGCTACCTGACAGGTCTTCTCGATATTACGGGAGCAGCGCTGCTTTGGATGCCACGATGGACTTATTATGGAGCAACCATGCTCGCCTGCACTGTAGGATTGGCAACCGTGATCTCCTTCACCCGTTTGCAAGGAGACCCGGTGTGGGGCAACCCGCAAATGATCGTGGCGCCACTGGCGCTCACATTGCTGGCCGCACTGCTCGCTCGGCTGGCACGCCCATGTGGAGCAAACTGAGGTTCATATCGACCTCGGCCGCGCTGCCCCTTCCCTCGAAAATTTATTTCCAATTGAATCTAGCTTCCCGCCGGATGCTGGCTCGCCTGCTCCGACTTCTGAAGCAGCGTCACCACCTGGCTCCATGGCGTTGGCTCTTCGTGCATCGAGTAGACGGTATCGACAGCCAGATGGGCCTTCTCGACAGCCTGCTGCACCTCGTGCATCAACTCAGGAGCATAGAGCGAATGGTCGGCATTCAAGGCGAGTGTGTCGCTGGCATAGAGCAGCCGCCGCTCCGGGAAATACACCATATACTGCCTTTCAGTCGTAGCTCCGCGCAGAGGATAAAGCACCATCCGGTTTTCCCCGGCGCCAATCTCGGTTTGCTCCGTCACAATTCTCCACTCGGGCTTTTTCCTGGATTTTTGCAACGAATCGGCATTGATCGTGTGGTCGGCATCTACCATCCGGTCCAGCAGTGGCCTGTTCAGGTCCAGAATGTAGACGGGCAACCCTTCGGCCACGTCGTAGCGCACCCCGCCAACATGCGGCCAGGAGTCCGAAGTCGAAAGCACAGCCTTCACCGGCAAGCCTGGGTAACGCTTCCTGGCCTCGGCCAGAATTCCCTCGGTAAAAGTGCCGGAGATGGGCGTTTCCAGAATCACAATTCCGTCCGGCTGTTTCACAATCGTCGTATTCCACGATCCTACGAAAAGGTCCACCCCCGGCGCCAGCTCCCGGTGCTGGTCATTGCGGAAACCCCGCTCCCACCCTGGAGATTGCAAGCTCTTCGCAGCGGTCTTTGCATCAGCGTTGAACTCCTTCTCATCGGTGGGCGTATTGAAATCAATATCTACGGCCTGCGACGAGCTCCACTCGATCCCGTTGCGCTCGACAATCTGGTTGCTCGGGTAGGTGATTCCCTCCACCAGCCTCCAATTGTCAAAGTAGACCCGCTGCTCCACGTCACCCCAGTAGAACCAGAAATCCCGGAACTGTTGTTTGGTTTCGACTGCATCTGGCAGGTGATTGAAGCGATTGATTGCAACTCGCACCGGGATCCCTTTCCAGGTGAAACCAAGCACCGTGTGTTCGGTCGAGCGAAGATTCTCCGCAGACAGGTATTTAAGGTCCTCCGCCTTAGCTGCTGTCAGCAAAACGGCCTCCGGCCCGAGCGCCAGCGCCTGGTTGGCTGCATCCAGGTCGGCAGGGCGGCCAGGAACCTCTCGCTCGCCCACCCGGTAAACTGCTCCTGCCGGAGTAACCAGCAGCGTCAAATCGGAGTCTGCGCCCTTCAGGTCGGCCTCCGGCCAAACTCCATGCTGTTTGGAGAGATACCGCTGACCGGCATGATCGATCACGACCTGATCTCGCTCATAGGCAGTAATAAACGGAGCCTGACGGTAGGATTGCTCTACCAGCGCCGTGTGCCCCAAGACATCCAGATGCACGGCCTTTATCGCCGCCAGCCGCTCTTGCCCGCCCATCGCCTCAATCGCTCGATTCAGGCAAGCACGGGCTTCAATCCCCTCGCAGCCCGGTGTTTGCACGTTTGCTTCAGCGCCGGTTGAGCAGAAAGCTGGCGGCATTGCCAGAACCATGAGACAAAGAACCGGCAATCCTGGCAAGAGGTTCGGGGTAGGCATGGCAGATCTCCTTGGGGATGAGGCAAAGACGATTCTAAAACTAATCTTTCGCTTTATGACGTGTACTTTCATCTTTTGTCATCAGTTATCCGTTTGAAGTCACGCAGCTTCTCATCTCCACCTTTCGATGGAAGACACTCCAACCCCTTCGGCTGATAGATTTTCTTTATCCCAGCGGCCTTCCCAGTTATCTCGCCGCGGGTATTTGCACCCCAAAAATGCAAGTTGGAGATCGCCGGAAAATGCATAAACTGTTGTTCGCTGCCGCGCTGTGCGTTGCCAAATCCCGCGTCAGGCTCTGGTCGCTGGCTCTAGCTGCTGCCCTTCTGCCGTTTGCAGCAGCCTGGGGAGTGCGCGCAGCCACCGATCCAGCAGCACCTGCAACTCCAAATACTCCCGCCGCTCCCGCCGACAACTCCGCCTACACAACCCCTTCCGGCATCATCGGTCCCACTACTGCATTCCACGACTCGGTAGCCGCCCGCTACAACTACGCCTTCGGTAAGGACACGCCTTTCCTGCCCTCCAATGCCACCTCCTCCAATGGCCAGTTCCTCAGCCCCAAGAGTTTTTACACCGCCCAATACTGCGGCCACTGCCACCAGGAGGCCTATCACCAGTGGCGTCAGTCGGTCCACGCCAACAGCTTCCGCGCTCCTTGGTATCTCAAAAACGTCAACGCGCTGATCGACGAAAAGGGCGTGCAATACTCCCGCCACTGCGAGGGCTGCCACAATCCGGTGGCGTTGCTCTCCGGCGACCTCTCTCAAGGGATGCCGAAGAAGCGCCCCTTTGAAGACGAAGGCCTCACCTGCTCCACCTGCCATTCCATCCAATCCGTTGACACCACCGGCACAGGCAGCTACGTCATGGGCGTCCCAGCCGTCCTCGTCGATGAAAAAGGCGCGCCTATCACTGGCCCCGTCTCCGACGCTGAAGTTCTCGCCCACCTCGACCGCCACTCCAAAGCGGTAATGAAAGACTTTTACCGCACCAGCGAGTTCTGCTCCGCCTGCCACAAAGCCGCCATCCCCCGCACTCTCGACGATTACAAATGGCTCCGTGCCATCTCGCTCTACGACGAGTGGCAGGGCGCAAGCTTCACTAAGCAGTCTCCGCTGCCGTTTTATCGCAAAGATACGGTCTCCACCTGCCAGACCTGCCACATGCAGCGCGAGCCGCTGGGCGCGGGTGCGGCAGAACCCGGAGCAAAGGAAGACAAATTCACCTCGCATCGCTGGCTCGGCGGCAACACACTCCTGCCTCAGTACTACAAATATGACGAGCAATCAGAAAAGCTCGCCGCCTTCCTCAAGAATGGCTCAGATGGTAAAGGCGTCTTCAACGTAGACATTTTCGCGCTCGAAAAAGAGGGCGCAGCCGCCGATCCCAAAGATGAAGTCCTTGTTGCGCCGCTAGGATTGTCCAGCTTCGCCGTCGCTCCCGGCGAGGCTCTCACCGCCGACGTCGTCATCCAGAACAAAGGCATCGGCCACTCCTTCATTCCCGAGCAGCGCGACTTCTACGAGGCCTGGGTCAACTTCACTGTCAAAGACAGCGCCGGCAAAACCCTCGTCGAGAGCGGCTTCCTCCAGCCCGACGGCAACCTCGACCCCTCGGCCCACTCCTTCACTAACCGGCTGATCAACAACAAGGGCGAGTTGAACGATTTGCATCAGATCTGGCATAACCGCGTCCTCGCGTACAACAACACCATCCAGTCGGGCCGTTCGCAACTGGTGCGCTACCGCTTCCGCTTGCCGAAGGATGCCTCCGGCCAGTATTCGCTGACCGCTACGGTGAAGTACCGGCGCTTCAATCAGCACTTCATCGATTTTGCGATGAACCAGAAACAATATCCCCAGCCGGTCATCGATATGACTTCCGAGACCAAGAGCTTCAAGGTCGGTGACAATGCGCCGGTCCCGCCGGACGCCACCGAAAACAAGGAGTGGATGCGCTGGAATAACTATGGGATAGCATTGCTTGATGCACAGCAATATCCCGCCGCTGTCCATGCCTTTGAGCGTGTGGCTGCGCTGCGTCCTGACTATGCCGATGCGTTTACGAATATGGCCGTTGTTGAAATTCCCTGGGAAAGATATGAGGATGCAAAAGCGAATCTCGAAAAAGCTCTAAAAATCCTCCCCGGCGACCCGCGCGCCCTCTACTATCGCGCATTAGTCGAACGCAACGCCGGCCAGGTCAAGGAAGCTATCGACGATCTCGAAGCAATGCTCGCAAAATATCCTCGCTCCCGCGACGGTCTCCGCGAGCTCGGCTTCAGCTATTACCAGCAGCACGATTACCCGCGCGCTCGCGATGCCTATCAGCGGCTGCAAGCCGTCGATCCCGACGATCTGGCCGCGCATTATCAGCTCGCCATCCTCTATCGCCGCCTCGGCGACAAGCAGAAGGCCTCTGTCGAGAGCGCCAAGTTCGCCGACCAGAAAGACGATCCCACGGCTTCAACTTACGCCCTCGAATTCCTGCGCAAGCATCCTGAGGTGGCCAGTGAAAGCGTCGTCTGGCACACGCATGACCTCACCGGCGAAAAGCCCAAAGAACCGCTGAAGATCGAGTACAAATATATCCCCGGCGCAGGCCTCTAGCCAGCATTTCTACAGATGTAGATGCCAATTTTGCGAGAAGTTGACCCGATGACAGAGGCGACGATAGGCTATCCCTGCCGTGCGACGCGCGCGCGAAACATCGGGAGAGATCATGCCAAACACAACGGGGTCAACGATAACTCTGCATCTCGTCTCAAGCCTGGATGGCTTCATCGCCAACAAGGACAACACGGTTTCGTGGATGGACAGCTCTGACGTCTACGAAAAAGGTGTTACAGATGACGGCGGCGAGACACTTCAGTCAATCGATTGCTACATACTCGGTTCGCGTACTTATGAGCACGCGCTCGAACTCGGCTGGCCCTATGGCGATACTCCGACAATCGTGGTGTCTAACAGGCAACTCCCGTCTACGCGCGCGACCGTGGAGTTCTACTCGGGCGACCTCGATAGATTGGTGAGTGAGATCCTCGCGCCACGATACAAAAACATCTGGCTCGTGGGCGGGGCAATCTTAGGCCAGAGTTTTCTCCGCCTTAGCCTGGTGGATGAGATCCGATTGATGATTGCGCCAGTCACATTGGGCGAAGGACTGCGCCTTTTCGGTAACTCTGGCATCGAGCACAAATGGCATCTGAAGAACGTTATTGCTTACAAGAACGGCTATCTTGACTTATCGTACAGCCGCCAATGAACTGACTCCAAGACCTTAACAGCACCTCCCATCCTTTGTAGAAAAATCCGTCGCAAGGGATGGGAAACACGGACAATCAAGCGAGCGAAAAGTGAGCCTCCAGCCCCACCGCAGGTGGTTACTTGAGCTTGGGCGCCGGTGTGGCCGGCGGATTTGTCTGGCTTGAAGGAACGATCTGGCCGGGGATGAAGGTAATCACGCCACCGGGGTTGACGAAATCCATCTGCGCCTGCGCGTAGGGGAAGTCGCAGGTGATGTAGAGATAGGCGCGATCTCCGCTGTTGGTAAGCGAAAGGCCGGTTGCCGTTCCAACCGCTGCCTCGGTGAGCGTCGTGGTGGAGCCGGGGGCGAAGGTACCCAGTGAGCCGCTGCCTACAAAGCTCCCGTCGTGGTAGGCGTAAGCCGTGCAGATGCCGCTGACCGCGGCGCCTCCGTAGGGCGCAAGGCTGGTGTTCTCAATTGATAGCAGGCTCGTGTACCCGGCATCGCTTCCGGTGATCCAGGGAATGAGAATGTTGGTCGTGGTGGTTGTCTGGGCCTGGACGGGCTTGCCGCAGAAGTGTTGATATAGCGCAAAAGACACAACGGTTGCGAGGAGGCAGGCAAAGACAGTCCTCCAAACAGAAACTTCACGCATGGTTCAAGCTCCTAAGAAAATAACTCAAGATTCAATTACGTTTACTGTTAGAACCGCCGGGGATTGGCAGGATCAAGGAACAGAATTCAGGCGGGGAGTCCTTCTCTCAATCTACCACTGAAGACAGGGTCACGGGTTCTCCGCGATCGGAGACTCAGGATCGACCATCTCGGAACCTACGCTGATTTTCTGACTCGCTGATTTGCAGGCGCCCCAGCTCTTTCGTTTTGATGGCCGAGGATTGATCTCGCGCCGTCCGCCGCACGATTCCGCCAATCCCACGCCGAAGGCAGTCAGCCCCACTGCAGGTGGCTTTCTCTCCAACCCCGCCAAAGGTTAAACTGTCTACATGGCGGATATTCAGCGCAGAAAAACCCCTACAGTCAAAATCGGCAACGTTCGCGTCGGTTGGGAGGTCCCGGTCGTCGTGCAGTCGATGACCAACACCGACACCGCGGACATTCCCGGCACTATTGAACAGGTCGCGGCCCTGGCCCTCGCCGGCTCTGAGATTGTGCGCGTCACGGTCAACAACGAAGAGGCTGCGGCAGCCGTCCCCGCCATCGTTGAAGGACTCGACAAGCGCGGGCTAAAGGTGCCCATCGTCGGCGATTTCCACTACAATGGCCACCTGCTGCTGAAAAAATTCCCTGAGACCGCGAAGGCGCTGGCCAAGTACCGCATCAATCCCGGCAACGCGTCCATCGGCAAAAAAGACAACGACAATTTCCAGGTCATGGTCGAGTGCGCTGTCGAGAACCAGAAGCCCGTCCGCATCGGCGTCAACTGGGGATCGCTCGATCAGGCGTTGCTGACGCGCATGATGGACCAGAACAATCACCTGCCGAATCCGCGCCCGGCCCGCGAGGTCATGATGGAAGCGATGGTGGTCTCTGCCCTTGAATCCGCCCGCGCCGCCGAGCGCTACGGCCTGAATTGCGACCAGATCATTCTGTCGGCCAAGGTCTCCGGCGTCCGCGACCTCATCGATGTCTATACCAGCCTTGCCGCGCGCTGCGAATATGTGCTGCACCTTGGACTGACCGAAGCCGGCATGGGCGCGAAAGGCCTGATCGCATCGACTGCCGGCCTTGCGCCGCTGTTGCTCGCGGGCATTGGCGATACGATCCGTGTGAGCCTGACGCCGAAGCCCGGCGGCGACCGCACCGAAGAGGTGCAGGCCGCGCAGCAGATTCTGCAATCGCTGCAGATTCGCAGCTTCATGCCGCAAGTTACAAGCTGCCCCGGCTGCGGCCGCACAACATCGACCTACTTCCAGGAACTGGCCGAGCAGATTCAAACCTATCTGCGCACCTCAATGCCCGAGTGGCGCAAGCAGTACCCCGGCGTGGAAGAACTCAAGCTCGCGGTGATGGGCTGCGTCGTCAACGGACCCGGCGAGAGCAAGCACGCGAACCTGGGCATCAGCCTTCCCGGCACCTTTGAGGAACCGAAGGCGCCGGTGTATGTGGACGGCAAGTTGTATACGACTCTGCGCGGCGATACCATCGTCGCCGAGTTCAAGCAGATTCTGGATAACTATGTGGTGAGCCACTACGGGCAGGGCGCGGTGAGCGGGGAGCTGGTGGGGACGCGGTAAAGCTTTCCTCTTCATGCCAGACAAGCGTACACTTCTCTGGCATGAAGATCGCTGCTTGCACGATACTCGTTTTGGCAATTCTTGCTGAACCTTTGACTGGTCAGTCGCCTGCACACAACACTGCGAGAGATACAGACTCATTCTGCAAAGTGGAGCGCGACAGAATTCACATCAGCATTTCAGCAGGCGTTATGGAAAAGCTGCTGATTTATAAGGAAGAGCCTGTATTTCCAGACGTCCCAATGCGGGTCAGAGCTACAGGCACCGTAGTAGTTTCATTCGTATTGAGCAAGAATGGCGACGTAGAGTGTCCTATGGTTATATCAGGCCCGCAGATGCTCAGGAATGTAGCCATTGATGCAGTCCGCAAGTATAAATACAAGCCCTACCTCTTGAATGGCGATCCAGTTGCGATAGAAACAACAGTTTCGGTGGTCTTCGACCTGGACTGACATTGATCCATATCTCGATTGCCCTTCAGGGTGATCGAATTCTTGAAATACTCACAGAGTCGGGTCGAGGAGATGGTATGCCGTTCCGATCCCAGGAAGTTCGCGAACTACAAAGCCTCTCGCCATAAGTACACGACGCAGTTTGAGATTCGGCTTGGCGCAGTTCACTGCATGAACAATCCACTCAACGGTATTTATATGATGGAGACGCGCGTACTGTCTTGCTAGCGAAGCAAGAGAAACGAGAACGCCTTCGCCGCCACCGTCGATCTGTGCAAGTTCGATGGTCAGCCGCTCAGCTTCAAGCCGAAACTCACCAAGCACGGTAGCTGAACCGGCATGGAAGACAAGAGGCTGGCCAGTGAGCACAAGCTGATCTATCTGTTCAATAGGCAATGCAAGAATCTCAGCCTCCGAGAACCCCTCGAAGAGAATCTCCCTTCGCTGATTGGCACTGTTCTTCATAGAATTCAGTCTAGCAACGCCCGCTCTCTGTTCATAAAGCAGCCGGGCACCCCGGGTTCTTCGCATTCGGGGACCAGGAAACCACTAATGTGTGCAACCCCTTATTCACGCATATTCATACTCCAACGTCTCCGAATCGACCTCAATCCGATTGGAAGGCGCTGTGCTCTCTTCGTCGATATGCTCGAAATCTCTTGTGATTTGTTCTGCGTTCTCGCGCAGACCACGGCCCAGGTTCAGAGCCACCGCGCGGATGAGCAGATCGCTCTTCGAGCCGATGTTCACGGCTCCTGTCTCCCACTTTGAAAGCGTGGATTTATCTGTATGCAGGATGCGCGCGAACTGCTCCGCGCTCATGCCCAGGTACTTGCGCAGATAGCGCACCTCGGCCCCAGAGAGCGGGAGCCTGCTTGTCACTAGAGCAAGAGCCAAAACACGCATCAACCCGTCCAGATTTGGAATGATGGGGTCCTCATTTCCGCAGGCGGGGCACTTGAGGATTTCAATCCCTTTCAACACCACGTTATCGAGACCACTCTCACGGAAACGATACGTGCCTCTTTCCGCGCGTGCTTGCATCCCACAATCGGAGCACGGCGACACGCGATCCGGCGATTTCAATACTTCTGTCATATCCATTGCCCTCTCCCTGCAAGGTTGGTTTGCAAACCAAAATCACCGCCGGATGGATCATCGGCTGATGCTGAACGCGGTAATCAGGAATCCTGTAGACTCATCCCTGAAGCAAAAGACCACCGCCAAAGACTTTCCTTCAAGATCAGTTCCCTCCATCCTGTACTTCCAATCGCCGGAGCGGATATCCGGTTCCGGCTCTTGAAAGATTTTCCCCGTCTTGAGCGCGTGGTATGCATCCAGAATGTCAAGTCCTTCATTTGCCAGCTCTTCCCTGAAATGCTTCCCCGGAATGATTCGCCCTGCCGACAGGCAATGGCGAATAAGGTCCGCCGCTTCTGTACGGGATAAGCGCCCCACTGGTATAGTTGTGTTTTATACGATTACTGCATATTTGTCAATTACGGTTTGAGTTTTCTGAATTCACTGGACACTGGCACACGGCCAGATTCAAGATGTCGTCGGCAGAAGAAACGGGTTCTGAATCTGCACACCATCCACCACCTGCCCATGCTGCATATCTTCGGAGTAGACCGTTGTGCATCCGGCCTGCGCCGCAGCGGCAAGAATCAGCGAATCATAGAAATTCAGGCCGTAGCGCTTGGCAACGGCTACGGCTGCTTCATGCGCGTCAATGGTTAGCGGAACGATGCCGACGCACAGAGCCTTGATTATCTGTAACGAAACATCGATTTGTTGCCAATCCTGTTTTGCCTTGCGTCGGCAAACCTGAACGAATTCATTCATTACCTGAACGCTGACCACGCACCCCTGCATTACGATTTGCTCGGCAGCAGCCCAACGAGGATCCTGTATCAGTGACTTATTTGTGCCGAAAGCATAAACCAGGATGTTTGTGTCCAGGAAGATCTTATCGCTCATAAAGCTCTTCGCGATTGAAGACATAATCATCCGGGAGCGTGAATTTTGTCTCGCGCATTTTCCTGATCGCCTCTTCGCGCCGCAGGTCGCGGCTGATCTCAAACGAGTGCTTCCCCGTCACCTTGATCTCGGCCTCGTCATTGGCAGAAATCCCCAGCTCCGCGACCACCTCGGCTGGAATGCGAATGGCAAGGCTGTTTCCCCACTTTGCAAATTTCACGACGCGCCCCCGGATATACATCTCGATTGTATATCCGTTTAGGACGTATATCATCGCTATTCTTCTCAGTGATACCAAATCAAGTAAAATTGCTTGCCATGAAGAGTTTGACCTGCGTTTCTCTTGTCTGTTTAACGCTCCAACTAAGTTGGGTCGCGCAAGCGCAGTTCCCTAATCCGAAATACGAGACCGATCCGCAGTGCAAGCAGATCGAGCTGGAAGGGATGCGCACTAGCGTTTCTGGGCAGGTTGCAGAAACGCTTCTCATTCAGAAAGCTGAGCCAGTGTGGAAGCATCATGTGCCAATGGAAGCACGAGTAACCGGCACTGTTGTCATCGTTTATCAGATTGGCAAGAAGGGCGAGGTTCTATGCCCCAGAATCGTTTCTGGCCCTAAATTGCTCCAGCAACCAGCTCTGAATGGCCTTCTCAGATACAAGTACAAACCATATCTTTTAGGCGGGAAGCCCGTAATCGTCCGTACGGAGATTTCAATTCCAGTGACAAGCGGCGAGCAATAGAAGTCAGTTTCGCTATCTTCTATCGCGCCCTAGGATGCGTGCGGTCATAGACCTGCGTCAACTGCGCGGTGGTGAGCTGCGTGTAGCGTTGGGTGGTGGAGAGGCGCTCGTGGCCGAGGAGTTCCTGGATAGCGCGCAGGTCTGCGCCTTCTTCCAGCAGGTGCGTTCCGAAGGCGTGGCGCAGGGTGTGCGGGTGCACGTCGGAGGAGAGCCCGCGCAGAATGGCGATGCGCTTGACGATGCGGGCGACGCTGCGCGTGGTGAGCCGCGCCTGGCCTTTGACCTGCCGATCACTGCCTCGCTTGACGGCGGGCTTGGTGTCCGTGCTGGTGAGGCCGCGCAGATGGAGATTGATGAAGAGCGCGGGAGTCGAGAAACCCTTCTCAGCACTGGCTGCGGCGAGGCGCGCGGAGCGCTCAGTCAGGTAAGCCCGCAGAGCCTCGGCAGCCGCGTCGCCCAGCGGAACATAGCGCTGCTTTTGCCCCTTGCCGCGGACGAGAATCGCTTCGTTGGCCCAGTGAATGTCTTCGAGATTGAGTCCCGTCAACTCGGCATTGCGGATGCCGCAGCCGTAAAGCAGCTCCAGAATCGCTGCATCCCGCGCCGGCCAGCTTGCCGCATCTTCGCCAACGGAATCGACAACGCGATTCATCTGCTCAATCGACGGCACGCGGGGCAAATGCTTGGGCAAGCGCGGCGTGGCCACCAGCTTTGCGACATTCTGTTTTACACGCCCAGTGAGAGCAAGCCACTTGAACCAACTGCGCACAGCGGCCAGCGCTCGCGCGGCAGAGGCTTTGGACAGGCCGCGGTCGTAGAGCGTTCCCAGATAGCCTCGAATCTGCGTATGCTCAACGGCCTCCGGTCCCTGATCTTTTCCCAGAGAATGGGCAACGTAAGCGGCAAACCCCTGCAGCTCGCGTTCATAAGCGCGTAGCGTGTGCGCGGAAGAACCGCGCTCATTGGCCAACATGCGGAGATACTCGGCAACTAAATCATCAAGAGAAAGTGCTGCAACTATGCTCATTCCAGTTCCTCTTCTTAGAGAAATCTGTGTTCCGTCGTTCGATCCATTAAACTGTCATCGGACTCTATAACCGGCCCACGGCTTGTCACAAGCTGCGGACCAAAACGCTGCGCCGGCTCAAAATCATTCTGCGCGCCTTCCGCCGCCGGCCTGCGCTTGGCGCGCGGATGGTGCTCGCGGTGCACGGCTTTTAGACGTCCCAGCGCGAGATGCGTGTAGACCTGCGTCGTAGAAATATCCGCATGGCCCAGCAGCAGTTGCACGCTGCGCAGATCGGCTCCGTGCTCCACCATATGCGTGGCGCAACTGTGACGCAGCCGGTGCGGGCTGGCCTGACTGCTGGCTGTCTTGACCAGATGCCAGATCCATTGTCTCGTAAGCGGCATTCCCCGCAGCGACAGAAAGAGCCGCTGGCTCTCTCGCCCTTGACTTTCTTTGTGTGGCGGAGAAATTCGCACAACTGAACTCTTTGGTTCAGGCCGTTTACCCATACTTTGCTTGCGTGCTGAAGAGATGCGCTCAAGATGCGGGCGGCCCAGCTTCAAATACTCATCCAGAGCGGAAAGCGCTGCAATCCCTAAAGGAACTATCCGCTCCTTGTCACCCTTGCCGCGGAGGTGAATGCGCCCTAAATCGAGCGCGAGATCGCTGGTCGAGAGCGCCGTCAGCTCGGAGACGCGCAGACCTCCCGCGTAGAGCAGTTCAAGAATCGCACGGTCACGCAGATCTGTGGCGCGAGACTGAGGGTGCGCGACATTCAGTTCGGCGCGCTCCAGCATCTCGGCTACTTCAGACTCGGCGAGGGATTTGGGCAGCACCTTCCAGGCCTTGGGCGAAGAGATATTGATCGTCGGGTCATGATGAATGCGCCGGTCAAGCAAGAGCCATTTATAAAAACCGCGCAGGCAACTCAACTTGCGCGCCGAGGAGCGGGAGTCGATTCCATGGCTGCGTAGATGTTCGAGAAAGGCCGTGACATCCTGCTGATCCGCAGTTGCCAGCGTTCCGTGGCGACTTTCCAGGAATTCAGAGAAAGTTTTAAGATCGCCATCATATGCTTCGCAGGTAAGCGGACGCAGCCCTTTCTCCACGCGCAGGTACGCCTGGTAGTCCTTCAGAAGCGATAGATTAGGGGGAGCACTCACTCAAACGATTATCCGCTCTGAAGGAGTAATCTCAGCGCATTGCCGCCAGTAGCCGAACCTGTTTCATCAAGGACTCAATCTCGGCAATATCAAAATAATCTCCTGTCAAGCAACCAGTAAACGATTGCTCTCTTCTTCTGAAGCTGCAAACTTGCCGGGCCGGCTCAACGTACGCCGCATCCTGTAGCACCGCGACTCCGGTACAATCACAGGGATGAAACTAGGCGAGTTGGCAATCCGGCTGAAGGCGGAACTCCGCGGAGACGCAGACCTGGAAATAACCGGCGTAAGAGGAATCGAAGAGGCCGGGCCGTCCGAAGTGACCTTCGTCGCTAACCCCAAATACACAGGCCTGGCGCGGCAGACAAAAGCTGCGGCGGTGCTGGTCGAGCCGGATTTTCCGGAGATTGCCGCGGCGACGCTGCGGCTGAAAAATCCCTATCTCGCCTTCGCGCGGACTCTCGGTTTTTTCTATCAACCGCCGAGTTACGCACCAGGAATCCATCCCACGGCAGTCATTGATCCAACAGCGGAGGTCGGCCAAGGAGCGCACATCGGCGCGTATGTGGTCATTGGTCCAAATGTGAGGCTGGGACCGAATGCAACCCTGCTGCCGCATGTGGTGATATATCCCGGCGTCTCGGTGGGCAGTCATCTCTTTGCCCATGCACATGCAGTGGTGCGCGAGAATTGTGTGCTGGGCGACCATGTGACACTGGAAAACGGCGCGATTGTTGGTGCGGACGGATTCGGCTTCGCAAAGAACGAAGAGGGCCGATGGCAGAAGATTCCCCAATCCGGCCCGGTGCGGCTGGGCAATTATGTTGATGTTCAAGCGAACGCCACCATTGATCGCGCGACGGTTGGCGCAACCGAGATCGGCGATGGAACCAAGGTGGATAATCTTGTGCAGGTAGGCCACGGCTCGCGAGTGGGAGAGAACACGCTGCTCTGCGCTCAGGCCGGGTTGGCCGGTTCATCCGTCGTAGGCAATAATGCGATCCTTGCCGGGCAAGCAGGCGTTGCTGGCCACTGCTCGTTGGGCGACGGGGTAATTCTGACCGCTCAGTCCGGGGTTTCGCACGATGTTCCGGCCGGAAAAATGATCTCCGGATCTCCAGCCTTCGACAACCGGCTCTGGCTGCGCGCCGTCACCGTCTTTCAACGGCTGCCGGAGTTGCTCAAAAGGCTGGACCGGGTCGAGAAGAAGCTGGCAGCTCGGGATGAAGCCAGAGCAGAAGAAAAGAAGGCATCATGAACGTAGGTCATCTGAACAGGCTAATCTTTCGATTCCTCCTTGGCCTTCCACTACTGGCAACTGTTGCCTGCCACTCCTACCATGTCGAAACCACGGTAATTAATCACACCGGGTCCGCGATTCAGTTGCTGGAGGTGGATTATCCCAGTGCCAGCTTTGGAGCAGGAAGTTTGGCAGCGGATGCTTCCCTGCCCTATCGCATCCAACTGCGCGGCACTGGCGCGTTAAAAGTGCAATATACCGCTGTAAACGGCCAGCAAGTGACGATTGACGGTCCATCTCTGGCCGAACGCCAGAAAGGACGGCTGGATATAGTGCTCCTGCCCGGCGGAAAAGCCGAGTTCCATCCAGAACTGACTCCGCAACCTTGACGGCCCACGCCGGTTTGGGCAGCGGTTCCGAACCTTCCCTGGATTCGATTCACCGGTGAGCCTGGCCCCGGTTTCTCCTAGAGATCTGGGAAATCTGACCGATAATCGGAGCAGGAGGATTGCTTTGGGCGGGAAAACTGCATCAGCCAGCAGCCGTCCCCAGAGTCCGTGGTGGCGGCGACACAGGTTTGCCGTCCATCTGGGCCGATGCTTCCTCTCGGTCGGGCTGGCCACGGCGGCCGTTACCTCTTTTGAACGGACCGATCACGGCGTAAATCTCATCTGGGCAGCAAATGGAGTCCTTCTGGCCTATCTGCTGCTGGCGCCTCGCTGGCGCTGGCCAGCCTATCTCGCGGCCGGCGCTAGCGCGCTGGTAGTTGGCAAGTGGTTTGCTGGCGTTCCGTGGACAGACAACCTTATATTCAATGCGCTGAACCTGACCGAGGTGCTGGCCTGCGCTCTGCTGTTACGGCCGCGCTCAACCGTGCTTCCGCACTTTGCCCGGCCCAGGTATCTGATTCGCTTCGCCGGCATTGCCGTTCTCGGCGTACCGATGGCAATCGCTCTGCTCAACGCCATGATTCGGTCGACGCCATCCTTCGCCATCCGGGAAAATTCCTTCCTGCAGTGGGCCGTCAGCGACGGCCTGGGAATTGCAGTGACAACGCCGCTCTGCGTCGCCCTCTTCCAGAGCCGGTTCAGAGACGCAGCGAAATGGCGACAGTGGGCATTGCTGCCATTGCTGGCCGCTGTCGCCTTTGCGGCGTTTTATAAAACAGAGATTCCTGCGCTATTTTTTATCTACCCTCTCCTGGTTCTGATCCTCCTCCAGATGGGACTGGGGTGGGCGGCGCTGGGAACGCTCTTCGTCGCTGTCTTCAGCGGATGGTGCACAGTGCGAGGGATCGGCCCGTTTGCGCTCACCAGCGGTCTTTCGCCGATAGAACCCAGCATCCTATTGCAGGCCTACATCGTCTCCAATATGTTCATGCTCTATGCCGTCACTGTAGTGCTCGATAGCCGGCAAGCCGCGGAACGCCGCTTGCAGAAGATTGTGGCCGTTCATACGCTGGTTACAGAAAACTCTCGCGATGCAATCATAATCTCCGATTTCAACGGCCGTACCAGTTACATTTCACCATCCATACACAACATGGGCGGCTGGAGTCCCGAAGAAATTAACCGGCAGGAGCCATTGGCGCTTGTGCACCGTGACGATCTGGAAAATATCAAAGACGCTCTTCGAGAATTGCAAGAAAGTATTGACAATACTGTCATTGAATTGCGCATGCGCACCAGAAAGGCGGACTACATTTGGGTTGAATGCAGCATGCGTATCTACCGCGATACCGTCACCGGAAAACGCGCCGGGATTCTGAACCTGGTGCGCAATATCGGCGAGCGAAAGCGCGCCGCGCAGGAGTTGCAGGCAGCTTATACGGCTCTTGAAGCAATGGCCGTGGTTGACGCCCTCACCGGTCTGGCCAACCGCAGGCGGTTCGATACTTACCTGACCTCCGAATGGCGGCGCGAGATGCGCGACGCTAATCCCCTCTCATTGCTGATGCTGGATGCCGATTTCTTCAAGAGTTACAACGATGGCTACGGGCATGTGCGCGGCGATAGTTGCCTCAAGCAGATTGCCGAGGCATGCATGGATGTGGTCTCCCGCCCCGGTGATCTGGTCGCCCGCTATGGCGGCGAAGAGTTCGCCATCATTCTGGCTGAGACCGACAATGCCGGAGCCGTGCAGGTTGGCCATGAGATCTGCGAAGCACTGCGCGCCCGCAAGCTCAAGCATGAGAGTAACCCGGCCGGCTATGTCACCATCTCCATCGGATGCGCGACTATGATTCCTCAGCGCGGACGGCATGCCACTGACCTGATCGAGATAGCGGATAAAGCTCTCTACCATGCCAAGCATAGCGGCCGCGACCAGGTTTGCAACGCGAATGCGATCAAAGGCATCATGGAGACATTAATATTGGAAGAGGTTCCCGCCGCTGCGGCCGGACGGAGAGCCTGAAGAAGGTCATGCAAAAAGGGCACAGGCCGAAGCCCATGCCCTGCCTTATAGCGAAACCAGGGATAGTGTATCCCGAAAGCACGTCCGTCCAGTTGACGCGACCATCAGGGAGCGGCAACCTTGCACAAAACTCAACAGGACACAGTAACCCTGGTTTCGCTCTAAATCCCTGGGTTAATTGGTCGCTTATTTCACCATGCTCTGGAACAGCGGCGACTGCAAGAGGCTGTTGAATTGGGCATCGGTGGTCGAAAAGTGAACGGCCAGCCGCCCCGCATCCGAACCAATTGTCGTTCCTCCCAGCGCCTGCTTCTCCGCATCCGATCCGCTCATCTTGCGGTAAACCAGCGCCGCATTGAGGAGGGATGAGATCGTCGTCGCGGCAATCGGATCGCCGGTAGAAATCGATAGATCGAACTTGACGCCATGCTGGAAGTTCATCGAGTACCATGAGCCGGTCAGGTGCTTCTTCACAGCGTCGAAGTCCGTTACCGATCCGGCCTCGCCCATCACCTGCTTCAACATCGTTTGTGTGCCCTTATCGTCGAGAATGCTCCACAGCGGCTCGGAATCCACTGTTTTCATCGCGTCCAGCATCGGGCCATTGGTCAGGAAGCTGGGAGAAACGCCGTCCCGGGCATCCAACGCCTTGGTCACCGAGTCCGTCGAGCCAAAAACCATCGTCGAGGCATCCACAAAGCACAGAACCATGCTGGTTTTGGCCAGCGGATAAATCTTGTTGGTGCGGACCAGCGTGGGTTTTACCTTCTGCTTCTTGAAATTCGCCAGAATCTCGGTCAACGGAAACTGGCCTTGCGCAATGCCCACGGTAACCAAACGGTCTTCGGAGTTCTTGGGGCGGTATAGGGCAAAAGCCAACTGATCCACATCGTGGTTCTCATTCAGGCCAGACTTGGTCAAAGCCTCATCAAACTCTTTCAGCTCCGGCGGCATCACGCGCTCGCGCAGGTCCATCGCAGCTGCGGAGTTCTCCATCGCGCGGTAGTCAATCACCACCAGTTGCTGCACGTCGTGGGGAACAGCAGTCCGTGCTTCGCTGGACAACTGAGCGGCATGGGCGAAAGTAGCCGCCGTCAGAAAAACCGGAACAGAAATCTTGAGAAGTCTATACAATTGCTTCCTCCATTGCGCTGTTGATTCGGTTGTTTTTGCGGCCACGTTCAGCATCCGCCACGGTTCCCGCATTCAACTGAAGAATCTCGGTTCTTGCCTTGTTTCAATTCTACGCGCCCGCTGGACTGCCTGACGAGCCTGATGCTTGTTCCCAACCATCAGGCTTCGCCCGGCCACTTCATCGGTGCGGCCAAACGCTGTTCCAGAATCTTCATCTCCGGATCGAATCTTATTAATTGACGCATCCAATCGCTTTCCCGCTCACAGGCATTCTCGGGAAGCAGCCCAATTACTTCGCCTTCGACCGGCGTCGTCTTGTGAATGGAAGCCAGTTTAGCCACCGTGCGATAGACCAGCGAAACCGGCGTGGCCGCAAAATCCGTGATGTTCATCGAGAGCTGCGCCCGCCCATGCGCCAGAACGCCCATCGCCTTGACGCCCTTCAGCCCGCCCGAGGCAGCGCGAATCTCCTTGGCAATGGCGCGCGCCACGGCCACGTCGGCGGTGTCGAGATAGATGTTATAGGCCACCAGAAACTTGCGCGCTCCCACGGCGCAGGCGCCGGCAGTCGGATGCAACCCAGGTCCGCCCAGATCAGGCCGTCGCGCTGTCTCCTTGCGCACTGCATCCCGCAAGCCCTCGAACTGGCCCCGCCGCACGTCTTCGAGATTTGCCCGGTCCGGCCGCGCCGCCGCTGCCTCATAAAAGAAAACCGGCACGCCATACCGCCGCCAAATCTCGAGGCCCGCCTGACGAGCCAGCAATACGCACTGCTCCAGCTTGATGCCGGAAACGGGTACGAATGGAATCACATCCGCTGCGCCGATTCGGGGATGGACTCCCTGCTGGCGGGTCAGATCGATCAGCTCAATAGCTTTGCCTGCCCCGCGAATGGCTGCCTCGACCACCGCTCCAGGAGGCCCGGCAATCGTCACCACCGAGCGATTGTGGTCGGCATCCATCGACCAGTCCAGCAGGCGCACCTCCTCCACGCACATCGCGGCCACAATCGCCTCGACCCGCCGGGCATCCACGCCCTCGGAGAAATTCGGTACGCACTCAACAACCGCTTCGCTCATTCATCCTCGCTCCGGTGAGATGGTGCATTTCGCCGGGCAATTCGTTACTTCCAGAAGGTATAACCAACCTCAACCTGCACCAATGCATTGACGCCAGGGTTGCGATCGCCCAGCGAGGCAGACGAGATATGCACCGCATTCACGCCCAGATCAATCGAGCGCTTGTTGCGGGTGAAGTAATGCACTCCGAAGCCGCCCTGGGGGGAAAAATTCCAGACAGAGGTGCCGCCGTCAATACCTAATGTTGCAGAACTCAAGATATTTGGCGGAAACTTGTGCGTGGTGTAGATCAGCCCGCCCGCTCCCTGAAACCAGGGCTGAAAGCGCCGCGAACGGGTCAGAAAATTCCAGCGCAGGATCACCGGCGTTAGGCTGACTCCGCGAAAGGTGCCGCCGCCGTACCTCTGCTGGCACGGATACAGGTTTCCGTTGGTTTCGCAGGTCACCGTAACCTCATGCTGCGAGGGCGTGTACGCCTGCCAGAGCGGCATGATGTTGCCGCCAAACTCGAACTGCCCAGAGAGAATTCCAGCATGAACCACCGGCGTGAGAACTTTGCCCAACTGCGCGCCCGCGGAGAGAAAGTAGTAATCTGCACGGTCCCCCATGCCTTTGCCGCTTTCGATAAAGGGGCCGTACTCCCAGGGTTCAGAAGCTTGGCCAGTCATAGGAGGATCAATGATTGTTTCCTTCGCTGACGGTTCGGGTCGCTGGTCAGGAGTTTTAACATCTGTTGTTACTTGGCTAGTGGCACTCATGCTGCCAACCATCAACGCAAACAGGAAAAACTTCAAAATCTTCGTCAAAGCTCTGTCCTTCTCTTAATTTGTTGTCGTGCAGGCCTCCGCCCACATGCTCGATCATTCTTCAGCCGAAGGCTGCGCCAGCCCCACTTCAGGTGGTGGCAGAGAAAAGGCCGCCGGTACCGGGCGGCCTCTTCCTGCTCTCTCATAAAAGCCTCAGCCGGCGGCCGCTTCCATCTGCTCTGCGTCCATATCAAAGTTCGAATAGACGTTTTGCGTATCGTCCAGATCTTCCAGCGCATCCAGCAAGCGCAGCATCTGGTTGGCCTGGCTACCTTCAAGCTTCGTATAGGTAGACGCGACCATCGTTACCTCGTTCATCACCGTCGGAATCTTCGCTGCTTTGACGGCTCCGAGCACCGCTTCGTAAGCTGCGGGATCGGTGATGATCTCCCACGTATCGCCTTCGTCGTTCAGGTCTTCGCCGCCGTATTCGAGAACAATCTCCATCAACTTGTCTTCGTTGGCAGCATCCTTCTCTATGGCGATCACGCCCTTCTTCGAGAACATAAAACGCACCGAGCCGGTTTCGCCCAGGTTGCCGCCATTCTTTGAGAAGGCAAAACGAATCTCGCTCACCGCGCGATTGCGGTTGTCCGTCGTCACATCCACAATGATCGCCACGCCGCCCGGTCCGTAGCCTTCAAAGCTGATCTCTTCGTAGTTGACGCCTTCCAGTTCACCGGTGCCGCGCTGGATGGCCCGCTTGATATTTTCGGCGGGCATGTTTTCGGCCTTGGCAGCCAGAATCGCGGTGCGCAGCCGGGGGTTGCCGTCCGGGTCCCCACCGCCGGCTTTGGCGGCGATGGTGATTTCCTTGATGAGGCGGGTGAATATCTTGCCGCGCTTAGCGTCCAGCGCGCCCTTCTTGTGCTTGATTGTGGCCCATTTCGAGTGGCCGGACATGGAAACCTCAGCGAGTGTTGAAAATAGCGGCGCTGACAAGCGCCTGACCTTGCAAGTATACCATCGGCGCGTTCCGTCTCAATGCGAGCTTAGAGGGTTCCGCTTAAGATGTGCGCGCAGGGGGCAAAGCCCGCCTTCTGGAGGGTTTTTCGAGAGGCAACATTCTCCGGGCTGCAACGGGCGCATGGAATACTTCCACGCTCATAGCAGATCCTCTTCAGTTCCTGCACCAAGTAGCTGCCGAAACCACGCAGCCTGAAAGGCTCTGCGACTTCCATGTAAATATCGCCATACGGACGGTTGTAGTGGTACAGAACGCCGCCTGTGGCCGCGACAACACCGCCTGCTTCCAGCGCCCAATCGTTATCCGGCTCCTCCCGGCTGCGGAAAACCACACCGTCCGGCGAGTAGCTTGTTGTTAGCGCGTCCTCAAAGACGATCTTCTCGCTCTTGATATTGCGCGCCCAGGTATGCAGCATCACCGAGAGAAGCTTGTCATTGGTCTGTGCCCTCACAGCAGTCGCATCGCTGGCAGCAATCAAGATTCTGAATAAGTCGAAGACGCGGGAGCGATGTTGCGGAAGCGCATAGAACTCAAATACCGTCCGTGTTCCGGTCCACGGACCACCTATCAAAATGGAACCGTAGCCTGCACTCACACCGTTATTTTCGATGAGGTAGGGTTGCGCCCAACCTTGGCGCGAGTGCATGGAGTCGTGGACAATCTGACAGTTCATCTCCCCGCGATAAAGATCGCGCCAAAGCGAAATCTCCTGAACCGAAACCGGCTTGGCCGAAAACCCCATCTTGAATGCCGTTACCTCGCATAAATAATAGCGCTCCACCAAATAAATATTAGGATATTTGCTCTGGATGAAGCTGTGTTCCGCGCGGGTGTAAACCGTGGGAAGCAGACGAAAGCCAGTAGCTCACTATATATCATCCAGAACACTTTGAATTCCTTGATCGGCCCGGAATGGTCCTCGTGCGGGAACAGGTAGGCGGACCGCAAAAAATAATCAAAAACTCCTTCTACGCGGTAAATCCGCTCTGGTATTTTGGTTGCCGGAGGGTACAACCATGCAGATTTCTCGTAGACTGTTTTTCGCCAGCATCCTCGGCGCGAGCCTTTTGGCCAGCGGCATCACGATTGCGCAGGCGCCGGAGCGCGACATCAGTCCGCTGCGGCACCCCAATCTGGCTGCCGCCCAGCGCCTTATCGATCAGGCATTCAATAAGATCACTGCGGCGCAGAACGCCAATGAATTCGACATGGACGGTCATGCGGCCAAGGCCAAGGACCTCCTGGATCAGGCCAGCCGCGAACTAAGGGCCGCCGCCACCGCCGCCAACAGGAATCAAAAGTAAGCGGGCCGAAGAAAAGTGCCGGAACCGGAAGCCCAGGCCTTGTCCGCCGCGACGGATCAGGCCTGGGCTTTCAATCACAGTGCTCGACGCTGAGCCTTCCCCATCGCCGGCCAAGTTCCGCCTGGGACATAAACTGACAAAGTGTTCACCCTCAGAAAGTCATCTATAGATTGGATTCGACAACGGCTAATTGCGGCGCGTGAGCTGGCTCATCCCATCGCGGATTTGGGGACCATCACCGGACCAGAGATCGCGCGAACGCATAAAGGCTTTGCCGTGGACCACAGACGTTCACGGGTTGGGTCCGGCGAAAGAGATTTTCGCGCCGCAAAATCAGCCTTTGCAGCCTGGAAGATGTTCGACCTTGGATGGGTACGAGTCGCCGCTCCCAATCCACCGATAGCCATCTGCTCAATGGTCGCGGTTGAAGTTCATTCCTTCGGCCTCTGGACCGTCAATATCAGCAAGATCATCCACGTCATCGACGAACCGCGCCGCTTCGGTTTTGTTTACAGCACCACACAGCTTCACGTCGAACGCGGAGAAGAACGGTTTCTGCTGGAGTGGGATCCGGCCACGGACGCCGTTTTCTATAACCTACTGGCCGTCTCTCAACCGGCTCATCCATTGGCAAAGCTCGGCTATCCGATTACCCGTCATTTCCAGCACAAATTCGCGCGAGACTCACACCAGCAGATGCGCCAATCTGTTCTTGCTGCACGGCGAATTCTCCACTAGACTGTTCTTAGCTAAGAACGGAGGCGCGGCGATGGAAGCAACGATGCATCAAGCAAAAACACAGCTTTCCAAGCTGGTGGCGCGCGCCCTGGCAGGCGAAGAGGTCATCCTGACCCGCGGCAAAAAAGCGGGAGCAGCTCGTGAAGCTGGTTGCCGTTAAGCAGCATACTCCGGCAAGCGAAGTCACGGCCTTCCCGGTCTTCAAAGACGGAAAGCGCCCCATCGGCCTGTACAAAGGGCTGATTGACATCGGTCCGGAGTTCTTTGATCCGCTCCCCGACGAAGAACTTGCGCTATGGGAAGGCAACGACAGCGATGCTGAACTGCTCGGCATCAAATGAGGCTACTGCTCGATACGCATACAATTCTTTGGGCCATGCTCGGCGACCCGAAACTCGGTCTGAATGCAAGAAACGCACTTGCTGATATTTCAAACGAAGTTTTTGTATCGGTGGTGTGCATCTGGGAAATTGCGACGAAGGTGCGCATCGGGAAAATGCCGGAGCCGGGTAATCTGCTCAAGGAACCTTATCTCGCTTTGGCCAGTTTGGGCTACAACGATCTCCCGCTTACTTTGCTCCATGCACGGCTTGCAGGCTCCATCGACCACCCGCACAAAGATCCCTTCGACCGCATGTTGGCCGCACAGGCGCTCGTAGAAAGCTCATACTGGTCAGCATCGACAAAATCTTCGACGACCTCTCTGTTTCGCGACTCTGGTAACCTGCGCCGCAAAATCCTGCCGCTCGCAGCCCTTGAAGCTGATAACCTAGAGGCATGAAATTCGGGGTTTTGGTCTTTCCCGGCTCCAACTGCGACCACGATACGCATCATGTGATCTCCGAGATCGCCCACGAGCCCGTCACCTTTCTCTGGCACGACGCGGAGGATCTGCAAGGCGTTGATGCCGTGCTGGTTCCGGGCGGCTTTGCTTACGGCGATTACCTGCGCACCGGCGCCATCGCCCGCTTTTCTCCCGTGATGCAGGCCGTGGGTAGGTTTGCCGCCGGCGGCGGGCTGGTGCTGGGCATCTGCAACGGCTTCCAGATCCTTACCGAGGCAGGATTGCTGCCTGGAGCGCTGATGCGCAACGCGGGTCTCAAGTACATCTGCAAGCAGGTGCATCTGCGCACGGAAACCGCCGACAGCCCTTTCACCAACGGCCTTGCCAAGGGGGAAGTGCTGCAAATCCCCATCGGGCACATGGAAGGCAATTATTTTTGCACCCCGGAGGTACTGGCGCGCCTTGAAGCCGAGGACCGCATCGCTTTCCGGTACTCCGCTCCGAATGGGGAAATCAACCCCGAGGCAAATCCAAATGGTTCGTTAAGCAATATTGCCGGCGTCCTGAATGCTGGTAGAAACGTCCTAGGAATGATGCCTCACCCCGACCGTTCCAGTGAACAGTTACTTGGATCGGCGGACGGCTGGAAGATTTTTGCCTCTATGGTCGAGGCGCTGGCAACCCGTTGAGTTCTTTGTTGCGGATGAGGAAAAGCGACAAGCGATGATTGATATTCACTACCACCTGATTTACGGGGTGGACGATGGGGCAAAAGACCTGGAGATGGCGCTGGCCCTGGCCCACGAATCCGCTGCGCAGGGCGTCACTCACATTGTGTGCACCCCGCACTCCAGCGATGTTTATCCCTATCAATTTGATCTCAACAACGAGCGGCTGGCCGAGTTGCGCCATCACCTTGATGGCGTCATCGAACTCGGCCTGGGCTGCGACTTCCACATGAACGCCGAGAATATCGCCAACGCGCTAGCTCACCCTCTGCGCTACTCCATCAACGGCAAAGGCTATCTACTCATTGAGTTCGCCGACTCCGCAATTCCTCCGCAATTGAAGGAGGCCATTACCCGGCTGCAAGGCGCTGGCTACACACCGATCGTCACTCATCCCGAGCGCAATCCGATCCTGCAGCGCAAGCCGGAGATGCTGGCCGAGTGGATGAGGATGGGCTGCCTGGTGCAGGTCACGTCCCCCTCGCTCTACGGGCGCTTTGGTAAAACGGCCGAGGCTTTCTCCAATGCCCTGCTCGACCGCAACTGGATTCACTTTCTCTCCACAGACGCTCACCACCCCGAGTGGCGTCCCCCGCACATGAAGAAGGGCTACGACTACGTGGCTGATCGATTGGGCGAAGAGACCGCACGCCGGCTCTGTGTCAACAATCCCCGCGCCGCCTTTGATGGAACCAAGATGCCCGCGCAGCCCGAGGCAATCGGCCTCTGGGAGCACCAGCCGCTGAAATTCGATCCGCGCCGGATCAACGTTCCCAGCAAGCCGGTGGCGAGAAATAGCGATAAGGATGCCGCGTCTCCGCGGCGCTTCTGGGATCGTATCTTTGCCCGCTAGGGCTTTTTGCTCCCCACACTGCCATCCTGAGCAAAGCGAAGGATCTGTGGACGGGGTGGGGGCCTGCTGATTGGGTTCGTGCTTACCCACCCTTGCCGCAAGAGACATCTACGCGGCAAGGATAGGACATCTTCAGTGGCGAGGGGTTTTCGATTGTCAAAAACTCAGGGTGCGCCCCCCGCAGACAATCTGCCTCATGCGACTCGCCCCCGATCGCGAAATCTCTCAACTCCGCGTGCCTTGGCCGCTTCTTCCTCGCGGCTGCGCGG
>Ga0181534_10000363_pt1 | contig 32792 bp, 31 predicted proteins | sample PEATcosm2014_Bin_37_FD_119758 | JGI IMG/M metagenome (GOLD analysis project Ga0181534, IMG submission 119758) | Peatland microbial communities from MTU Mesocosm Facility, Houghton, MI, USA - PEATcosm2014_Bin17_10_metaG | ecosystem: Environmental > Terrestrial > Soil > Wetlands > Peat | place...
ACCTTGCGGGAAGGCCTGACGCAGGTCGCCCGCTACCGCGCCACCGTGGGCGGTCCCGAAACCCCCACCTACATCGCCTTGTTCGATCGCACCCCGGCCGGGCGCGCCAAGCCATGGGAAGAGCGCCTCACCTGGGAAGTTGTGGACACACCTGGTGGCAGCGTCACCGCGGTGGGAGGGTAGATCCGAAGCCGCCTGAGCCATCGCGTCCGGCGAGCTGTCCCACGAACCCGAAGGCGGAAACCAGGAGCTGTCCGCCCGCCGCCTGCAGTTCGCGACGCCTTCGATCCAGTTGTGCATCGGACAGTTGCCGGGCGCGGGCAAGCTCGCGCGACCGCTGGCTTTCGTCGATGGGGGGTCTCGGGAGGAAGCAGGACGGTCTCCAGGCGGCCTTTCAGTTCGTCGATGCCGCTGCTGAGGTCCACGGCGAGCACGTCGCTCTCGAAATCCAGGGCCGCTTGCCCCATGCGCCGCTTGTGAATTGCCGGGTGATCATGATGCCCGGAAAACGAGAAGGCCCCCCTGTGCGGGAGGCCTTCCATCGGGACAGCGGGATTCGAACCCACGACCTCTTGAACCCCATTCAAGTACGCTACCAGCTGCGCTATGTCCCGGGAGCGGTCAAAGATAACCCACCATCACCGCCAGGGAAAGGGGGACTGGATCTCAACGGAAAATGGTGTTGTTGACCGTGAGCCCTATGAAGAACACGAACACGAAGAAGTACCAGACCACCGAAAAGCCCACCCCCACCCACCCCGCGATGTCGTTGCTCTTGGGAAGATGGGTCTTCTGGGCTGCCCACCAGGCCCTGGTCGCACGCCAGTTGTACCAAAGGCCCAGGGCGCTCAGGACGATCAGAAGCAGGACCTTCATTCGGATGCCTCGGCGAGCAGGCCTTCCAGATAGGCCTTGTACGAGGATTTCGGCATGGCCGCGAGAAGTGCGGTGAATCTCGATCTGTCCAGGTAGCCCTGCCGATAGGCGACTTCTTCCGGGCAACACACCTTGAGTCCCTGGCGAGCCTCGATGGCGTGGATGAACTGGCTGGCCTCGAGGAGGCTCTCGGTGGTTCCCGTATCCAGCCAGGCGATGCCGCGGCCGAGCTTCTCCACCCGCAATGCGCCTTCCGCCAGGTAGGAGTTGTTGAGATCGGTGATCTCGAGCTCTCCGCGCGGGGACGGCTTCTGCGCCCGGGCGCGGGCCACCACGGTGTTGTCGTAGACGTAGAGTCCCGGAACCGCGTAGCGGCTCCTGGGCTTGGAGGGCTTCTCCTCGATGGACAGGACCCGTCCGGTGGCGTCGAATTCGACGACGCCGTAACGCTCGGGATCGTTGACGGGATACCCCCACACCAGAGCGCCTTGTCGGAAGGCGTCCATCGCCTCGGCGAGTCCCATGCGCCCGTAGAAGAGGTTGTCGCCCAGGATCAGGGTGACGGGATCCGTCCCGATGAACTCCGCACCCAGGACGAAGGCCTGGGCGAGCCCGTCGGGCGAGGGCTGCACCACGTAGTCCAGGTGGATGCCCCATTGGGAGCCGTCGCCCATGAGATCCTTGAAGCGCGGCGTGTCGTGGGGGGTGGAGATGACCAGGATCTCGCGGATGCCCGCCATCATGAGCGTGGCCACCGGGTAGTAGATCATGGGCTTGTCGTAGATGGGCTGCAGCTGCTTGCTGGCCACCTTCGACATCGGGTACAACCGACTGCCGGAGCCTCCGGCCAGGACGATGCCTTTCATCTGGGTCGATTCCTCCGTGGTCATGGTCGGACCGCTGCGGGAATGTAGAACCTGGGCGACCGGGTCGTCGTCGAGGTCCCTACTTCTTCTTGAGTGGGTGCCCGAAGATCTGGAGCTTGATCAGGCTCGGCTCGTAGCCATGGCGGCGCGCGAGGGCCTCCACGGCCTTTTCCACTTCCACGGAATCGTCTTCGATGATCACGCCGGTCTCTTCGTCGATGAGATGGAAGTGCTGGTGGTGCCCGAGCACGTGCTCGTATTGGATGTGGCGGTTTCCCAGGTCCACTTCGGCGAGGATTCCGGCCTCCTTGAGACTGACCAGATTCCGGTAGAGGGTGGCACGGCTCACCTTCTTGCCCGAGCCTTTCAGGCTGTCGTGCAGTTCCTCCACGGAGAAGTGGTCGTGACGAGCCATGACCTCCTCCAGGATGGCGATGCGCTCGCGCGTGAAGAGGAGCTTCTTCCGCTTGAGATAATCGCGGTAGCGTTCCAGCGCTTCGTCGAAATCGACGGGCTTGGAAGGAGGAGCCGAGATGGGCTTTTTCATGGACATATGCTGGACGGACAAGGTAGTTTATCTCGTTAAAGAGATCCAATCTCGAATCTTTGCAAGGAGCTTCCATGTCCGCCATCCGTTTCCTGATCCTGGCCTCCCTGGCCGCCGCCGCGCTCAACGCCTGCTCCACCTACAAGCAGGTGGACGACCCATCCGACGGCAGCAACGGGAAAACCAAGCTCCAGCCCTCTTCCGTCGCCCGCTGAGCGGAGGAAGGGGTGTATGAGAAGGAACGCAGGAGGTTCGGGCAGAACTTCCTGGTGGACGATGCCGTCTGTCGGGCCATCGTGGACGACGCCGACCCCCGCGATGGCGGAACCGTCATCGAGATCGGTCCGGGTGCCGGTGCGCTGACCCAGCACCTGGTCCGGGCCGGTCGCGTGGTGGCGGTGGAGATCGACCCCAAATGGGCCGAAAAGCTTCCCCGGAAGGTTCCGGAAGGCGCGAATCTGGTGGTCCTCCAGAAGGACGCACTTTTCGTGGACCTCGAGCCCTTCATGGCGCAGGGACAGACCGGACTCCTTCCGGTCTTGTGCGGGAATCTGCCCTACAACCGCGCCTCGGCGATCCTGATCCGGTTCCTGCCCCAGATCCACCGCTTCCGCCATCTCACCTTCATGGTGCAGTGGGAGGTGGCCAAGCGGGTGTGCTCCGGACCGGGGAGTCGCGACTACGGCTCGCTTTCCGTGCTCGTGGCCAATTGGGCGGTGCCCCAGATCCGACTCAAGATCGGACCGGATAGTTTTCGACCACGGCCCAGGGTTCATTCCGGGACCTTCATCCTGCGAGCCCGCGAGACACCGCTCTGCCTGGATCCGCTGTTTCCCTGGTTCGTGCGGGCCTGTTTCCGGCAGAAGCGCAAGACCCTGCGGAACTCGCTTCTGATGACGTTTCCGGCTGCGGTCATCGATGCCGCCACCGAGGCGTGCGGCATCCCCTCCGGAATCCGCGGCGAGCAGATCTCCCCGCAGGAGTTCGCCGGCCTGTTCCAGGCGTTCCTGCCCCATCTGGAAGCGCTGCGTGCGAACTTGGCGGAAGGACCCCGCAGCCAAGACCTCGAAGAGGACTGAAGCGGTCCTTCAGTAGAGCAAGAAGGGTTTCCTTCTCTCCAGCCAGGCCGTTTCGTCCGGAGCCCAGGCTTGGGCGAGATCCCGTGGCGCGGCCCCCGCTTCCAGCATCTCGCGCCAACGGGAATGGCCCGCCAGGATGTCGATGGGCAGCTTCAACGCTTCGTATTCGTAGGGCGGGGCCTTCCAGGCGAAGATGTCCGGGAGATTTTCCGGATGGAGGGGATCGATGGGGATGGGTTCGTCCGAGCCGCCTTGGCGGCGCAGGGCCCAGAGGGCCGCGAACCCGGTCAGGACCGGTCGAAAGGAGACAGGATCCGTCACGTGGATCTGAACCCCGCCGCACAGGCGCCCCACCCCCTTGTGGAAGGTGGGCTGGAACCCGAGTTCGCGAAAGCGCACGCCTGGAAGCCCCAGGGAATCGAGATCGGAGCGCAGGCGCGAGGCATCGATCCAAGGAGCCCCGAAGATCTCGAAAGGGCGCGTGGTTCCGCGTCCTTCGCTGGTCGTGCAGGCTTCCAGCAGGCACATGCCCGGATAGACTCGCGCGGTGTCCGGTGTGGGCATGTTGGGGCTTGGCATCACCCAGGGGAGGCCGGTGTTTTCCCAGAGCATTTCCCGGGACCAGCCCTCCATGGGCAGCACGTGGAGCCGCAGCCCCGGGAACTTTTCGGTGGCGAGGAGCTTGGCCATCTCGCCCATGGTGAGACCGTGGCGCACCGGCACGGTGTGCAGGCCCACGAACGACTGGAATCCATCCTCCAATGTGGGTCCCTCCACCAGCGCGCCGCCCAGGGGGTTGGGGCGATCGGGGACCACCACGGGAATCCCCTTTTGCCACGCGGCTTCCATGCATAGGGCCAAGGTCCAGATGAAGGTGTAGTAGCGCGCGCCCACATCCTGGAGGTCCACCAGGAGGGCATCGATGCCTTCCAACTGGTCGGGAGTCGGCTTGCGGACCACGCCGTAGAGGGAATGCACCGGTACCCCCCAGCGGGGGTCCGGCGCTCCTTCCCACTCGATCATGTTGTCCTGGGTATGGCCCAGGATCCCGTGTTGCGGCCCGAACAGGGCCGCCAAGTTCCAGGGATTGCCCGGGGTCTTCAGGAGGTCGGCCATGTGGGAGAGGTCGGAGAGGACGGAGGCGGGGTGGACCACCGCGCCCAGACGGGCTCCCCGCAGGGAGGCGGGCCAGAGCTCGGCAAGTCGCTGGTGGGAAAGGCGAACCCTCGGTGCGTGCATGGAGGGAACGTAGAACCGAGATCGGCGTTGCCGGAAGTGGCTACTTTGCACGGATTCCCGGTACGGCCCGGGCCACAACCAAATACGTGCAAAGGAGAGTCGCCATGGCGGGATCGCTGAACAAGGTCATGCTCATCGGAAACCTGGGGGCCGACCCCGAGATCCGCAACACACCGGGCGGCGCGCAGGTGGCCAATTTCCGGGTGGCCTGCACCGAGAACTGGACGGACCAGGCCGGCCAACGCCAGGAGCGCACCGAGTGGGTGACCATCGTGGCTTGGCGCAAACAGGCGGAAATCGCCCAAAAATACCTGCACAAGGGCTCGAAGGTGTATGTGGAGGGCAAGCTCCAGACCCGCTCCTGGGAAGACAAGAACGGCGGCGGCAAGCGCTACGCCACCGAAGTCCTCTGCGACTACTTCCTCATGCTCGATGGACGTCCCCAGGGCGGCGGCGAGGGTGGGGGCTACGAGCCCAGGGCGGCGGCAAGCGCAAGCCGGGCTCCGGCGCGATCCGCAGGAATGGGCGCGGCGGACGAATATCCGGACGACGCTCCGCAAGCACCGTCGGGCGGGAATTCAGCCGCAGACGACGACCTCCCGTTCTAAGAACCGGCTGCGGCGGGCGATACTCGTTCCCCCGACCATCGGCGTACCCCAGGGCTCCCATCTCGCCTCCGCGAGATGGGATGGTATTCCGGAGGGACGCCGTCCGGTCGGGGTCGCTTCGTCTCATCCCGCCTCGCTCGGTTCTAGCTGGATTCAGCAGGCGAGAGATTCCTGAAAAGCGCTCAAATTTCGCTTGCGTTGCGTGGGCCATTACTCTAAATTGGAATATCTCAATTCGGAGTATAGGCGGGGATTGATGGATCGCTACGATCTGGTCCTGCTCGGATTCATTGCCGAGAAGGAGTCCAGCGGCTACGACATCGTGACCACGATCAAGAGGCGGGAGTTGGATCGGTGGGCCAAGATCAGCACCAGCACCGTCTACCATCGGCTGCTGAAGCTGGAAAAGAGCGGGCACGTCGTGGGGCGGGCCGAGCGCGACGGGGGGCGTCCGGAGCGGATCACCTATTCGATCACCGAGAAGGGCCGCAAACGGCTGCGCGAAGAGGTGGTGGAGCATCTGGTGGGCTTCAACGACGACCCCCGGCAATTGGGTTTCGCCTTCCTGTTCGCCACCGATGCCCAGGACGCGGCCCAGCGGCTCGAGGAGCATGTCGCCGAACTCGAATCGCAGCTGGCGACCATCGAGGCCATGATCCGCGACGAGCCCCGACCCACGCTCTACGAGCCAGGACCGTTCCTGAACTGCATGTCGCGCGACCACATGGCCGTCGAGCTGAAGTACACCCGGGCGGCCATCGAGATCCTGCGGGATCCCGTCAAGTCCGCCAAGCTGGACGGCTGGTTCTACCTCAACTTCGGCAACCGAGACTTCCAGAAGGTCCCGACCGGCGCGTCGGAGACCGGTCCTTGATTCCTCACGCACCCACCCAGACAAAGCAGCACGGAGAGGCCATGTCCAAGTACGGTTATTTCGACGACGCACGGAAGGAATACGTCGTCACCAACCCCGCCACCCCCATCAAGTGGTGCAACTACGTGGGGACGCTGCAGTTCGGGGGCATCGTGGACACCACGGGAGGGAGCCTGATCTGCAAGGGGGACCCCGCTCTCAACCGCATCACCAAGTACCTGGCCTGGACGCCGGCCTCGGATTTCAAGGGGTCCACCGTCTACATCCGCGTGAAGGACGCCGCGGGGAAGGTGGATCTCTTCACGCCCTTCTTCACCCCCGTGCTGGCTCCGCTGGACAAGTGGGAATGCCATGTGGGCCTTTCCTACAGTCGCTGGGTCGCCGAGCGAAACGGCATCCGCGTGCAGGTGACCGTGTTCGTTCCCACCGGATCCAACACGCTCCTCCAGGACATCGTCGTGGAGAACATCTCCTCCGAAGAGAAGACCGTCGACATCGTGCCGGTGTACGAGTTCAGCCATTTCGACGCCCTCAAGCAGCTCACCAACGCGGACTGGGTCCCCCAGACCATGACCATGAAGGCACACTCGGAGCCCACCGGACACGTGGTGCTGGAGCAGTACGCCTTCATGAAGCGCGACTACGCGGTGAACTACGCGACGGCGGACAGGCCCGTGGTCGCCTTCGAAGGCGATCGCCGCGTGTTCCTGGGCCGAAACGAGCTGGGATCCTGGGCCCACCCCCTCTCCCTGGACAACCCCAAGCTTTCCAACTCCCAGCCGTTGCGCGGCGACAACATCGCCGCCCTGCAGATCAGTGCCGGAATCCTCAAGCCCGGGGCCTCCTTCCGCACCGCCACCCAGCTTGGACAGGAAGCGTCCATCGCCGAGGCCAAGCCCGCCATCGAGAAGTACCGCGACCTTGCGAATGTGGACGCGGCCTTCCGGGAGCTTTCCAAGTTCTGGGAGGACTACCTCCTGGCCGTTCAGGTCCGCACCCCCGATCCGTCGTTCAACTCCATGGTGAACGTGCACAATCCCCGCCAGTGCCACACCACCAAGAACTGGTCCCGCTACCTCTCGCTCTACCAACTGGGGTACGGCTCCGACCGCGGCATCGGGTTCCGCGACAGCTCCCAGGACCTGCTGGGCGTCATGTCCCACATGCCGGAAGAAGCGCGCGTGCTCGCCGAAAACCTTCTCTCCGTGCAGAAGATGGACGGCTCGGGGATGCACCAGTACTTCCCCTCCACCATGGAGGCCAACGAAGGCGATGCCCGCGAGAAGGAAGACCGGCCGAAGTACTACGGCGACGACCATCTCTGGATCGTGCTGACCGTGGCGGGGTACCTCAAGGAGACCGGGCACCTTTCCTTCCTCGAAAAGGAGATTCCGTTCTACGACAAGGACAAGCACACCGGCAAGGCCATCGAGTCCGGCACCGTGTGGGAACACCTCATCCGTTCGCTGCGCTTCACCTGGAACCACCGCGGCGCCCACGGCCTTCCTTTGCTCGGCTTCGCGGACTGGAACGACACCGTCAACCTGCCCAACGGCGCCGAGTCCCTCTTCAACGCCAACCTATTCGGCAAGGCCCTCGCGGAGGCCATCGAGGTGGCCAACGCCGCGGGACACTCCGCCGAAGCCAACGAGTTCCAGAAGTACTACGACGAGATGAAGAAGATCGTCAACGAAGTGGCCTGGGACGGGAAATGGTGGAAGCGCTGGTTCGACCACGAAGGCAGGGCCATGGGGTCGGCGGAAAACCAGTACGGCAAGCTCTACACCAACGGCCAAAGCTGGCCGGTGCTCTCGGGTTTCGCCGAGGGGGAGAGGGCGATCGCCGCATTGGACTCCGTCCATCGGTACATGAACACGCGCAACGGCATCAAGCTCTCCTGGCCCGGATTCAACGGATTCGATCCCAATTTGGGCGGTGTGAGCACCTATCCGCCCGGAGCCAAGGAGAACGGCGGAATCTTCCTGCACGCCAACCCCTGGGTGATGATCGCGGAAACCATCCTGGGCCGCGGCGAACTCGCTTTCCAGTACTACAACCAGATCAACCCGGCCGCCAAGAACGAGATCCTGGACGAATTCGAATCCGAGCCCTACTGCTATCCCCAGAACATCCTGGGCGACGAGCACCCGCAATTCGGGTTGGGCCGCAACGCCTGGCTCTCGGGAACCAGCTCCTGGACCTACCAGGCCGCGACCCAGTGGATCCTGGGAGTGCGATCATCCTTCCAGGGCCTGATCGTGGATCCATGCATCCCCAAGGCCTGGGACGGGTTCGAGGTGGTGCGCAAATGGCGCGGAGCCACCTATCGGATCGTCGTCCGCAACCCCGGCCACGTCAGCAAGGGCGTGAAGTCGTTTTCCGTCGACGGCAAGGCCATCGAGGGAAACGTGGCCCCGATCTTCGCCTGCGGCGAGCACACCGTCGAGGCCGTTCTGGGGTAGCTCGGGATCGTCTGTGGGGACGCAAAATTTTGCGTCCGTACGGGGGGATCGACGATGCCCGCCGGAAAACAACCGGCGGGCATTTTTCGTCTCACATGTTCATGCTGCCGTTGCGGTGGGCTTCATAGCTGGTCAGGTCCAGGAGGCCGTGTCCGCTGAGGTTGAACACGATCACGCGGGGCTTGCCTTCCTTCTTGGCCTCCAGCGCCTCGTCGATGGCCGCCTTGATGGCGTGGGAGGATTCCGGTGCGGGGATGAGTCCCTCGGTGCGCGCGAAAAGCTCCGCGGCGTCGAACACTTCCCCCTGCTCGTAGGCGCGGGATTCGATCAGGCCCAGCGAATGCAAGTGGCTGACCGTGGGGGCCATGCCGTGGTAGCGCAGACCTCCGGCGTGCAGGGCCGGGGGCATGAAGTCGTTGCCCAAGGTGTACATCTTGAGGAGCGGCGTGGTCATGGCCACGTCGCCGAAGTCGTAGCGATACTCTCCACGGGTGAGCGACGGGCACGACGAGGGCTCCACGGCCACAAGCCGGGTGGTGCATCCTTCCTTCAGGTTGCGGCGGGCGAAGGGGAACGCGATGCCGGCGAAGTTGGATCCACCTCCGGCGCAGCCGATGACCACGTCCGGATACTCTCCGGCGAGTTCCATCTGCTGGAGCGCCTCCTGGCCGATCACGGTCTGGTGCAGACACACGTGGTTGAGGACGCTGCCCAGGGCGTAACGTGTCCCGGGATGGGTCATGGTGTCCTCGACGGCCTCGGAAATGGCCACACCCAGGGAACCGGCCGTGTCGGGGTTCTCCGCCCGGAACTTGCGACCGAACTCGGTCTCGCTCGAGGGGCTCGCGTGCACCGAGGCCCCCCAGGTCTCCATCGCCATGCGGCGGTAGGGCTTCTGCCTGTAGCTGGAACCCACCATGTAGACGTTGCACTCCAAGCCGAAGAGCTTGCAGGCCAGCGCCAGGGAGCTTCCCCATTGGCCGGCCCCGGTCTCGGTGGCCAGGCGCTTGATCCCCGCCTGTTTGGCGTACCAGGCCTGGGGAACCGCGGAGTTGGGCTTGTGGGAACCCGCCGGGGAGACGCCCTCGTACTTGTAGTAGATGTGGGCCGGGGTGTCCAGCGCGCGCTCCAGGCGCACCGAGCGCAGGAGCGGGGTGGGACGCCAAAGCGCCAGCACCTCGCGGACCGGCTCGGGCATTTCGATCCACCGCTCGGTGGACATTTCCTGCTCGACGACCCCCTTGGAGAAGACGGCTTCCATCATCTCCGCGGGCACGGGCTGCTGGGTGCCCGGGTGCAGGTGCGGGGGCATCGGCTCCGGGACGTCGGCGGCGATGTTGTACCAGGCTTCGGGAATGTCCTTCTGGGAGAGGTCGAATCGCGTCGCGGTGCTCATGGGTCTCCGATGTGCTGGATGGATGAAATGGCCGGAGTCGGTCGAATGGCCGGAGGCGCAATCATAGGGCCGAATCGAAGATTTGGCAGTCCATTGTCGCTGGATCAGGTTTGGATCTCGCCCGGGGTTTCCGCCGCGAGAAGGAGACTCGCTTCCGATTCGGGGGCGTCCTGATCGATGGCACGCCGCAACGAACTCCCGAGCTTCGACCCCACCACGGCAGCCAATTCCGCCTCCGTCGCCTGGCGCAAACGCGCCACGGAACCGAACTGCTGCAACAGGAGGCTGCGCTTGGAGGGTCCGATCCCGGGGACGGAGTCCAACCAGGACGATGCCACCGTCGCGGTCCTCTGGTTGCGCTGGAAGGTGATGGCGAACCGATGGGCTTCGTCGCGTATGTGCTGGAGGAGCTTCAGCGCCGGCGAATGGAGGGAGAGGAGAATCGGATCGGAACGTCCGGGCAGGAAGACCTCTTCGATCCTCTTGGCCAGTCCCAACAGGGCCTGCTCGGGAAATCCCTCTCTGCGGATCGCTTCGACCGCCATGCCCAACTGGCCCTTGCCGCCGTCGATCAGGACCAGGTCGGGAGGATCTCCACCCTCCTCGCGCAGCCTGCGGAAATGCCGACCCACCACCTCGCGCATGGAGGCGAAGTCGTCGATTCCCTCCACGGTCTTGACGTGGAAGCGCCTGTAACCGGCCTTGGCGGGCCGCCCGTCCAGGAAATTCACCATCGAGGCCACGGTTCCCGTTCCCGAAAGATGGGAGATGTCGAAACCGACGATGCGCCTCGGGGGATCGGCCAAGCCGAGGGCCTCCTGCAAGGCGGCCACGGATTGGGTGACGCGGTTGCGGATCTCCAGCTTGGCCAGATGCTCCACCAGCAGCATCCGGGCGTTGGCGAGCGCCATCCGGATGGTCTTGAAGGAATCACCCTGCTTGGGCCGGACGAGTCGCACCTTGCGCCCGGCCACCCGCTCCAGGTGCCGCTCCAGCAGTTCGCGATCCAACGGCACCACCGAGACGTGGATCTCCGGCGGCGGCGCCTGGACCCCCTGCGGGTAGAATTCGATCACGGCGCGCTCCATGACTTCGTCGTCGTCCTCCTCCAGCGGGCATTTCACGATGTGGTGGGACCGGTCCAGGACGGTCCCGCCCCGCACCTGGAAGCGGGCGACGCAGGCCCATCGGCCTTCCCGGGACAGGGCGAGCACGTCCAGGTCCACGAATTCCCCGAGGTCCATCTTCTGGGAGACGTGGATCTTCTCCAGCGAGGAGATCTGGTCGCGGCGCCGAGCGGCACCTTCGAAATCCAGGCGCGCCGCCTTCTCTTCCATCTCGCCGCGCAGTTCGGCCAGGAGCTCGCGGCTCCTTCCTTCCAGGAACAGCACGATCTGCGACACCACGGGGGCGTAGTCGGATTCCGTCAAGGCGTCGATGCAGGGCCCGTCGCAGCGGTGGATGTGGTAGGAAAGACAGGGGCGTTCCAGCCTCCTGCGGGACAGGTCCAGTTCGCAGTCGCGGATCCGGAAGAGCTCGCGCGCCAAGGAAAGGGTCTGGCGCATGGCCCGGGCGTCCGTGTAGGGTCCGAAATACCTGTGCTTGTCCTTCTCCACCCGGCGCACCACCTCCAGCCGGGGGAAGGCCTCGCCGGTGGTCAGGCGCAGGTAGGGGAAGTGCTTGTCGTCCTTGGCCAGCACGTTGTAGCGCGGGCGGTGCTGGCGGATGAGGTTGGCTTCGAGGATCAGGGCTTCCAGCTCGTTGTCGGTGACGATCCACTCGATGTCTTCGACATGGCGCGGAAGGAGCATGGCGGCGCGGTGCTCGGTATCCCGGCCCTGGAAATAGCTGCGCACGCGGTTGCGCAGCACCTTGGCCTTGCCGATGTAGATGATCTCCCCGTCGGCGTCCTTCATCAGGTAGACCCCGGAGGAGATCGGAAGTTCCGCGAGGCGATCCGAGATCCTTGGCTTCAGCGCCTGCTTGACCATCGGGGAAAACTACACCCCCCGGCAATCGCGGAGCCGAGACCCCGTCGTCAGGGGGAGAGGAGCGAGATCTCCCTTTCGGTGCCGTCGGAGAAGGCGGCCCTGCACAGAGAGAGTCCTCGGGGAAGTTCCCCGAGCCGGATTTCGGTGCCTGACGGAGCGAGTTCGAAGTTGCCCAGGTCGCGGATCTGGCGACCATCCTGGCGGAGCAGGCTGACGCGGACGGCACCGGGAGAGCGGCTGTCGATCTGGAGCACGTTCCCGTTGTGCCGGACCTGCCGTGCCTGCGACAGGCCGATCGGCTGGAGAGCGGTGGTGCCCGTCTCGAAGGCGCCCAGGTCCGGGGCCGTGCCGTTGTAGGTGATGCCGGCCACCTTGGTGCCCTTGTCGATGAGCTTGCTCGCGGCCGCCAGGTGCATGAAGGGGATGTTGGGCAGGCTGCCGTCGGACTGGCGAGGTCCGCGCACGCCGGCGGTGTCCACGCTCTGGAAGTCCGCATCGGACACTGAAAAGCCGGTGGACCATGTGTTGGTGGCTTGGGTCGCGCTTGACAAGATGTTCGCTTTGCCCCCACCGGCGGAGATGCTGTTCTCCACAGTGATGGCCTTCCCCGTGCCAAGGACGGCTTCGTTCAGATAGTAGTTGGTCCCGGTGCCGTAGGCCGTGCAGTTGATCAATGTCATGGAGCCAGCGTTGTTGTTCTGGTCGAATTGCTCGCCCGAACTGTTTCCGAAGGCCAGGCAACGGTGGAGAACCTGGTTGTGCCGCTGGTTGGCGTTGGCGCTCCCACCCATCTTGAACCCCGTGCCGTTCATGGAGCTTGTGTTTTTCGGGCTGGCGGGATCGCCGTGGTAGTAGCCGTTGTTGAAGGCCCAGCAATTCTCGATGGTGGTGGTGATGTCGTCCGGAAGGCTGCTTTCCGTCTCCTTCAGGTACCCGTCGTAGCCGTCGTCGGAGTTGCCCCAAGAGCGGCAACCTCGGAAGGTGTTGCCGGTGCCCAGGGTGAGTTTGGGCGAGAATCCATCGGCGTTTCCACCGGAGGTCAGGGAGTCGTAGTTCCAGTGCGAATCGCAGTTGAGGACCAGATTGTTCGCACCTCCGTGAACGATTTGGAATCCAGCGTCCATGTTCTCGTAGAACGAGCACCATTCCACGATGTTGTTGGATCCGCCGGAGTTGGAAGAGCCTCCGGTGATCTGCATCCCGTTGTCCCCCGCACCCCACACGTCTATCCCTTTGAGGTGCCACCAGTTCGCCTGGAGGATGATCCCCTGGTTCGCGCTGCCGTAGCCTTGGGTGCGGAAATCGAACAGGGCGCGCTTGCTGTAGGCGTTTTCGGCGAACAGGTTGATCGGAGCGGTAGCAGTTCCGCTTGCGGTGATCTTGACCGTGGCACTCAGGGTGTAGGTCCCCCCCGCCAGGAGGATGGTGTCCCCCGGGGAGGCGACCGCGATGCCTGCGGCAGGGCCAGCAAGGGCGGATGCGGAGGACTTGCCGTCCTTGGCACCGCTTCCGGTGGGGCTGACGTAGATGGTGGCCGCCATGGCCGAGGGCACGATCCAGGCGAGGAGAAGGCTTGCGGCACGCACGAGAAGCTCCTTCGGGTGAGAACAAATACATGATAACAGACTCTTGTATCGTAAATCTAGGGGAGATGTTCGGGCTGGTGCCGGACACTCGAAGGACGCGGTGTTGAAGATTGGTCCACTCGCGGCGTCTTCTTCCCATGCAAAGTTCGCTCGGTATCGCTCAATTGCGATTTCGAGAATAGAGGGTAATGCAATCCATATTCGCAGTTTGCAAAAGCGGAAGTGGATCCGGGATTGGATTTGCGGGTTCAAGGGGGTTTATTTCGATGCGAAGATCCGGGTCTCACCCGACATTGGAGCGATGGAGTCCCCGTGTATTGAATGCCGAATGATTTTATGCCGCGCGCAATCACTCACCGGAGGGCAATACCATATGGAAACAAGCGCAAAGACCCAGGGCATGACCAAGGCGGAACGAACGGTCATCGTCTCCAGTTCGTTGGGGACGGTCTTCGAATGGTATGACTTCTACCTCTACGGGAGTCTGGCTGCCATCATCGGAAAGCAATTCTTTTCAGGGGTGGATGATCGGAGTTCCTTCATCTTCGCGCTCCTCGCCTTCGCGGCAGGCTTCGCCGTCCGACCCTTTGGAGCGGTGTTCTTCGGGCGAATGGGCGACCTGCTGGGGCGCAAACGGACTTTCCTGACCACGATCCTCGTCATGGGGGCGGCCACCTTCGGGGTTGGCATTTTGCCCAACCACCACGCGATCGGCATCGTCGCTCCCATCGTCCTCGTGACCATGCGACTGCTGCAGGGATTGGCCCTCGGTGGCGAGTACGGCGGGGCGGCCACGTATGTCGCCGAAAACGCACCGAAAGGAAAACGGGGTTATTTCACCAGTTGGATCCAGATCACAGCCACGGCGGGATTGCTGATGAGCCTCCTGGTGGTTCAAGCCTGCAAGTCCCTGACGGGAGGCCAATTCGAAATCTGGGGCTGGCGCATTCCCTTCCTGGTTTCCATCGTGATGCTCGCCTTCTCGGTGCGCATGCGGATGAAGCTCGACGAGAGTCCGGTCTTCAAGAAGATGAAGGAGGAGGGAAAGAGCAGCGGCGCGCCGCTGAAGGACGCCTTCGCGGACATGCGGAACCTCAAGGTCGTGGTCTTTTCCCTCTTCGGAGCGACCGCGGGCCAGGCGGTGGTCTGGTACGGCGGCCAGTTCTACGCCCTCTACTTTTTGACCCAGACCCTCAAGCTGGACATGATGGAAGCCAACTGGCTGGTGGTGGCGGGGCTTCTGGTCGGAACCCCGTTCTTCCTGCTGTTCGGCGCGCTGTCCGACCGGATCGGTCGCAAGCCCATCGTGCTCGGAGGAATGGTCCTCGCGGCCGTCCTCTACTTCCCGCTCTTCGGGGGATTGGCGCGCGCGGTGAATCCGGACCTGATGATGGCCTCGACCGCATCGCCGGTGGTCGTCGCCGCGCAAGAATCCACCTGCTCCTTCCAGTTCGACCCGATCGGGAAGGCGAAGTTCACGAGCCCCTGCGACGTCGCGAAGACCTCCCTGGCCAAGCGGGGCATCCCTTACTCGAGCACCGAGTCCGCGGACAGCGGTGCACAGATCCGGGTCGGATCCTCGTCGGTCGCCTCCTACGACGGCAAGGCGACGGACGCGAAGGAGAGGTCCAAGGCGTTCGGAGCGAAGCTGGACAGCGTCCTGAAGGCCGCGGGCTACCCCGCCAAGGCCGATCCGGCCAAGGTCGACAAGCTGATGGCCGGGGGGATCCTCGCCATTCTCGTCATCCTCGTGGCCATGGTCTACGGACCCATCGCGGCCTGGCTCGTGGAGCTGTTCCCGGCCCGCATCCGGTACTCGTCCATGTCGCTGCCCTACCACATCGGCAACGGCTGGTTCGGAGGGTTCCTTCCCACGGTCGCCTTCGCCATGGTCGCGGCCACGGGCGACATCTTCCACGGCCTGTGGTATCCGATCGTGGTGGCGTCTGTCTGCGCCGTGATCGGCTTCTTCTTCCTTCCGGAAACCAAGGACCGCGAAATCCACCACGGGGCTTGATCCGCGGACCGAAGGGACGAGAATTGTCATTCTCGTCCCCGACCTTTAGAGGATATAAAGGGTCTAGCCTCTCCGTTTTCTGGGAATGCTCATGGATTGCCACGAATTGTCTGCGAGGTGCTTGGACAGGAAAGCGATCTGGCCTGCATGGTAGGCATAGTGGGCGATCTGGCGGTTGATGGCCTGCACCACGGTAAGCGGTTGGTTTCGGATGGTCACGGTCCTGTCCAGATCGGATTCCGACAAGTGGGATAGCGTCTCGAAGAGGCATGCCCATCCGCGCGACCAACGGTCCATGAGCGCCTCGTGTGCGAGGTTCTCAGGATCCTCGAATTCTGCGTCCCGGTTGCGGTCGGCCTTCTCGCCATCGGTGGCAAGGAAGTCGGTCCAGCGTGAAAGCATGTTCCCCGAGATGTGGAGGACCAGGGTGACGAGGCTGTTGGACTCGGGATCCAGGCGCTGGCTCCACAATTCTGGAGGCACCTGCGCCAAGGCGCAGTCGCACTGCCACCTCGTGTCACGGAACCGCACGATGACGTCTGAGAGGTAGGCTGCTCCATCCATGGATACTCCTTGTCGTCGCATGCAGGAAACAAAAAAGCCTCGCAGGCCGCAAGGCCGAACGAGGCTCGAAAAACAACGCGCCTAAAACCGAGCGAGGAATCTCCGCCCGCCCTTCGAGACGCCCATGGGGCTCCTCAGGACGAACGGAGATGCTCATCAGTACTGGAACAACAGCTCCCTGTACTTGGGCAGTGGCCACAGGTCGTCGGAGACCAGGGTCTCCAATTCGTCGGCGGCTTCGCGGACGGCTTCCTGGGCCGGGATCACCTTTTCCTTGAAGGACTTGGCCTCGGCGTGCAGGTCGCCCGCCTCGTGGGCGTGGTGCTGCGCCTTCTCGAGGGCTTCGATGCCGTCGACCAGCTTGTCGGCCAGGGCCGCGATCTTGTCGGCGAACTTGCCCGCGCCCTTGGACTTGGACGCGCCCGCGAGCTCGTTCAGGTACTTGACCGCGGCCGGGAGGATCATGGTCTTGGCGATCTCGACGGTGGCGTTGGCCTCGATGTTCTGGACCTTGACGTAGCGCTCCCAGATGATTTCGGCGCGGCTCTCCAGTTCGCGTTCGCTGAGCACGCCGAACTTGGCGAACAGCTTCTTGGCCTTGGCCGTGGCCAGGGCCGGAAGGGCGTCCACGGTGCTCTTGTTGTTGGGCAAGCCCCGCTTGGCGGCTTCGGCGTGCCACTCTTCCGAGTAGCCGTTGCCCGAGAACAGGACCTGCTTGTTCTCCTTGATGATCCCGGAGAGGATCTTGGTCAGACCCGCGAAGTCGTTGGGCTTGAGCTTGTCGAGCTCGTCGGCGAGCTTCTCCAGCGATTCGGCCACGGCCGTGTTGAGCACCGTCTGGGGCCAGTAGATGGGAGCGGAAGATCCCACCGCGCGGAACTCGAACTTGTTGCCGGTGAAGGCGAAGGGCGACGTGCGGTTGCGGTCGGTGGCGTCCTTGGGAAGGACTGGCAGGGTGGTGACGCCCAGTTGCAGGGAACCGCCCTTCTTGGAGGACGATGCCGGACCCTTCTCCAGCTGCTCGACGATGTCCTCGAGCTGGGCGCCCAGGAACACCGAGACGATGGCGGGAGGGGCCTCGTTGGCGCCCAGGCGGTGGTCGTTGCCCGCGTCGGCGATGCCCGCGCGCATCAGGTCGGCATGGACGTTCACGGCGCGGATCGTGGCCACCAGGAAGGCCAGGAACTGGGCGTTGGAGTGCGGATCGTGGCCCGGCTCCAGGAGGTTCTCGCCGTCGTCGGTGCCCATGGACCAGTTGTTGTGCTTGCCCGAGCCGTTGACGCCCTTGAAGGGCTTCTCGTGCAGCAGGGCGACCAACCCGTGCTGGAAGGCGAGCTTCTTCATGATGTTCATGACCAGCATGTTGTGGTCGGAGCCCACGGTGGTGGCCTCGTAGACGGGGGCCATCTCGAACTGGGCCGGAGCCACTTCATTGTGGCGGGTCTTGGAAGGGATGCCCAACCGCCAGAGGTCGCGGTCCAGGTCCATCATGAACGCGAGGATGCGTTCGCGGATGGTTCCGAAATACTGGTCTTCCAGCTCCTGCCCCTTGGGGGAGGGAGCGCCGAACAGCGTGCGACCGGTGAGGATGATGTCCGGGCGCAGTTCGGAGAGGCGGCGGTCGATCAGAAAGTATTCCTGCTCGGGTCCGATGTTGGTGAACACCCGGGAGGTGGTGGTGTTGCCGAACCAACGCAAGACGCGCAGGGCCTGCTTGCCCAGGGCCTCCTGGGAACGCAGGAGCGGGATCTTGTGGTCCAGGGCCTCGCCGGTGTAGGACACGAACGCCGTCGGGATGGTGAGGGTCACGCCGTTGGGCTCGACCTGCAGGAAGATGGGGCTGGTGACGTCCCACGCCGTGTAGCCGCGGGCCTCGAAGGTGGCGCGGATGCCGCCCGAGGGGAAGGAGGAGGCGTCGGGCTCGCCCTGGATCAGGACCTTGCCCGAGAATTCGGCCAAGGTGGAGCTGTCGCCGGCGGGGTTCAGGAAGGAGTCGTGCTTCTCCGCGGAGGTTCCCGTGAGCGGAATGAACCAGTGCGTGTAGTGTGTGGCGCCATGGGCCATGGCCCATTCCTTCACGCCTTGGGCGACGGCGTCCGCGATGGACGTGTCGAAGGGCTCCAGGCCTTCGATGGTGCGGCGGAGCTTCTTGAAGATGGGCTTGGCGAGGTACTGGCGCTGGGCCTCCTCTCCGAACACGTACTGCCCGTAGATGTCCTCTCCCGCGTGCTCCAGGTAATTCTCCGTGCTGGCGACCTTCGTGGTCGCGATCGCTGCGATGGCTTGCTTGCGAGCGCTCATGTCGGTTCCTCTGATCTGTTGAATGGTGTGGGACGCCATGCCAGCCCCGAGTCCTCTTTTGGCCGGAAGCCTCGATTCTGGTAAGGTCACCGAGAAAGCTAACGGGTCCGATTTCGGATGTCCATGCAGGAAGGCGACGGAATCGCCGGTTCTCGCAAAATTGGGAAATAAAGTTCTCAATAAGGAATTAAATCTTCCATAAATCCAGCTATGTCCTGGAGGCCTCCCTCGTGCATGCGCGGGTCCATCCTTGGATGGACCTCCCCGCACATGCCTGATTTTGGCACGCCATTCCCAATCCAAATCGTCTGTCCGGGTCAATCCCGATCCCGGAGAAAAAAGAGAGAAGCCAATGCCCCGCAGCACCACAGCACCGAACACCGTCGTCGACCTGACCGAGGTCCAGATCTGGCCCGTGCGCAATCCCGAAGGATCGCGCGTCAAGGCCATGGCGTCCATCGTCCTCAACGGGTCGTTGCGCGTCAACGGCTGCCGGATCATCGAAGGTTCGAAGGGGCTGTTCCTGTCCTACCCCAGCGAGAAGAAGCCGGGAACCGACCAGTACTTCCCGATCTTCCACGCCATCGATCGAACCGTGAACGAACGGATCCAGGCCGAGGTCCTGTCCCGCTTCGAGGCACTGCCCACGGCTTGATCCCGAGCTTTCGGCGCCGCCGCGACTTCACCCCGATCGCGGCGGCGCCGTCCTTCTCCCTTCGGGACCGACGAGGCAAAAGACATGCGCCCACTCGAGATCATCTCCGTTTCCATCGAACACAATCCCGGACGCCCATCCACAGCGAGCGTGGACCTGTCCGGAGGTCTACAGCTGGACCAGATCCAGGTCTGGACCGCGCGCCATGGCCCGCTAGTCCTCTTCCCGCTGGGCCGGGCCGGTCGTTCGCCGCTTGAGCTCACCCCGTTGCTGCGTTCGCTGGTCGTCCGCGCCGTGGTGGCCCGGTGGCGCCAAAGCCTTTCGGCGAGGGCGGCAGCGTGATCTCGCGGCGGCAAAGCGCCGCTCTGGTGGGACTTGCGGCGGTTCCCGTCACCATCGAGTGCGAGGCGGGGCCGGGTCTTCCCGCCTTCTCCATCGTGGGCCTTCCCGACGGCGCGGTGCGTGAAAGCCGCGACCGGATCCTTTCCGCCCTTCGCCACACGGGATACCGTCTCCAGCCCAGGAGAATCACGGCCAATCTCGCCCCCTCCGACCTCCGCAAGGCGGGGACGGGTTTCGACCTGCCCCTTGCCCTGGCGGTGCTGGAGGCCTGCGAGCAGATCTTCCCCAAGTCCGCCGACGCCGACCGCGTCTTCATCGGGGAACTGGGACTGGATGGCGGAATCCGTCCGGTCCGGGGAGCGCTGGCGCTGGCCATGGGGCTTCGCGAGGCGGGGCACCTGCGCCTGGCCTTCCCCGCCGGAAACCTGCCCGAGGTGGAAGTGGTGCCGGACCTGGACATCGTGGCCCTCTCCGATTTCGGCGAGGCGGTCCGACTGCTGGAGGACGGGGAGGTTCCACCCCGCGCTCCCCGAATCGCGCGCGAACGGATCTTCGGACAGATTCCGGACATGTCCGACGTCGTGGGCCAAGAGGCGGCCAAGCGGGCCTTGGCGGTGGCCGCGGCGGGCGGGCACAACGTGCTCATGGAGGGCCCCCCGGGATCGGGCAAGACGCTGCTGGCCCGCCGCTTTCCCGGCATCCTGCCTCCGCTGGGCGACTGGGAGCTGCTGGAGGCCTCGCGCATCCATTCGGTGGCGGGATTGATCGACCCGGGGCACTCCCTCCTGGCCGACCGTCCGTTCCGCTCGCCGCACCATTCGGCCTCCATGGCTTCCCTGGTGGGAGGCGGTCCCTACGCCCGCCCGGGGGAGGTGTCGCTGGCCCATCGCGGGGTGCTTTTCCTGGACGAACTCGCGGAATTCCCCAGGCATGTCCTGGAATCGCTGCGCCAGCCCTTGGAAGACGGGGAGATCATGGTCTGCCGCGCCTTGGCTGCGGTGCGCTTTCCGTGCCGGTGCCAGGTCCTGGCGGCCACCAATCCCTGCCCCTGCGGGCACCACGGGAACCGGCTGCGGGCTTGCACCTGCTCCGCCCTGGAACGGGACAGGTACCGAGCCAGGCTGTCCGGCCCCCTCCTGGACCGGCTCGACATCCACCTGGAGATCCAGGCGGTGGCCCCAGAGGATCTCTCCCACCGGCCAAGAGGCCTGGACTCCGCCACTCTTCGGGGAATGGTCCTGGCCGCGGAGGCATTCCGTTTCGGGCGGGGCGGAAGGGTCCCCAACGCGGATCTTTCCGGACGGAAATTGACGGAAGCCTGCTCCCTGGGGAACGCGGAATCCGACTTCCTGTCGCGAGCGGCGGCCCGATTGGGCTTCTCCGCGCGTTCCCACGACCGGATCCTCCGGGTCGCGCGGACCATCGCCGACATGGACGGATCCCAACGGGTGGGATTGGCGCACCTCGCCGAGGCCACCGCCTACCGTCTGCCGGAGCGAGCTGGCCCAGCGCTGCGTGAAGCGGCGAGAGCGGGAGGCTGAGCCGCGTTCCCAAGCTCGGTGCCGCTGATCTACCTTAGAGATGCCATATGTCGTGGAAGGATCTCCTCTACAAGAAGTCCCTGGTGCTCAAGGAAGGCACCGAGCATCTGGTCTACGGGCGGCCCATCCTGAGGAGCTGGGCCGCCGGGGTCGCCCGGGAGGACCGTCCCATCCGGGTCCTCGACGTGGGCTGCGGGTACGGAGACGACCTCGCGGCCATCCGGGATGCCATAGGGGGCCGGGCCGACCTCTTCGGGCTGGAGGGCTATGCGCCCTACCGCGAGAAATGCGCCGAGCGCGGCATCGACGCCCAAGGCGGGGACGTGGAACGCGACCGACTGCCCTTCGCCGACGGTTCCTTGGACGTGGTGCTCATGAACCAGGTGCTGGAGCACACCAAGGACCTGTTCTGGATCTTCTCTGAGGTTTCGCGGGTGCTGCCTCCTCGCGGGCTGTTCCTGATCGGGGTTCCCAACCTCGCGGCCTGGCACGACCGGGCCATGCTCCTGGTGGGCATGCAGCCCTCGGGCATGAAGGTGCTGGGTCCGCACGTGCGCGGATTCACCGCTCCAGGTCTTCGAGCCTTCGCCGAGGCCGACGAGTTCTTTCGCGTCACCGACATCCGAGGGAGCGGATTCTATCCCTTCCCGGAGACTACGGCGATCCGTCTGGCCCGCTGGTTTCCGACCCTGGCGACGGGACTGTTCGCGCGGTTGGAGCGCTCCGCGAAACCGGGATCGTTCCTCGAGGTCCTTCGCGCCCGGCGCTACGAGACGGCCTACTACCAGGGACCCGGACCGGTCTGAATCAGTTCCTGTCGGTCCATTGCACCAGGACGTAGCGACGGGAACTGTCCGGTTGGGGAACGGCCCGCAGCAGGAAGTCCGCCTGTCCGTAGACCTCGTAGGCGGTGTCCTGGATGTCCATGGTCATGTAGAGGTTGGAGACGTGCCAGGTGCTCTCCGCCGGGACGTCGGTGGGGGTCGGAGGATCGTACTGCACCTGGAGGCTCACGTTGGAGATGGCCTGGAACATCCGCAGGTGCCGGGCGAGTTCCTCGGAACGCCCCCATGTGGAGCTGGTGGGATCGGCGAGATAGGCGGGGTCGGCCTGGAACACGTAGTCCGGGGCCAGCAGCAGGGAGAGGAGCCCGGTGGATTGGGTCTGGTAGGCCTGCTGGAAAAGCTGGAAGAAGGTGGCCGCCGACGTCGCCTGGAAGGAATCCGATTGGACGGGATCCACCCGGTCCGCGGTGAACAGGCAGCCCGAGAGCGCCAGAAGGGGTAGGAACGGGAGCCTCATCTCGGAGAATCGCAAAGCTGGATCCATCCGGTGGACGAGGCGGTTTCCGACCACGACTGGAGCCTCCACTCCGTCCCGGACTCCAGAACGGTCCAGGTCGCCGTGGCTTTGGCGAGGAGAACCGACCCGCGGTAGAGCTGGTACTGGAAACTCTCCACCGTCGAGTCCGACTGGTTGGAGTACATCGTGGTGATCGTCCCGATGTCCCAGACCAGAGGGGTGGAGCGTGACGGGGACAGTAGGCTGTCGAGGCAATTCACCAGCTGCTGCCTTGGCAACAAGGTCGCGCCATCCGCCATCTGCGCGGAATCCGTCAGCAGGGCTTGGATCCGGGTGGCCTGTCCGGAGTCCAAGGCCGATCCGAAATCCACGGGGACCCGCTGCGCGATGGTGGATCCCTGTCCGGTGGAGCCGACGGTGGGGGTTTCCGGCGCGACGGGGGAAAAGGGGTCCGTGCAGCCGGACAGGAACATGATGCCCAGCGCAAGAAGAGGTACGGAACGCGCGCTCAAAGGTACAGTTGGGCGGAGAATCCCCCGGTCCAACCTCCCCATCCCGGTTCGTTCCATTCCCATCCCGCGTTCGCGCGCAACCATCCCATGGACCATGTCCAGGAAAGATCCATTCCCACGCTGGAATCGAGGCTGCGGACTTCCGGGACCCATCCCGTGTCGTTCCAGATCCTGATGTGCTCCACCTGGGACTTGGCCCAAGGCCGCAAGACCACGCTGTCGACCAGCGGTATCGCACTGGAAAACTCGGGCGCCCAACTGTCCTGGATCTGGTCCGGTGCGAAGTCCTGTCCTGGCAAGGTCCCGGTCCAGACGCGCCAACGCACCCAGCGCAGGGTGGCCCACGGACGGGATTTGGGCCCCATCTCCAGTCCCGCCGACCAACCCTCCTCCAGGAGGCCCTCGGTGCGGGAGGTGTCGAAACGCCACCGATTCCTCTGCTCGCGGCCCCAGACACCGCCCAGCGGTCGGAGCCAGTGGCTCGAAGAGTCGCGTCCCGCGAGCCTGGCCGCGTCCAGGAGGGAGGGATCCAAGTCGACGGAAAATCGGTTCTCGAGCCTTCGCGTGGTCTGGATGGACTGCGTGGCGCGCGGGAACACGTCTTCCTGCAGCAGGGTGTTCCAGGTGGCCAGGGGATGGTCTCCCCAGCCCCAGTCCCGACTGAAGACGGAAACCGTCAACGCGCGCCTGGAAAGGTCCTCGTCGGGACGGTCGGTGGAAACGGGGTCGGGATTGTCGGGATGTCGGACCTGCCGCAGCGATTGGATCGATCCCGCCGATGCGGTCCAGCCACCGGCGCGTTCCGTGGTCCACCGCAGGGTGTCGGAAAGCTGCAGGATCCCCGTCCGATCGCCGTCGCGGAGGTCCTGGGCGGCCTGGACGCTGTCCGTGGCCTGGATTCCCGTGGGCTGTGTGGTCCAACTCCTGTCTTCCATGGAGCGGGAAAGCCTCTGGTGCTGCGACCATCCCCATCCCAGGAGCCCGGCGAAATCGATGTCCCCGTAGGCGCCAGTCAGATTTTGTCCTTGATCCCGGCCCGTCAGATCGCGCCGATCCGAGGAGACCCACGACCCGTCGAAGGTCCACGTCTGGCGGCGCACCGGCAAGGTCCAGGAGGCGCCGACTTGGCGAGAGCCTTCCGCGCGGTCGGTCAGGAAGGTCTGGGAACGGAGGCGCAGGGAATCCCAGCCCGCGAAGGCCCGCAAGGAGTCCGATCCATCCCCTGCCAGGGAAGTCAGGAACGTGGCGCCCGCCGAACGCCGCGAAAGCCTCAGCCGCCCATCACCCTGGTCCTCCATGACGAGTCCATCCAGCGTGGTGGGAATGGTCTTTCCCCCGGCCCAGCCGGCCTCGCCGCCCCAGAGGGCCGCGGCGTCGCCTTCGCCGGGAGGTTGGCCGGGATCCAGGCCGAGCGTCGCGGTGCCCGTGTCCTGGCGCTCCATCAGGGCTCCGGCCAGGGCACCCGCCCGAAGTCCCCAGGGCAGGGCAAATCGCCACCTGGAAAGAGCCTCCTGGAGCCATGCGTGGTCGGCGAGCGAGGGGTCCGGTGAGATCAGACCGCTGGTGTGGGCCCACCAGCGCCAGAGGAGGTCCAGCGAATCACGGGTCCAGGCACCGGAGGCGAAGGCGTTTCCAGCCCAGATTCCATGCTCGTCGCCGCGAAACGAAGTGGTGTCCATGGTCTTCCAGGAGCCCCCACTGAAGGAATCCAGATCGATGGCTTGGAACCGGAGCGTGCTCACGCCGGTCTGGTGCTGACCGGAGGTGGAGACACGGGACGTGTCGGTTCCCGGCAAGGAAAAAACCGTGTCCATCGGAAGACACCATCCGCCGCCCACGAGGCCCAGTACGCAGATGGGAAACGAAAATGGACGCACTGTGCCGGAAACCTAACTGCGCCCCGGTCGGTGCCCAGGGGCCGATCCGGCCTTCCTTGACTATCGTGTGTCTTCCCGATTCTCGAGCGGAAGGACCACTTCGATGAAATCCCAGACCGTCGGCATCCTCGTGGGGGGCATCCTTCCCGCTGTCGGCTACGCCGCGTTCGCCGTGGGGACCAAGATCGCCTCCCAAGGCGGCCTCGGAGCCGGGCCGCTCCTGGTGCTGGTCGGTGCCGGATGCATCTCCGTGGGCGCAATCTTCTGGCGGTTCCTCCCATCGGGAATGGACGCCGCGACCGCAGGTTGGGCGTTGCTCGCGGGCGTCGCCTGGGCGGCGGGAACCGGCCTGGTCTCGTTGGCCCTGTCCCGCTGGGGGATCCCCATCGCCAAACTCAATCCCCTCTACAACACCAACACGCTGCTCACGGTGGCGGTGGGACTGGTGGCCTTCGGGGAGTGGCGACAGGTCAATCCCTGGCAGCTCTCCCTTGGCGCCGTGTTGATCCTGGCGGGCTCCCTGCTGGTTTCCGCAGCCTAGGAACGGGTCGTCGATTTCCGGTCGCGGCGCCTTCGGGGTGGTCGGTCGGACAGGTACTTCTCTCCCCATTCGCTCAGCGCCGCCACCACGGGCTCCAAGCTTCGTCCGAGCGCCGTGGCGGAATACTCCACGCGGGGCGGAACCTCTGGATAGACCTTGCGGTGCACGAGGCCATCCGCCTCCAACTCGCGAAGCTGCTGGGTGAGCATCTTCTGGGTGGCACCGCCCACCTTTCGGGAAAGCTCTCCGAATCGACAGGTTCCGACGAACAGGTTCCAAAGGATGGGGACCTTCCAGCGTCCTCCGATCACCGCCAAGGTGGCTTCCGTGGGACACGGATGGACTTGTGTATCCTGGGGATCCATATCGTGACAACTTACAAAAATACCGATGAATACACAATACTTACTGTTTAGTGAGTACAAATATTTTCGTTGGTACTTGCCTTTTCAATCTCTTCTCCCTAGATTGATCCTTAGAGTTGAGATTCACTCTCGACCGATCCAACCCACAAGGAGAACCAACCATGAAGATCCAATCCCTGCTCGCTTTCGCCCTGGCGGCCGTGGCGACCCAGGCCCAGACCTGGAAACTGGACCCCGCCCACACCAGCGTGGAGTTCGCCATCAAGCACTTGGCGGTCAGCACGGTGAAAGGCGGATTCGACAAGCTCGACGGATCCGTCGCGGGCGATCCCAAGACTCCGGCCAGCCTGGTCCCGGAGGTCACCATCCAGGCGACGTCCGTGAATACGAACAGCGAGAAGCGGGACGAACACCTGCGCACCGCCGATTTCTTCGACGTGGCGAAGTTCCCCACCATCGTCTTCAAGGGCGAAAAGACCGAAGTCCGCGACGGAAAGCTCTTCCTGGAAGGCACCCTGACCCTGCACGGCGTGTCCAAGAAGGTGGAGGTCCCCTACGAGGCCAACGGCCCGGTGGTGGATCCCTACAAGAACACCCGCATCGGCCTGGAGGGCTCGTTCACCATCAAGCGCTCCGACTACGGCATCACGAGCTTCCCCGGCGTCGTGGGCGACGAGGTGAAGGTGGACATCTCCGCCGAGTTCATCCTGGCCACCGCTCCCGCGGCGAAGTGATCTGGTCCGTCTAGTCCGGATCGCCTTCAGCGAGTCAGACCGATCTCGCCTGTCCACTGGAGCCCAGCTTGCGGGATCCAGCGAACACCGGTGTTCGTGGCGCGCACGAAGGCGATCCAGGTGCCCATGGAAGTCGGCTGGGCCCAGCCAGCACCTGCGGTGAGAAAAGTCGTGCCCCAAGCGCTGCTTGGAGTCGACCCATCCTCGCTCGTTCTGGGCGACTCGAACAACCCGGTGTTCGTGATCTGGAGTTCCGCCCAAGGACCTCCCGCGCGCCGGGCGACATGGAAGCCGAATCTGTAGAAATCCTCGTTTTCCGAAGAGGATGAATTCTGCTGCGAAGAGGGTGTGCTGCCACCATCCTCCGGATCGTTCGTCTGGAATTCCCAAGAGACCTGCGATCGGACCTTCACCTTTCCGAAATCCGCGAAGGTTTCCACGCTCAACTCGCGGCCGAATCGCAACCCCAACTCCACCCAACCCGCGGACCCCTGACTGGATCCTTCCACTCCCGCCCCCAGTCGGATGTGTTCCGACGGGAAGATGGAGAGACAGCCCGAAAGCTGGGTGGGGCCAATGGTCAAACCGGCGGGGCCATCCACTTCGGTGAGGTTCTGGTCCGATGCTCCCGAGGAGGTGAGCGCGATCGGCGCGTTCCCTCCACGCCCCTGGGAGACGGCGAAGGACGCTTGGAAGGATGCGTCGGTGTCCCTTGGTGGTACATGCACCGGCCCGATGGGCAGAGGCATTCGGGATGCGGATTGGAGCACCATGTCGTGGTAGGTGATGTCGTCGCATGCTTGGAACACCAGGCAACCGAGCAGGGAGATGCAACTGGGAAAGAAGGATTTGGGCATTGTCGAACCAGTGCAACAACGATCGAGCCAAGCCACCAAGCAAGACCGATGGAACGGCCCCGCAGCGAATTTCCTGCACCTGCGACCCCCGACGTACGGCCACCCCCCCCCCACCGCCCCGGGGGCGCCCATTCCAACTGCCGATGATGTACGGACCTCGAAACGCCCGGATCCAACCTACCCCCCGCCCGCCCTACCAGGGCGGGAGCCATTTCACAACCACTGGCCTGGATTTTTCTAAACTGGCCCGGGTCGCTCGACGCGGCCCGATTCCATCAGGCCGCCCAGCGGGGTTCCTCCGGTCGGTCTTTCACGCCGGAGACGTTACCAATGCCCAAGCGCACCGACATCAAGTCCATCCTGATCATCGGGTCCGGACCCATCGTGATCGGGCAGGCCTGCGAATTCGACTACTCCGGCACCCAGGCCTGCAAGGCGCTGAAGGAAGAGGGATACCGCGTCATCCTGGTGAACTCGAACCCAGCCACCATCATGACGGACCCCGATACCGCCGACCGCACCTACATCGAGCCGATCACAGCGGATGCGGTGGCCGCCATCATCGCCGCCGAGCGCCCCGACGCCATCCTGCCCACGCTGGGCGGACAGACCGCCTTGAACTGCGCCATGGAACTCGCCAGCCGCGGGGTCCTGCACGAATTCGGGGTGGAGATGATCGGGGCCACCCCCAGCGCCATCGAAAAGGCCGAGAGCCGCCAGCTCTTCAAGGCGGCCATGGAAAAGATCGGGCTGGAGAGCGCCGCCTCGGAGGTCGCGCACACCATGCAGGAAGCGCGCAAGACCCGCGACAAGCTGGGGTATCCGGTGGTGATCCGGCCGGCCTTCACCATGGGCGGCGCGGGTGGCGGGTTCGCCTACGACGACGAGGAATTCGAGCGCATCTGTTCCAACGGCCTGGCCCTTTCGCCCACCACCGAGGTCCTCATCGAGGAGTCCATCCTGGGCTGGAAGGAGTTCGAGATGGAGGTGATGCGCGACAAGGCCGACAATGCCGTCATCATCTGCTCCATCGAGAACCTGGACCCCATGGGCATCCACACCGGAGACAGTATCACGGTGGCTCCGGCGCAGACCCTCACGGACAAGGAATACCAACGCATGCGCGACGCCTCCATCGCGATCCTGCGCGAGATCGGGGTGGAGACGGGCGGTTCCAACGTGCAGTTCGCCGTGAACCCGGTGGACGGCCGCATGGTGGTCATCGAGATGAACCCGCGGGTCTCGCGATCGTCCGCCCTCGCGTCCAAGGCGACCGGATTCCCCATCGCCAAGATCGCCGCCAAGCTGGCGGTGGGCTACACCCTTCCCGAGATTCCCAACGACATCACCCGCGCCACCCCGAGCTGCTTCGAGCCGTCCATCGACTACGTGGTGACCAAGATCCCGCGCTTCAACTTCGAGAAATTCCCAGGCGCTTCCAACACCCTGGGCACCCAGATGAAGTCGGTGGGCGAGGCGATGAGCATCGGGCGCAGCTTCAAGGAATCCCTGCAAAAGGGGTTCAGAAGCCTGGAGACGGGCCGCGGCGGATTCGGCGGCGACGGCAAGGACAAGCCCATGACCGACGCCGAGGTGGAAACACTCCTGGACATGAAGAAGCCCCAACCCGATCGGCTCTTCGGCGTGCGTGCGGCCTTCGAACGGGGCTGGAGCCTGGAGCGCGTCCAGATCCTCGGCAAGTACGACCCGTGGTTCTTGGCCCATATCCAGGAGCTGGTCCGGTTCGAGATCGCGGAACTGAAGGGCCGGAAACTGTCCGATCTTTCCGCGGCGACGCTGCGCAAGGCAAAGGAGTGGGGCTTCTCCGACCAGCAGATCGCCTTCCAGACCGGCTCCATCGAGGCGGAGGTGCGCCTTTTCCGCAAGAAACTGGGAGTGGAGGCGGTGTTCAAGACCGTGGACACCTGTGCCGCCGAGTTCGAGGCGCATACCCCGTACCACTACTCCACCTACGAGGAGGAGAACGAATCCGTGCGGACGGATCGCAAGAAGGTGGTCATCCTGGGCGGCGGCCCCAACCGCATCGGCCAGGGCATCGAGTTCGACTACTGCTGCTGCCACGCCTCCTACGCGCTGAAGGAGGATGGCGTGGAGTCCATCATGATCAACTCGAACCCGGAAACGGTCTCGACAGATTATGACACATCGGACAAGCTCTACTTCGAGCCGCTGAACCGCGAAGAGCTGTTCAACATCCTGGAACACGAGAAGCCCGACGGCGTGATCCTGCAGTTCGGCGGCCAGACTCCGCTGAAGCTCGCCAAGGACCTGGAGGATTCGGGTGTGACCATCCTGGGGACGTCCCCCAAGTCCATCTGGCTCGCGGAAGACCGCAAGCTTTTCAACGTGCTGATGGAGGAGCTGGGCATCAAGCAGCCCGCAGGCGCCACCGCCACCAACGCTTCCGAAGCGCAGGCCGTGGTGGATCGCATCGGGTTCCCCGTATTGGCTCGGCCCTCCTTCGTGCTGGGCGGCCGGGCCATGAAGATCCTCTACTCCGACGATGAGCTTTCCACCTACATGCGCGACACGGTGCACCCCACGCCCGAGCACCCCATCCTCATCGACCAGTACCTGGAGAACGCCACGGAAGTGGACGTGGACTGCATCCGCGACACCCAGGGAACCGCCATCGTGGCCGGAATCATGCAGCACATCGAGGAGGCGGGCATCCACTCGGGGGACAGCGCCTGCGTGCTGCCCACCACGAGTCTGTCGGAATCCGTCCTGGCCGCCATGCGCGAGCAGACGGTGCGGATCAGCCACGCCCTGGAAGTCGTGGGCCTGATGAACATCCAGTTCGCGGTCAAGGACGAGCAGGTCTACGTGCTCGAGGTCAATCCCCGCGCCTCGCGCACGGTGCCCTTCGTGGCGAAGGCCACCGGGATCCCCTTCGCCAAGCTCGCCACCAAGGCGATGCTGGGGAAGTCCCTTGCGGAGCTCGGGTACACGGCCGAGAAGATCCCTTCCCACTACAGCGTGAAGGAGTCGGTGTTTCCCTTCGCGAAGTTCCACGGTTCGGACACCGTGCTGGGACCGGAGATGAAGTCGACGGGCGAGGTCATGGGCATCGACAGCACCTTCGGGGCCGCCTTCGCCAAGAGCCAGATCGGGGCGAGCTGCCGCCTTCCCTTGAAGGGGACGGTCTTCGTCAGCGTCAACGACCGGGACAAGCCCGCGGTGGTGGATGTCGCCCGGCGACTTTCCGGTCTTGGCCTCAAACTGGTGGCCACGTCGGGCACGGCGGCATACCTGCGCGAGCAGGGCATCGAAGTGGAGACGGTGAAGAAAGTCTCCGAAGGTGCGGGCAACATCGTGGACCAGCTCCTGGAAAAGAAGATCGCCCTCCTCATCAACACCCCCATGGGATCCGACGCCAAGGGCGACGACGCCGTGATCCGCCAAGCCGCCCTGCGCGCGGGGGTGCCTTACACGACCACGCTGTCCGCCGCGAGCGCGGCCGCGGAGGCCATCGCGACGCTGCGCAGTTCCGACTTGGGCGTCAAGTGCTTGCAGGACTGGTATTCCTGAGGCACTGGAGGGCGCATTCTTGCTCATCCGAGGCTCGGCGTAGGTCTCACTACGCCTTCGCCTCGGTTTCGCATCGACTGCATCCCTCCATCGCATCAGGCCTTCCGGCGACGGGGGATGCCCGCTGATCCGAGCAATGGCTTATAGCGGACCCATATTCCTCGCGTGGTAGTGGTTGGCGGTGGGGATGCCTTTGTCGATGACGCTGACCACCGGCTCGGCCTGGGCCACGCCACACTCGGTGCATTGGCGGCAGGCGTACTTGGGACGGAGGTAGCGGTGCTTGATGAACTGGGGAGGGACGATGTCCAATTCCTCGCGCACATCGTTTCCGATCAAGACCCGGTCCTTGCCGCAGCAGGGGCAGACCTTTTCGGCCTCGGACACGTCCAGGACGGTCTCTTCGCAGGGCAGGTTGTCCGGCAGGGTCTCGCGGCCATGGCCGGGCTTGGCCTTGATCTCGCGGCTATGGGCCGGGATCAGGACCGTGGTGGATTTGGCCGGGACCGGACCGGCTCCGAACAAGTCGATGGAGCTTGCCATCAGGCCGGGAGGCAGCTTCTCGCTCTTGTGCCCGAAGATGTGGCGCCGGAGCAATTCGAACTGCTCGCGCAGATAGCGATTCTGCTCTTTCAGCGAGGCATTCTGGATCAGAAGTTGATCGACAGTTGCTGTCTCATCGGAGCTTATTGATGTCGTCTTCGCCACAAATCATATATACGCTGGAAGACCGATAAATGCTGGTGAATTCGACGATCAGACAATGCTTTCGCGCAGATGGAATCTGCGGAATCGCCGAGCCTGTTTGATCTCGATTCCTTCCAGGATCAGGGACAGCTCCACTTGGCTGATCACGCCTTGGTGGGAATTGGGATGGAAGCATCCTGCCTCCAATCTCTTGTACCAGATGGCGTATCCAGTGGTGTCCCACCACAGCGCCTTCACCTGGTCGCGGCGGCGGTTGAAGAACACGAACACCTGGCCGCTCGTCGGGTCCTGGCCCAGGAATTCCCGGCAAAGGCACGACAACCCGTCGAACGACTTGCGCATGTCGGCGGGTTGGCTGCTCACGAAGATCCGAAGGTTCGATGGGCTCAGCATCCGACCAACTCCGTGTCACTGTCCAACGTGGCGTCACCCCATTCGATGACCACCTCGCAAAACAATGGCCTCCCCGCCGTGGGCTGCCCTGACCAAAGACTCCGCGCCCGACGCCGAAGGGCCACCGACTCCCGCAGCCAACGAAGGTCCCGTAGCAGCCGGTCCAACTCGTCCATCGAAACCCCTCCGTGTGATGGGACTACGATGCGAAGACGAACGGCATCCGCGCAGAGGGGATCACAGAGCGGTTACCTTTTATGCGCCAACATAGGCTTTCGGTGGCTTTGACAATCGGAGCCATATAAATCGAATAGGCTTTCTTAGTAGTATTGCGATTTGTCCGGACTGTTTTTAGTGCGTCGTATCCGATGTCTTTTATCATCATAACGCCAAGGGCGCTTACAGCACCAATCAATGCTGAAACTGTTTCTTTTTCCATGATTCAACTCCTGGGTGCCTTTAAAGAAAACCGGTTCTTTAGATGCTCTTTTGTTTTCTCTGGTGCTGTTTTTCTATTTTCTTCTAGCTTCATTTGACGTCTTCGATTTTATCGATGCCAATAGGTATTAGGGTATATTCAGTTCTGGATTTTGTCATCTTGTGAATTTTTCCACCGCTTGAGTGAAATGATGATATTAAATTACAAGCCATACCTGTCAGTTCAAAATTAAGTCCAAGGTAAATCTCTTTTATTGCGGAATCGGGAATGCTTACGTAATAATTTCCATCATCGTAGATATTGTTAAGCTGAGCAATAATTCGTTTTTCCTGCTCAAAAGACCAAGCTAATGCCTTACGCGAATAAGAAGCGTTGATTGCAGGAAGTGAATTATTTAGATTTATTGGGGTAGCACTAATTTTAAATTTCGGCATATTGTTATCGTACTTGATTGTTTCTGTCCAAGGTTAAAACCCCCGTCTTTAGACGGGCAGCTTTCAGCCAGCGGGCTTGACGTTAGATTCCACAGATGGAGTACCGTCACGGCGATCACACGAAGACCTCGATC
>Ga0181534_10000364_pt1 | contig 32784 bp, 28 predicted proteins | sample PEATcosm2014_Bin_37_FD_119758 | JGI IMG/M metagenome (GOLD analysis project Ga0181534, IMG submission 119758) | Peatland microbial communities from MTU Mesocosm Facility, Houghton, MI, USA - PEATcosm2014_Bin17_10_metaG | ecosystem: Environmental > Terrestrial > Soil > Wetlands > Peat | place...
ATGGCGCAGGCGCCCGAACCCACGCTGGGCGAAATGCTGCGCACCCTTGCGGTAGCTCGTTTGCTAATGCCCAGGGTCAACATCCAGGCCCCGCCCAACCTCAACGCGCCGTATTATGAAGAGTTGCTCGATGCCGGCATCAACGACTGGGGAGGTATTTCTCCACTGACGCCCGACTACATCAATCCTGAAAGACCATGGCCGCATCTGGAACAACTGCGCGTGCGCACGGAGTCAAAAGGATTTCAACTGCGCCAGCGCCTGCCGGTGTACCCCGAGTTCTTGCCCGCGCTCACTACTACCGGATGGCTCGCCGAACGGCTTCAGAACGCGCGAGACCCCGAAGGCCTGGCTATCTCCGGAAAGAAGACCGCCGCATGATCTGCGTCCTGACTGGCGGAACCGGCGGCGCAAAATTTGTCGATGGCCTGCGCCAGGTCATTCCGCCGGAAGAGATCACCCTGATCGTCAATACCGGCGATGACCTGCTGTGGTGGGGACTTTACGTTTCTCCGGATATCGATTCCATCACCTACGTTCTTTCCGGACAACTCAGTCCGGAGCGCGGCTGGGGCGTTGCCGGCGACACATTTCATTGCCTCCAGGCCATGGGGCAACTCGGCGAGCCCACCTGGTTTCACGTCGGGGACCGCGACCTGGCGGTGCATTTGCTGCGTACCCGATTTCTCACCGAAGGCAGGACCCTTTCCGAAGCGACCTCGGGCATCGCCGCCAGCCTCGGTGTCAAGTCCCGCATTCTGCCCATGAGCGATTCGCGGGTCGAAACCAGGGTGGATACGCCTTCAGGAGAGCTTAGTTTCGAAGAATATTTCGTGCAGCGCTGGTATCAGGATCCCGTGAACTCGGTGCGCTTTGCCGGCTCCAGCGACGCGGAACCGGCGCCGGGCGTGGTGGATGCAATTCTCGGCGCTGACCTGGTGGTGCTGGCTCCCAGCAACCCTGTTACCAGCATCGGGCCAATTCTGGCCGTGCCGGGAATCCGCGAAGCGCTGGTCCGCAGGCGCGAAAAGGTTGCCGCCATCAGCCCCATCGTCGGCGGCGCACCGGTTGCCGGCCCGGCCGGGATTTTGATGGCCGCCCAGGGATTGCCTTGCTCCATCGCCGGAGTCGCCAGGGCCTATGAGGATTTCCTCGGTTCGTTAATTTGCGACAACCAGGACGCGCAGGCAGCCGACGCTCTCCGCAAGACCGGCCTTTCGGTGGAATGCACCCAGACCATCATGCGCAGCGCCACCGATAAGATCGCGCTCGCCAGGTCGGTGGTCGGCTCCAGCCTGAAAAGTTGGCCGACGCAGCGGGTCGCCGCTTCCCAGCCAGCGACCAGGAAATTCGCCTCGACCCTCGCCAGCGATCAGCCGTGATCCTCATACCGGTCAAGAATCTTTCCACGGCGAAACAGCGTCTCGCCGGCATCCTCGACCAGCCTGCGCGCACTCTCCTGGCTCAGACCATGTTGCACGACGTGCTTGCTGCCCTCGCCGGCTGGACGCAGCGTCCTATTTGCGCGCTCGTGACCGGCGATGCCTTCGCGATCGATCTGGCCCGCCAGTTTAACTGTGAAATCATCCCCGATCGAACGAACCTCGGCGAGACAGCCGCAATCGAGATGGCCACGCGCCACTGTGTGAGCCGCGGCCTGGAAAGCACGCTGGTGATTCCCGCCGATGTCCCCCTGATTCAGGCCGAGGAAGTCGCGCAGATCTTCAGCGACGCTCCCGCCGAAGGCTCAGTGCTGGCGCCCGCTGCCGATGGACGCGGCACCAACGCCGCTTTCCGCCGCCCGGCCGATCTCTTTCTGCTGCGCTTCGGCAATGACAGTTTTCAACCTCACCTGGTCGCCGCCAGGGCCACCGGCAAGCCTTGTACGATTTTGCACCTTCCCGGCATCGCGCTGGATGTGGACCATCCCGCAGACTTACTGACTCTTCTGGCTCGCCCCGGGGAAACTCGCACCCAAAGCCTGCTCCGGCAGTGGTCTCGCGATGGTCGGCTTCCGACCGCGGGAATGGAGGGCGCGTGAGCCGGCCTCGGCGCAGCGTAAAGCAAGTACCGCTGAGTATCATCCCCATCCCGCTCGACGATGACATCAGCCCTGGCGACTCGATTATGGACAAACTGCTGGAGTCCTTGCGGAAGCACCGCCTGGCCTTCCAATCCGGCGACATTCTTGTGGTGAAGCACAAGATCGTTTCCAAAGCGGAGGGCCGCATCGTCGATCTCGCCACCATCAAGCCCTCGACAGATTCCACTGCCTGGGCGAAAAAGTACAGGTTGGACGCCCGCGTCATCGAACTCGCCATGCGCGAGAGTCTGGCGGTAATCCGGCGCAAGAACGGGGTTCTTATCACCGAGACGTGCCAGGGCTTCATATGCGCCAACAGCGCCGTGGATGTCTCCAACGTCGATGGCGGCGGCCACGCGCTGCTGCTCCCCGCCGATCCCGACCGCTCCGCGCGCAATCTGCATCGCGAACTCAAGCGGCGCACCCGGCAGTCCATTCCCGTCCTCATTACCGACACCTTCGGCCGGCCCTGGCGCGAGGGCCTGGTCGACTTCTGCATCGGTCTGGCCGGAATGAAGGCTGTGCGCGACGATCGCGGTCGCCGCGACCCCTACGGCTACACCTTGCAAGCCAGCCTCGAAGCCGTAGCCGACGAACTGGCCGCTGCGGCCGGCCTGGTCTGCGGCAAACTGAAACGCACCCCCGCCTGCATCATTCGCGGATTTCCTTATCAGCCCGCTCGCGGCCGCTCCCGCGATTTACTTCGCCCCGCGGCCACCGACTTATTCCGTTAGTTTGGTGCGTCAAACGGATCGACACTTATAGGTGGCGGGTTTCCCCTGTGGCCTTCTCTGTCCCTTGTGGTTAGAGCCTTTGACTTCCTCGGCGGACACCCCGGATCAAGGGCTCAGGTGCAGTATAAACGCTCACTATTTCCGATGCACTACAATGGCCTCTGGCCAAAATCCCCGTCGTGAGAGTAGTTTGGAGCTTCAGAATCTTTAAGGAAGCCAGGATTAACCCACATTTGTCATTTCGAGCGGAGCGAGAACTGCTTGCTCAACCGAGGACTTGATCAGAATTTCCTTAAGCATCACGATCTTCCCAGGAGCCTATGACCCGCGATCTCTCGACTTCCGAACTGGAAAGCTTCCCCGCCATCGAGTGGCCTGACATTGCGGCCCGCGTAACTCCCGCTCTGCGCTGGTCGCTAGAGAAGATTCTCGACGCACAAAATGGCGATGCGATCCCGCTCGCAGAAGCCTACTCCCTGGCCCACTCGCAAGGCGACGACCTGCTTGGCCTGCTCGCCGCCGCCAATTGGCTGCGCGCCGAACTCTCCGGCAACCTCGTCACCTACGTGGTCAATCGCAATATCAACTTCACCAACATCTGTTTCGTGGGATGCAAGTTCTGTGCCTTCAGCCGTGGCCCGCGCGAAACCGACACCTACTTTCTCCAGCCCGAACAGGTCGCGCACAAAGCCAGCGAGGCCGCGCAACTCGGCGCCACTGAGGTTTGCATCCAGGGCGGACTGCCGCACGGGCTGCCTGCCTTCTATTATCGCGACATTCTCCGTGCCGTAAAAAACGCCGTTCCTGCCATGCACATCCACGCGTTCTCGCCCATGGAAATCCTCTATGGAGTCGAACTCACCGGCATGACCCTCGCCGACTATCTCTCCATGCTGCGCGATAACGGCCTCGATACTTTGCCCGGCACTGCGGCGGAGATCCTTGACGACGAAGTCCGGCAAATGCTGTCGCGCAACAAGCTCAGCACCGCACAATGGATCGAGATCATCCGCACCGCCCACCGCCTGGGCATCCGCACCACTTCCACCATGATGTACGGCCACGTGGAGACTCCCGAGCACTGGGTGCGGCAAATGCTTCTGCTGCGCGAAATTCAAAACGAAACCGGAGGTTTCACCGAATTCGTCCCCCTCGGCTTCGTCCATCCCAACACTCTGCTCTTCCAGCAAGGCCTGTCGCGAACCGGACCAACTCTCGCCGAACACTTGAAAGTCCACGCTCTGGCGCGCCTGCTGCTGGCCGGATCCATCAACAGCCTTCAAGTCTCGTGGGTGAAGTTAAACCGCAAGCTTTCGCAACTCTGCCTGCATGCCGGAGCCAACGATTTCGGCGGCACGTTGATGGAAGAAAACATCTCCCGCGAAGCCGGAGCCACCGCCGGCCAATACACCAGCCCGGAGGATTTTCAGGCGATGATTCTGGAGATCGGCCGCATCCCCGCCGAGCGCAACACGACTTACAGTCGAATCCACATCAAGCTCCCTCTGGATGAAATGACCGCCGAAGAAGAGCTGGAGCCGCAATTTGCCTGATCCGCTTGCTACGAGTCGGCTTATTAAGAACCCGCGCTCCATCGCCATTCTGGGCGGCACCGGTCCGGCTGGCATGGGGCTCGCGCTGCGCTGGGCCCGGGCCGGCGAAACCGTCATCCTTGGGTCACGCGGCAGCGAACGCGCCGCCGAAGCTGCCGGCAAGATCAATGCGAGAACTGGAGTTCACGCCAGCGTCACAGGCATGGAGAATTCCGCCGCCTGCGCCGCCGCGGATATTCTTGTCCTCACCGTCCCCTTCGAAGGTCAAGCCGCACTTCTCAAGCAACTGAAGCCTGCCATCCGCCCCGATAGCGTGCTGATTGATGCCACGGTCGCCCTCGCCGCCGCGGTGGGCGGCCGCGCCTCACGCACTCTCGGCGTCTGGCAGGGTTCAGCGGCCCAGCAAACCGCCGAACTCGTGCCCAAGGGCGTGAGCGTCGTTGCCGCCTTCCACAATCTCTCCGCCGATCTGCTCAACGGGGATGAACAAATCGACTGCGACGTTATCGTGTGCAGCGACGATCCCATCGCCCTTCAACTCACCCGCACCCTCGCCACAAAAATCCCCGGCGTACGCGCTCTTGACGGCGGCAAACTGGAGAACGCCCGCATCCTCGAGCAAATCACCGCCCTGCTGATCGGCCTCAACATTCGCCACAAGGGTCACGGCGGCATCCGCATCACCGGATTACCGCCCCAAGCCTACGAGTAATCCTCCGCCTGCAACGAGCATCCACTTCAGCAATGGTTTTGGAAGGGCGCGACTTCAGAGAGTCCCCAAGTATATGGGCGTCGTGGAAGAGCGGCTCTTCAGAGCCGCGTAAGTCCTTGGAAAAGTTCGCGGGCTTTAGCCCTCGTGGTCGTTTTTTTCTTTCTGGTCGATTTTTCCGCAGCCTCTTCTAGTCGCGCCGCAGAGAGCCTAGATGCGATCAACACAGCCTGCAATCGCCGAGGGTTCGTCGATCACACAAGGATCTATCGAAGGAATTACCAAGGAAAGCTGCGCACTCTAATCCTCTACCGCCTGCGCCGTCATGTCCGCGGGTTCCCCTCCCGCCACATTCTGCGCCACGATCAACCGCCGAGCTTCCACCCGAATCTTCGGCAACTGCAATCCGAACCAGCCAGCGCCCGCCAGCGACGCGATACCGCCAATGGCCACCGTAACCTGCGCTCCCAACCGGTCCGCCAGCGCTCCGCCCAGCAAAGCCCCAATCGGCGCCATGCCCATGAACATCATGGAATACACTGCCATCACCCGTCCCCGTAGCGCATCCGGCACCATCACTTGAATCAGCGTATTCGACGACGACATTTGCAGCATCATGGTGTAGCCCACGGGTAATAGCAAAATCACAGAAACCCAAAAGCGGTGCGACAGGGCAAACACCACCAGGCTCGCTCCAAAGCCTCCGCAGCAAACCGCCACCCATCGTCCCAGCCCCTTCACTCCTTCGCGAAAGGCCAGCGTCAGCGCCCCCAGAAGCGCGCCTATCCCGGTTGCCCCCATTAAAATGCCCAGTCCACGCGCCCCACCGTGCAAAATCCTATCGGCGAAAATGGGCATGAGAACAACGTAGGGCATCCCCACAAGGCTCACCAGCCCCAGCAACAACAGCAGCGCGCGGATCGGCGCCGTGCGATTCACAAAGCGAAATCCTTCCAGCATATGCTCCAGCGGCGAGTCCATCGCGGCCCGCAGCGGGCTGTGCACGTTCATAAGCAGCAAGCCGACGATCACTGCGATGTAGCTCACCGCATTGGCAAAGAAGCACCAACCCTCGCCAATCCGCGCTACCAGAATGCCCGCAATCGCCGGCCCGACCACCCGCGCCCCGTTGAACATGGAGGAATTCAAAGCGATCGCGTTCATCAGATCTTCCCGCCCCACCATATCCACCAGAAAAGACTGCCGCCCGGGAATATCGAACGCGTTCACCACCCCAAGCAAACCGGCCAGCACGAATACATGCCACACCTGAATCTTGCCCAGCAGCGTCAACCCCGCGAGGACAAAGGCGAGCGCCATCGACGCCACTTGGGTGACGATCACGATCTGCCGCCGGTGAAAGCGGTCCGCCGCAATCCCGCCCAGCGGCGAGAATAAAAATACCGGAATCTGACTGGCGAATCCCACCGAACCCAGCAATAGCGCCGAACCCGTCAACCGGTAAACCAGCCACGACTGCGCCACACTCTGCATCCAGGTGCCGATCAAAGAAATCAGTTGCCCCGCGAAGAACAGTTGGAAGTTGCGATGGCGCAATGCCCGCAACCCCGCCTGCCATCGCGAGTCCCTCCTGGCGCTGCTTTCGCCAGGCTTCTCGACTGGCTCTTCCCCAATTTGAGTTCTGTTTTCGGACACGCTGCCTTCCTTGGATGACTCGAAACTCCCCCTCGATCAATATAACTTCGCGCCCTTCAACCGCAAGTGAACCTCCACCAGTCAACCCCCACCCACCACCCGCCACCTTTGTCATTCCGAACGCGGCCGAAGGCCGGGTGAGGCATCCGCGGGTCCCCTCATTCTCCTCGAACGCCCCCGCGCAATTGTTTCCCCGCATAGCCAACCTCGATCTGCACAAATTTTCCACGCTTCGCAAACCTTTGTTCCCATATCGACACCCAATGAACAAGGTTTTGTTCATGGCCTTGCTATTAGTCAAGTTTGAACTTCCCACGCCACATGGACTGCGCTACAGTGGCAGTAGCTTTCCCGGCGAATCCAAGAGGCTCGGATCACGACCATGACGACTCCCCCAATTGGTGTTGAGCGCCGAATCGGACAGCGCTTCCCTTTCAATCTGCCGGTTTCCTTCCGCGACATTCGCACCGCGGCCCAAGGCCTTGGCTTCACTCAGGATCTCAGCTCTCGCGGCGCGTTTTTCTTCACCGACGTGCCCCTGGCGGAAGGGGCTGACATCGAAGTCACCTTGAAGATGCCCCGCGAGATCACCCTCGGCGAAAGCATGCGGGTTCGCTGTCGCGGTCGCGTGCTTCGCGTCGTGAACGCGGGAGACCGGCAACGGGAAGACGGCTTTGGGGAGAACCGAATCGAGTTCACCCGGTCCAGGTCCGCGGAAACCAAGCTCGGGGTTGCGGTCTGCCTGAGTGGCTATGACTATCTCGCCGACGATGACGCTAGCTCTGCCGAATTCTTGCGAATTTCCGCTCTACACAGCCCGACCGAAGTCTCCGTCCCCGCATCCCTCGCTCCGCTCACTCCGCGCTCTTCCACGGAGTGACCCTTGCACGGACTGATCTTCTACGGTTTGACCTTGCACGTTTCGCCGGCCAGTTCCTTCCCACCGACTCTTAAACTTTAGTTCCTATGTGCCCGGGAATGCTTTGCAATCTCGGCGGCATGGACTAGAATGCTCTTAATTCTTGCGGTTGGTCTGGAAGTAAATCCCGCTTCTCCATCATCGCTGGGTTTCGATTTTGCCAACGGCCGCACGGCATTCACCGGAATTGATTGCAGCTCGCTCTCCCCAATTACCTTAGTCACTTGGCGGAGAGTACTTTCTCTTTCTAACATGCAAACACCAAGAGAAATCAGCGAGAACCGCGCCATGCATGGGATTGCCGTAGCCCTCCTTACCGAGGACCGTGATCGTTTACCGGAACTGGAGCGTCGCGTCGAATCCACCCGCCTCGCCCGCACCGTGTTCAAAAACGCCGGTTTCCCCGCCGGGCCCACCGATTCCATTCTTCGCCAGATTCAGGATCTGCGCGCCGAGGTTGTTGTCGTCGATATTTTCCCGGAAAATCCTCACTCCGCCATCCGCGCCATCGAACTGATTCAGTCAAACACCCTGCAACTGGCGATCTTCGCCAATGGCAGCATGCAGCAACCCACCACAATCGTGGCGGCCATGCGGGCTGGCGCCGGTGAATATCTCGACGATGGCGCTGGGTCGGAAGCCCTGCTGGAGGCGCTCACCCGTTTCAGCTCCAACCGCACCCGCTCCCGAGGTGGCGTGGGCAAAGCTCGCATCTTCACCTTTCTCAGCGCTAAGGGCGGCGCCGGTGCGACCACCGCCGCGGTCAATACCGCGGTAGCCTTGCAACAGGCTCAAGGCGGGGTGGTGTTGGTGGATTTTGCCCCGGTGGGCCACGCCCAACTTCATCTCAATCTTCGCCCCAGCTTCGGCGTGCCTGACGCTCTGGAAAATCTCCACCGCCTCGACGCTTCCTTGCTGGAAGGCCTGATGACGCCCGCGAAAGATGGGCTTCACCTGCTTGCCGGCCCGCAGCAGCCCTATCCCGCCGTTCCCACTCCCGCGGAACTGGCGCGCCTCTTCGATCTCCTGGCCAATCACTATCGCTATGTCGTGGTTGACGCCTCCGGTCGCCTCGATGCTACCACCCGCCTGCTCTCCGACCTGTCGAACGCCGTCCTGGTCCTGGCCCAAACTGACGTTGTCTCCCTTTGGAGCGCCGGCCGCATCTACGACTTCCTGGAGGAGGGCACCGGCCGCAACCGCCTGCGCATGGTGCTCAATCGTTACAAGAAAATTCCTGGCTTCACCGATGAAGACGTGGAGCAGTCCACTCGCTGCAAAGTCCTGTGGAAGATTCCCAACGCCCACCAGGTGATCTGCCCGTCGATTGACCACGGTATCCCCGTGGTCCTCCAGGATGGCCAGGAAGTCAGCCGCAGTTTCCGCGCCCTCGCAGCCGCCCTCGCCGAAGCCTCACCCAACGTGGAAGGTGGCCTCGACCTCGTCTACGGCCAGGAAAAAAGCGACAGCAAAAAGAAGCTCCCCGCCCGCTTGCTCATTAACCCCGCCCGCGCCAGCCAGTAGTTCCAGTTCCGCCGCACATTTGTGATTCCCAACCCGGCCGATAGCCGCGTGAGGAGTCTTTTCAACCCAAATCGCCGAGGCCGATGGCGACGCCCAATCCTCCGTCACCCGCGCCAAAGGCGAAGCCGATGCCAACCGCATCCGCCAAAGCTCGCTCACTCCCCAGTTGCTGGAGCTCCGCAAACTCGAAAGCCAGCGCGCCTACATCGACAAGTGGAATGGCCAGATCCCCAGCGTTCAGACCGGCCAAGGGACCAGCCTGCTGCTGGAGCTGCCCAAAGACCACTAAAGCGGCGAGCCTTAAGAACGACAAACCTGGGGCTTAATCGAAGGGGGTACCCACAAAAGAGGGCGCCCCACTTCTCGCCGCTTCGGCGAGAAGTGGAACTCCTGTCGGCTTCGCTCTTGACTTACCTTCCCGCCGGGAGGATGATTTCGCCGACCGCAAATCGCCAACCGCAAATCAAGGAGGTTCTATGCCACTGTTTATGCATCAGGTTGCGTATTCCACCGAGGGCTGGGGCGCAATACTTTCCAGCCCGCAGAACCGCATCGAAGCCGTCCGCAGCGCTGTCGAAAAGCTGGGGGGGAAAGTGCTGAGCGGATGGATGTCTTTCGGGGAGTATGACGTGATCGCCATTACGGACATGCCGGATAACGTTAGCGCCGCCGCCATCGGCATCGCCTTCGCCGGCGGAGGCGCATGCAAAGCCGTAAACACCACTCCGTTGTTGTCCCAGGAAGAGTCCCTGCGGGCCATGAAGCAGGCCGCCGAGTGCGGCTATCGTCCACCCAGCGCCCGGGCCGCGTAAGAAGGTACACCGAAGCCACCCGCCCCGCCCTTCAGTCTCATCGGAGGGCGGGGATTTTGACTCTCCTCCTAGCACCGCGTTAAGAGGTCGCGGAAAAGCTACCGATGCGCGGGCGACCGTGGAAGAGCGGCTCTTCAGAGCCGCGATTGCGTGGGTCAAGAAGGAACTCGATCCGTCGCGGCCCCTTGTCTAGTCGTCGTCGATCATCTGGTTATCGTCGCCATCTTTCGGGGACTGCATATCCGGAACCTTCGGCTTGGAAATCTCTGCCGCCGAACTCGTCCCGGCCCCATACAGATAGAAAATCTGCGGGCTGCTGGTGGCGTCGTCGGTGATCGTGCATGTGGAATCTTGTGTTTTGTCCTGGGTGGGAGTGAAGACGAAGCTAAAGGTGCAGCTGGCTTTCGCCGGTAACACCGAGCCGCAATTATTGGTTTGGGTGTAGTAGGGGTTGCCAATCGCGACGTTGTCGATATTGAGGGCCACCGTGCCGATATTGGTAATGGTGCGCGTCAGCGTGGAACTCTGGCCCACCACCACATTGCCGAAGTCCACCTTGGAGTTGCCGATGTTCAGAATCGGGCCTGCGGGACAGGTGCGGGTTTTCAAAACCAGGGGCGGCAGAGGCGTCTGGTTGAAGTTAAAGGCGTCAGTCATGTCCGCCGCATTGAGATCGCGCAGAGTGAGATTTCCCAGCCCGAAGCGAGTCTCAATGAACTTCAGCACCGAAGAAAATTCATACTGCGTGTGCACCACCTGGCCAGCCAGGGAATAAGGCGAAATGATGATCATGGGAACCCTGGGTCCAAAACCGTAATAGTCGGGGGCGGCAGGAACAGCAGGATCGTAGAAGCCGCCGAAATCGTCCCAGGTCAGGAAGATCGCCGTACTCGGCCAGTCCGGCCCCTGCATCACGGCGTTGATTTGCTGCACCACCCAGTTCTCCCCGGCGCACGTGCTGGCCGGACCATGATCGCTGTCGGCCGTGTCGGGCACCAGCCAGCTCACTGCCGGCAGATTGCCAGCCGCCGCATCGGTGACGAAGTTGGTGTAGGGCACCACATTTTCGCTCCACACGCTGGAATTGCGGATGTGATCGATGGAATCGTAGGTATTCCAGGCGTAGCCCGCGGTACTCGCGCCCGGGGCATAGGACTTCCAGGAAATTCCCGCCGTATTCAGCAGGTCGCCCTCGGTCATGTTATTGAAGCAGGGAAACACGTAGGATTGCACGCCGGTGGTGCTTTGCAACTCCACCGTGGTTCCCGTGACCGCATCGCAACCCCAGGAAGAAAATAGCGGATGCCCAGGCTCGTTGGGATTGCCGATAACCTCCGCGTTGTCCGCCAGGATGGTGTACAGATGGTTGGGAAAGCTGCCACCCTTCAGCGAGGAGAAGGTCTCATCGGAAAGAGTGAAGGTTTGCGCATAGGCCCAATAGTTGGGAATGTCGGTCTGGTACATCTGGCTCATCGACATGTAATCGCCATTGATGTTGCCGAACTGCACCAGATCGAACTGGTTCATCTTGCCGCCGTTAATGGCGGTCAGGGCATCTTTCCAGCTGTGACCCATGTCGCGGACCCGATCCGGTGTGTGGCCCAAGGGGATGGTCTGCCCGTCGGAAACCGGCCCGCTGGTGGCTCCAAGAGCGCCGGGAAAGGTGCCAAAGTAATTGTTGAAGCTGCGATTTTCTTTGACCAGGAAGACGATATGCTGAATGGCATCGATCCCGGTGCTCACGCCGGACAGGGAAACGGTTCCGACGCCGGTGGTGGCGTTGATGGTCAAAGAACCGGTAATGTTTCCCGCTGTGGTCGGTGAGAAGGTCACGCTGATGAGGCACTTCTGCTTCGCCTTCAGGCTGCTGGGGCAAGTGGAGGTTTCCACAAATCCTGAACTCACCGTAATGCTGGTGATGGTGAGGGCTGCGTTGCCAGAGTTCGTCAATTTCACGGTCTGGGCTTTGCTGGTTGTGTTCTCAGCCTGCTGGCCGAAGGTCAAACTGGTCGGCGACAGTGTGATGATAGGAGCCCCAGGCGAGGCCACCGCTATGCGGGTCAGAAAAAGCAGTCCGGCTATCCAAGCGGAGAAGCGGCCAAGCCTTGCGTCCGCGTTCGGTGACATTTCTTGCGAGATCTTGCCAAAATTCACGGGAGCCTCCACCACATCGTGGCCGCGTACCATCGGTGGGGGCCGATGCAACAGCGCGACACTAAAGTAACTGCTTGAGGAAAATCAGCGGTTAACCGTCGTACCACACCATCCTCATATATGCGCCCGCGGCCCCGATTCGTCAAGATGAAAGAATCTGCATACTGCCTTGCTGGTATTAGGAAATTTAGAACTATCAGGCCGATATTTTTCTTCCGTTTTATCCGCCGCGAAGCTGACGTATCCTGATGGTCGTTGAGGTGATGCGATTTGGTGTGGGCCGGGATGGGGATCTTTGTGCTTGCCTCGGGCAAGAGCGCTGTTGGTCTGTTGAAACACTTGAAGCCCGCTGCGATTGTTGCCGCGACTGTTTACTTCCAGATCAAGTTTCCCGGCGCGTGGAAAGCGCTGGGTCTGGCGAGTATTGAGGACTTCGGTAGGAAGACGGCCCCGAAGAAGTGGCTCTCCGTTTTTCTAGTTGGTCTCTTATTGCTTGTTGTCAGGGGTGTGGGCGGGCTGCTGACTGGCGTTCCGGTGCCGCGCTATCACGATGAATTCAGTTACCTTCTGGCTGCCGACACCTTCGCCCACGGCCGGTTGACCAATCCTCCCCATGCGATGTGGGTGCATTTCGAAACCTTTCATGTGATCTGGCACCCCACGTATATGTCGATGTACCCGCCGGGGCAGGGATTGATCCTCGCCCTGGGCCAGAGGTTGGGCAACCCCTGGATCGGGCAGTTGCTGGCATCCGCGCTCATGTGCGCAGCAATTTGCTGGATGCTGCAAGGCTGGATCCCTCCGTGCTGGGCCTTGCTGGGGGGAGTGCTCGCGGTGGTCCGACTGGGCTGGTTAAGCTACTTCACCAACGGATATTGGAGCGCGTGCCTGCCGGCGGCAGGCGGAGCGCTGGTTCTGGGATCCCTGCCGAGAATCTGGCACGGGACTCGAAAACAAGATGCGGTAATCCTGGCAGTTGGGCTATTCATCCTTGCCAATACTCGCCCGTACGAGGGGTTTCTGTTGGGCTTGGGAGTGGGTGTAGGGCTGTTGACATGGGTCGTGGCGAGGAGACCACCCACCAGGGTGGTTTTTGCTGGACTCATTCTGCCCCTGGTATTGACGCTGGCTCCGCTTGCCGCATGGACCGGCTACTACTACTACAAGGTGACTGGAAGCCCCTTCCGCATGGCGTATGAAGTAAACCGGGAAACCTACGCGATGGGGCGATATTTCATATGGCAAGAACCCTGGCCGCCGAAAACCTACCTCCACGCCAAGTTGCAGGCAAAATACGAGCAGGAACTTGTAGAGTCGAAGGAGAACCAGACTCTGCGCGGTTTCTTTCGGCGCACTGAAGAGAAGTTTGTTTCCTTCTGGAAGCTATACCTGATCGCGCCGTTAGCCTTCGTGCTGATCGCTCTACCGTGCGCGGCGCGCGATCGCCGCCTGCGCGTACCGTGGATGATTGGGGGGATTTTCGTAGCCGGGCTGGCGCTGGAGGTCTGGTTTTTGCCGCATTACTTCGCTCCCGCGGCGGCGCTTCTGTACTTATTCTTGATGCAGTGCATGCGCCATCTGTGGCGCTTTCGCTGGGATGGCCGCGGGGCGGGAGCAGCTTTTGTGCGAGCTGTATGTGTGGTGTACGTGGCAACGGCGGCCTTAAGAATTCTATTGGCCCTGACCCACGTCCATCCCGAAAAAGAATGGCAACATGGCGATATGGAGCGGGCGGAGGTGGTGCGGCAGTTAGACGCGATCCCCGGCAAACATCTGGTTTTGGTGAAGTACCCCCCGGACTTCGATCCTGACCGGGAGTGGGTTTACAACGGGGCCGATGTTGATGGATCAAGAATCGTGTGGGCGCGCGACATGGGGGCGCAGAAGAATCAGGAATTGTTCGATTATTACCGCAGGCGAGAGTTTTGGGAGGTGGAAGCGGGCGGGGAGACGCACCTACATGGTCTGGTCCATGCGAAGCCAATTGCCGGACCCAGATAAAGCAATGCCAGCGAAATACGATGCACGATTAATTACCTCCGCCCTGCACAGAATTGCTCCCTGCATCTAAGATATATGGATGCTCGAGGTGTCGGAGTCCATCGATACAGAACCAGCGGAAACCGGGGAAACAACTGCAGAGCTGCGCTTGTTGATCTCTCCCCAGCCCTGGCTCCGCACTTTCGCCGTGAATCTTCTCGATCTATTAATCACCGAAGCCAACGAGACTTTGAATCTTCAATCCGCACCCGCCGATTTCTGGCCTGATGTTTTCGTCGAGCAGAAACTACCCTGGCGGCGCTTTTTCGAATCGGGGGGATACCACGTTCTGGCGCTGATTGCCATCGTCGCCGGATCGCGATTCCTCGACTTACAGCCCCGGGCGGTCGCTCAATCGACGTTTAGCCATGCGGATGTCGTTTACTACACCGCCTCGGAATATCTGCCGCCGCTCGATACGCGCAGTGCGAACCGAGCACCCGCGCGGAAGGCTGATCCGGAGTTGTCTTCCCAGCCGATCATCTCGCTGCCTCCGGAATCGGACAATCGTTCACAAACCGTCGTCGCCGCGCCCGGTGTTCACCTGCGACAAGACATCGCTTTGCCGAATACGGTGGCGTGGGCGGAGAAGCCCAGCCTGCCGATTGCGCCAACGCCTCTGGTCCCTGCCTCCGAGATCTCACGTCTGGCTCCGCGCATCGAACACTCGATCATCGCCCCTCCGCCGGAGGTGCAACGCCAAACGCAGAAACCCATTTTCGCGCCGGAACAAGCGATCGTCGCTCCCCCACCCTCGCTGGATGCGGCTTCCAACCGGCAGTTGGGAGACCTCAACATCGGGCATGCGGCGGTGATCGCGCCCGCTCCGCAACTTACGCTGGAGGCCCAGCACTCGGTGCCCCGGCGCCCCGGGGTGCGGGGGAGCGCGCCGCAGGTGATTGCGCCCCCGCCCGCAGTGGGCGCGGGAGGAGGGAACCGCTCCCAAACGGTGCTTGCGCTGAGCTTGCATCCCGCGGTGGGCGCGCCCCCCGTAGCTGCCGCGGGAAATCGCCGCGGAACCTTTGCCACCGCCCCCGAGGGGCGCCATGGAGCTTCAGGATCTCCGGGCGGTTCCAGCGGCGCTTCCACCCCGGATAGCGGGGGGTCGGGCCGGAACAGCGGCAGCAAGCTGCCTGCCGGGCTTTACGTAGGAAGGGCCTCGAACTCAAACTCCGTCAATCCGAATTTGTTGGCCAATGCCCGCCCGGTTCGCGCCCCGCTCCCGGAAGGAGCGAGCCGACTCTCGCAGGAAGAGCGCCAGGTTTTTGGCGGGCGCAAGATCTACGCGCTCAGCCTTAACATGCCCAATCTGAATTCCTCGGGAGGCAGTTGGATTATCCACTTTACTTCGCTGAAGCCAGATTCGCCGACAGGGGAATCGCCCTCAGGAAATGCGGTGACGGAGGATTTGTCCTCGCCGGTGGCGACACGGAAAGTCGATCCCGCGTACCCCCAGGAGTTGATGCGCCAGAACGTAGCGGGGACAGTGATTCTCTACGGCGTGATCCATGCCGATGGAACTGTGGGTGGGGTGCGCGTGTTGCGCAGCGTGGACGAAAATCTGGACCGCTTTGCCGGCGAGGCCATCGCCAAATGGCGGTTTCAACCCGCCTTGAAGAATGGCGCTCCCGTGGACGTGGAAGCGACGTTCACGATCCCCTTTCGTCCGGCGAAAAGCCGCGCGGCTTTTTGAAGCCAATTAGAAGGGCGTCCCGCCGATTCCTGCCCGGCTTAAGTCGTGATAATACATCAGGACGTGGCGAGCTACCGAACCATCATCAGTTCAAAAGGCCAGGTTGTAATCGCTCCGAGTTGCGCCAGCAATTAGGCCTGGAAAAGGGCACGGCTGCCAATTGGGGTGATGAAAGGGACCGGCTGGTGCTGACCCCACTCACCGCGCAGCGCCTAAGAGAAGTCCGGGGAATGCTTTCGTGGCTGGGACGGCGAACCCGGAGTGCGCGAAACGGGGAAAGTCGTTATTCCTCCTTCAATTGCCCCAGCACGGAAGGTAGGGATCGGGTCAAGCGCCGACCGCTTCCTGCCCGCCCAGCGGAAGGAAATACTGCGTCCCCTTGATAGGCTCGGTGACCTTCCGCAGCAGTTCCTGCAAATCTTCGTTGCGATCCACGAAGTCGATCTCCGAAGTGTTTACGATGAGCAGATCGGAGGAGGTGTAATGAAAGAAGAAGTGTTCGTAAGCCTTCACCACCTCTTCCAGATACTCATCGCTCACGGCGCGCTCATCAGGGGAATTTTTTTTCTTCAGGCGCTTTTTCAGCACTGCGGGCGTGGCTTGCAGATAAATTACCAGGTCCGGGGTAGGCAGAAGCTCGCGAAAGTGGGTGTAATAGCGATTGTAGGTGTCGAGTTCCTGATCCGTGAGATTGAGGCATGCGAAGAGCTTGTCTTTCTCCAGGATGTAATCGGCGACCACGGCGCGATGCGATCGTGAGCCCAGGTCGAGCGCCTGCAATTGCTCGAAGCGCCGCACCAGGAAGGCGAACTGCGCCTGAAAGGCGGCTCCGCGTTCGCCCTCATAAAAAGCGCCCAGAAATGGATTCGACTCCGGCTCCATCACGCGTTGCGCGTTCAGCCGCTCCGCCAGCATTCGGGCGAGGGTGCTCTTGCCCACGCGGATGGGACCTTCCACTGCAATGTAACGCGGCAGCTCGAAAAGATTCGCCATAAGTTCGGAATCCGAAGGATAGCTCGGATGCGGACGACTCGCAATTGAGGGAAGAGTTAACAGAGAAGGCTGTGTGTCGATTTGTTGGACGCACAACCCCAGATATGAAGTTCTCCATTGGCCTTACAATCGCTGCATGCTCGGACTTCTCTTGAGTGGCTTCGCATCGGGGGCGGCCGTGGCCGCGGGCTATCAGGCGATGGCGCCCACCGGTCAATGGTACGGAAAGGCTTTCACGGGTGGCGCCCGGGGCCGGCGCGAGCTGGCCCTGACTTACGACGATGGTCCGAACGATCCGCATACCATGCGCTTGCTGGAAGTGCTCGAGAAACACCAGGCGCATGCGACTTTCTTTCTGATTGGGCGCTATGTGCGGCAACGCCCGGAAATCGTACGTGAGATTGTCCAAGCGGGACACGTGGTGGGCAATCACAGCTTCACGCATCCGCTGCTGATCTTCCGGAGCGAAGCCGAGATCAAGGGGCAACTTGAAGAATGCCAGGCGGCATTGCGGGAGGCAATCGGTACGCCGGGAAATCTCTTCCGTCCGCCTTTCGGAGGCCGTCGTCCAGCGGTAATGCGAGCAGCTCGCCAGCTGAGGCTGCAATCGGTCATGTGGAACGTGACGGGCTACGACTGGACAGCGCCGCCCGCCGCGCTGATCGAGCGGAACGTCGCGAAGCAGATTCGCGGCGGGGATGTGATCCTTTTGCACGATGGCGGGCATAAGGGAATGGGCGCGGATCGTTCTGCGACCGTGATTGCCACCGATCACCTGATCGCGCGCTACCGGAGCGAAGGATACGACTTTGTTACCATTCCGAAGATGATGGAAGCAGGTTAAATGCCGGTCGTTTTCCCGGTGGGTTATGCGATTTCCAGCGGCTACGGTGCGAGGAGACTCCCGATGAAGCGCCTCACTCTTTTTCTTTTCGCGAGCACGATGCTGGCCGCGGCGGAGTCCCAAAGCGCTTTTCTATATGACCGACAGCCCGAATTCGGTGAAGTCCTTCACTGAACATGCCGACAAGATCGACACCATCGTACCGGTATGGTACGGGGTTGACGGCAATGGGCTCGTGTGGGGCGGCTTACTCGCACTAGCTTTATGCCGACTGGCGCGGAGCCTATGATTTGGAGGCATAGCGCAGGCGGTGGACTTGATTTGCCTGATGACCTACGACCAAAACACGCGGTTGACCGAGCCGGGACCGGTGGCGGGCTATGTCTGGACGCAACAGCAGATGGAATACGCGCTGCAATTTGTTCCCAAGGAAAAACTGTCGCTGGGAATCCCCATCTATGACTATCACTGGTTCGCGGGAGATCCCGGAAGCGAGGAGCAGCCCAATCCCACCGCGGAATACATTGGCCAGCAGGAGGTGGAGGAGCATTTAGGCGCCTATCATCCGCGTAACGAGTGGGATTCTTTCGACCGGGTGGCCTGGTTTTATCTTTGCCGGGACGATAACCGCGAGTGGGTCTTCCATACCGAAAAGCGAGGATTTCAAGAGCGGCTAAATCTGGCAAGGGAGCGCCAGTTGCAGGGCTTTTGCTCGTGGGTGCTGGGAGTCGAGGACCCCGAAATCTGGACGGTGCTGACTCCCCAAGTAAGAATCTCTTTTGTCTAAGCCTTGGCCAAGGCATGCTTGGCGGCCGCGACGGTTTCATTTACATCTTCTTCGGTGTGGGCCGCGCCCAGGAACGCGGCCTCATACTGCGAGGGTGGCAGATAGATACCACGGTCGAGCATGCCGCGAAAAAACTTCCCAAACGATTCCGTGTTCGACTTGGATGCGGAATCCCAATCCGTGACAGGACCGGGAGTAAAGAACCAGGTGAACATCGAACCGACGCGATTGGAGGTGAGGGAAACGCCGGCGTCTGCCGCTGCCGCAGCCACTCCTTCCACCAGTTGCGCACTCAAACGCTCGATGCGGGGATAAATCTCCTGCTTGTTGTCGCGCAGCTTTTTTAAAGTGGCGCACCCGGCCGCCATGGCCAGCGGATTCCCGGAGAGCGTACCTGCTTGATACATGGGACCCAGGGGCGCCACCAGATTCATAATCTCACTGGAACCGCCATACGCCCCGACGGGCAGCCCGCCTCCGATGATCTTGCCCAGGGTGGTGAGATCGGGACGAATGTTATAAAGTTCCTGGGCACCGCCGAAGGCAACGCGAAAACCGGTCATCACTTCATCGAAAATCAGCACCGACCTCTCGCGCTCGGTAATCAGGCGCAAAGCCACCAGATAATCGTCGGCGGCGGGCACGCACCCCATGTTGCCGACCACCGGCTCGACGATGACGCAAGCAATCTGATGCTTGAACTTCTGGAAGGCATACTCGACGGCCTTGATGTTGTTGAACGGAAGGGCGAGGGTGAACTGGGTGAACTCCTCGGGCACGCCCGCGGATCCTGGGATACCGAGCGTGGCGATGCCGGAACCGGCCTTCACCAGCAAGGAGTCGGAATGGCCGTGATAGCAGCCTTCGAACTTCACGATGAACTTGCGTTTGGTATACGCCCGCGCCAACCGGATGGCCGACATGGTGGCTTCGGTTCCGGAGCTCACGAAGCGAATCTTCTGGATCTGGGGAAATGCCGAGATCACCAGTTCGGCCAGATCGGCCTCGGCCGGGGTGGAGGCTCCGAAGCTGGTGCCATTGCATATCGCGGACACAATGGCGTCGAGCGCGTCGGGCTGGGCATGGCCCAGAATCAAGGGTCCCCAGGAACCAACATAGTCAACGAATTCGTTCTGGTCGGCGTCGAAAATATGCGAACCGGCACCGCGCACGATAAAGGGGGGATCGCACCCCACCGAGCCAAAAGCCCGCACCGGCGAGTTCACTCCGCCGGGAATCATGCTTTCGGCACGCTGTTGCAGACGGCGCGACTGCTCTACTTTTCGAGATGTGGTCGACGGCATCGAGGCTCCCGCGCGAAAAAAGGGATCTAGACTCTGCCAGCAAATTTATGGTCCGACAACGGCGGCGCGCAACCGACTAATATACCAGCCACCAGGCCAACGAATTAACGGGAAATTCACTCTAGCGCCATCATGCTGCAACATCCGGACGATAGCTTGACAACAGTAACTTGCCCTTCTAACCGGGAGGGTTTTTCCAGGACGGCTTCGGGGGCTCCGGGCCGTCCTTTTTGTTATTCTGTTAATTCGTTCCCGCCCACAACTCCAGCCTCTCTTGGAACAACCGGCAAAGACATTTTGGTTTTGGGGCGGATTCTCGGGGTGAGCGAGGAGCCTTCCCCGCAAGCAGCCGGTTCCAAATTCGCGTGATTAACTGTAGTTAACTATTAATGCTACACTAACGTTAATGTGCGCTGGTCGGGTGGTTTAAAGATGCAGAGTCGAAGGATTTGAAATCCGGTTTTTTATTATGCCCGGGCAATTGAATTGTGACATCGCGGAAGCCGTTTCATGGGGCAGACTTCGAATGGCCAACGCCTGCCTCGGTCTGGGCGTGTGGATAGCGATGAGTTGGGCCTTTCCGCTGGTCGCGCAGCAAACCAGCCCTCGTACGCCGCCCGTCGTACCCGCCGCTTCCGATTCTGCCTCTGACGACCAAACCGAGACCATGTTGCCTCATCTCGCCGACCCGCGTTTCTGGCTCTCCGGCCAGGCAAACTGGATTTTTCAAACTCATCCTCCGTTTTACGCGCTTTATAGCGGGCCGCACAGCCTGAGCCCGAATTACGAAAAGGCCACTTCGCGGGTGCTGACGTTTTATGCGGGCGCGCGCCTCGACAATTCCACCGAGCTTATTGTGGATATCGAAGAAGCTGGCGGAGCCGCGCTCACCGAAGGGTTTGGGCTGGCGGGCAACACTGACCTGGACATCGTGCGTAATCCGTTGCTCAGCAAAGCTCCTTATCTCAGCCGGGCGCTGATTCATAAAGTATTTGCGCTGAGCCCAGATAAGATCGAAAATGAGCGCAGCAGCCTCTCCCTCTTCCCGGAACTTCCAAGGCGCCGGCTTGAGATTCTGTTTGGCAAGTTCAGCGTCCCTGATTTTTTCGATAAGAATTCGGTGGGGAGCGACACCCACTTGCAGTTCATCAACTGGACTACGGACAACAACGGCGCCTACGATTATGCCGCGGACACGCGTGGCTACACCATCGGCGCGGTTGCCGATTATGAGGACCGCAACTGGGGATTCCGCTTCGCCGAAGCGCTGATGCCGAAGATTGCCAACGGAATCGATCTGGTTTACCGGCCCTGGCAGGTACATGCGGAGAATTACGAATACGAACTGCGCCGCGGCATTCTTCGCAAGAAATCCGGCGTGGTTCGCCTGCTGGCCTATACCAACCATGCCAACATGGGGATTTATCGCGATGCCGTCGTTCAGTTTGAAGAACATTCCGCGCCCTCGCCGGAGCTGGTCCCCGAAATCGCCAATCATCGCTGGCATATCACCCACAAATATGGACTTGGCCTGAACCTGGAGCAAAATCTAACCCGGTATCTTACGGCCTTCGGCCGCCTGGGATGGGATAACGGCAAGACCGAGTCGTTTGCCTATACGGAAGTCGATCAAACTTTCGCGGAAGGGGTGGGAGCCAAAGGCGCATGGTGGCACCGCAAGCAGGACCGCGCCGGGATCGCATTCGTCTCAAACGCCATCAAGAAGGATCATCAAAACTACCTTGGCGATGGCGGGCTGGGATTTCTGCTGGGCGATGGCGCGCTGCACTACGGCCGGGAAAATATTGTGGAGAGCTACTACACGGCGCACGTCTGGCGGGGCCTCTACGTCGCTCCCGGCCTGCAGCATATCAACGACCCGGGATACAATCGCGATCGCGGTCCGGTTCTGGTTCCGTCATTTCGCGCCCACGTGGAATTCTGAGAGGAGCGGCTTACCGCGGACAGCAATGCAACATTGCCACCTCAGACTCCTCGGAATTTATAACAATGCCGTCATTTTTTCCGCTCATGCCACCAGTTGGTTCAGATCCGATCGGTGTTGCTTCAGGGCACCACCAGCTATTCTGCCCAGCGATCCTGCGACGAGGATTCGGCTTGACCCTCTATTTCTCCACCTTCACGCCCTTCCAGAAGGCGACATACCCCTTGATCTGCCTGGCGGCGTCTTTGGGCTCGGGATAGTACCAGGCGGCGCCGGGGTTGCGTTTGCCATTGACCTCAAGGTCGTAATAACTGGCCGTCCCCTTCCAGGGACAAACCGAGTGCGTGTCGCTGGGCTTGAAATGCTCGCGGCGAATGGCATCCGGAGGAAAATACTGGTTGCCTTCCACCTCTACCGTCTTGTCGCTTTCGGCTACGACCGCGCCTTCCCACATTGCTTTTGCCATAATGAGCGTTTAGATTCCGGAGAGGAGCAACGGCTTCAGAAAGCTATCCCAGCAAAATGGCAGCGACAGGAACGCAAACCCATTTCAACGGACACTCCATGGTCGGCGCCCTGGAGCGGGTTCTGGTCTGTTCCCCGAGCCGCGCCGGGTGGAACCAATTGGAGCGTTTCTCGGAGTGGAAGAACCTTGGTTTTCACCATGGGCCGGCCTTCTCCGCAGCACAATCGCAGCATGACGCGCTTCGCCTTGAATTGGAGCAGGCTGGGGCCGAGGTTCTCGATTTACCTTCCGCCGACGATCTGACGCTGGACGCCGTCTACACCCATGACGCGTCGTTGTCCACCGATTATGGTTTGATCGTGATGCGGCCGGGCAAGCGCAACCGGCTGCCTGAAGGCGCGCACCACGGGGTGTTCTGCGAGACTCTGAACATTCCGATGTTTGGCGCAATCGCAGCCCCTGGAACCAGCGAGGCGGGTGACGTTCTGTGGCTGGATGACAGGACTCTCCTGGTGGGCCGGGGATACCGCACCAACGCGGACGGCATCCGCCAGCTGCGCGATTTGCTCGCCCCGAAGGGAATTCAAGTTCTCTCCGCTCCGCTGCCCCATGGCAATGGCCCGGCGGAGTGCCTACACCTGATGTCGCTGATCAGCCTGCTCGACGGACACACGGCTTTGGTCGATCTTGCCGCGCTGGCGGTCGAGACCGTCGAACTGCTGGGTCCCCGCGGCTTCCACTTGATCGAAATCGACAGTTCCGAACGGGAGAGCCTTGGGTGCAATGTTCTGGCGCTGGGCAATAATCGTTTGCTGGCCATCGAAGAGAATCGAAAAACAAACGAACGCCTGCGCCGTGCCGGATTTGACGTCCGCACTTTTCCGGGCGGCGAGCTCTGCCTGAACGGCGGAGGCGGCCCTACCTGCCTGACAAGGCCGCTGCTGCGTGGCTGATGCAAGGGGGTTTCTGGCTCTCAGGCAGGCCCAACCAGGCGCAGCCGGACGGGAAGTGTCCGTCTTTTGTACGCTTCACCATTCTCCAGACAAATCTCCGGCCGCCGGGCGAGCATTTTCTTCACGATAGGATGGAGCTATGCGTGCGATGTATTCCCCAGGCGATTTCTGACGAACGCTCGCCCTATGTCATCCTCTGCGAATCCACCATCCCAGCTCGCACCACCTGTTGCCCGGCCGGCCGGGGCTGGTGGAGCGGGTGCGGCCCCGTCGCCCGCGGCTGCGCCAGCTTCAACCGCGGAACTGCTGTTGGCCCTGTTGAAGGGTTCGGCGCCAATCAGCGATCTGTACTTTACGCCTGGCAAGCCACCGTTGGCGGAGATCAATGGAAAGCTGGTAGCGGCGGGAACGTCGCGCGCGCTGACCCCGGACGACACCAAGCGGATCGCCTTCGACCTGATGGGCAGCAACCAGCATGCTCTGGAAAATCTGAAGGAGCGCGGTTCCTGCGATGTTTCCTATAGTCTGCCGAGCGCCCACCGATTTCGGGTGAATGTGTTTGTGCAGCGCGGCGCCCATGCGGTGGTCATGCGAGTGATTCCGGCAAAGGTTCCCGACCTGGATTCGCTGCACCTGCCGACCGAATTGAATCAGATCGTTCACTTACGCAATGGCATTGTGTTGGTGACGGGACCGACGGGCTCGGGAAAATCTTCGACTCTGGCCGCCATCATTGACAAGATCAATCGAGACCAGTCCTATCACGTGCTCACCATCGAGGATCCAATTGAGTTTCTCCACTCCCACAAATCCTGCATTGTGCACCAGCGGGAGTTGCACAGCGATACTCCCAGTTTCGCGCTGGCTCTGCGGGCAGCGCTACGGCAAGCGCCCAAGGTGATTCTGGTGGGGGAGATGCGGGACAAGGAAACCATCGAAATCGCGATGGAGGCGGCCGAAACCGGCCATCTGGTGCTCTCCACGCTGCATACGATCGACGCTTCGAAGACGGTGGAACGAATCGTGGGGGCGTTTCCCATGGGGGAGCAGCACACGCTTCGGAATCGTCTGGCGAAGAGCTTCCGCTACATCATTTCGCAGCGGTTGGTGCCGCGTCAGGATGGCGCGGGAAGGGTTGCGGTGATTGAGATCCTCAAGTCCACGCTGCGGACGCGGGACTACGTGGAAAAGGGCGAGAGCGAGGGTAAGACGCTGCTGGAGGCGATGAATGACGGCACCCAGGACGGCATGCAGACCTTCGACGGGGATATCCAGAGGCTGATCCGCGAGGGCACGCTCGATATGAAAACCGGGCTGGCCTATGCCACGAATCCGAACAATCTTGAGCTGGAGTTATCCGATCTGAAGCTGGAGGCAAAGACGGAGCCCCAGGTCGAAGCCGATCCTCTGCTGGAGACGGCGGAAGGTTCGGGGTAAATTTCCAGCCACTCAGAGTGTCCCTAATCGGACCACTCTAAGTGTCATGCTCGAGGATTGTGCAATTCCCCGCCCAGCAAAGTCAAAATCCCCATCCTGGTCTCCGCGAAAACCGCAGAGACCAGGACAGGGCACCCCAGGAGAACTACATGCCGGGCTTTTCGTCATTGGCCGTGGGGGCGTGGAGCACGCGGAAAGTGCTGCCACCGCTCGACCAGACCAGAACCAAGGCGTCCTGGCCCTTGGGGACTGCGGCCAACGCCTTCTGAACATCTGCCGCGCTCTGCACGGGGTGGCGATCCACTTCGACGATAACGTCGCCGCGCTGCAGGCCGGCGTTATCGGCGGAACTGCCGGGTTGGACCTGCTCGATGACGGCACCATGCAGGTCGCCCGATGCCTGGATTTCCTGGCGAAGGTCAGGAGTGAGATCGGCGAGGCCAAGACCCCAGCGGGGCTTGCCGTTGGCATTGCTGCCCATCTCCTTGCCTTCTTTGTCGCGCGCGCCCATGACTTCAAGGGTAAGCGGGAGGTTCACGTTCTTGCCGTCGCGGAGAACTTCGAGCTTGACCGCGGTGCCGGGCTTGGTTTGGCCGACTTCGATTTGCAACTGGCTGGCGTCGAGCACCTTCTGGCCATTGAGCGCGGTGATGACGTCGCCCACTTTGAGGCCGGCTTTTGCAGCGGGAGAGCCTTCTTCAACCTGCGTGACCACAGCGCCTTCGTTGTTATCTACGTGAAAGAACCTGGCATTTTCCGGAGTGATGTCGCTGATGCCGATTCCCATGTAACCGTGGCTGACTTTGCCGTCGCGGATGAGGGCTTCGACAGTGGGCCGGACGATTTGCGTGGGGATGGCGAAGCCCATGCCGGAGAAACTATCCGAGTTCGACACGAGGAATGTGTTGATGCCAATGACTTCGCCGCGGGCGTCGACCAGCGGGCCGCCGGAGTTGCCGGGATTGATGGCGGCGTCGGTTTGAATGAAGCTGCCGGGCGCGCGACCGTTTTTGGAAAACGGATTCGGGCGATTGAGGCCGCTGACGATGCCGCGGGTGACGGTAAAGCGGAATCCGAAAGGATTGCCGAAGGCAAGCACGGTTTGGCCGGGGCGCAGTTCAGTCGAGTTGCCCCAGGGTGCGTTGGGAAAGTTATTGCCATCAATCTTGATGACGGCTAGGTCGGTGAGCGGGTCGGCGCCGATGAGTTTGGCTTTGAAGATGCGGCGATCTTTCATGGTGACGTTAATATCGACGGCGCCATCGATGACGTGGTTGTTGGTGACGATGTAGCCCTCGGGCGAGATGATGATGCCGCTGCCGATGCCGTGCTCGATTTGCGATTGCGGATGCAGGCGGCGCATGGGTTCATTAAAGAAAGGACCGAACATGGGAGGAACGCCTTGCGGCAGCTGCATGTCGGGCGATTGGCCATCCTCCGCATCGGCCTTGGTGCGGGAGGTGACAGCAACATTGACCACGGCCGGGGTGACGCGCGCGGCCAGAGTCTCCATGGCTTGGTCGAGCGAGAGCAAGGCGCTGACGCTGTTATCGTCGAGCGGCGTTGCGGTAGGCTCGGCGGCCGCGCCTTTGGCATAAGTGGGCTTAGCCAGTTCGTAGGTGGTGATCGATAGCGCCAGCGCGATCGCCACGACAGGGGCAATCAGGCGGCGGGCGACGTTTTTGGCGAAGTAGCTTTTCTTAAACAGGTCTTGGATTGGTGTCGGGCTCATTGATGTGTTTCTCCTTTTAGAGATTAACTAATTATTTAGTTGTTAGAGACGTACAAGCTCCTTTTTCGTCAGCAAATTGGTTAAGTGGTTTTGGGAACGATTTCGTGATGCGCTGGTTGCTGTGTCGAGCGAACCGTGGTCAACCGCCAAATGGCGATGCTCCAACTCATGCGACCGGAATCATCGACCTGCCCGGTCTGCATGACAAGAAATACTGCCTTCGGCGGAGCTAAATCAGCGATGGAAGTGCTTTGATTGGCCTCGACAACTCTGATGCCGGGCAAACCGCGGGAACCAACAGTTGCTTTGTCGGCGCGGGGCGCAAAGACGACAGGGCGGCCTGGATCAGATCGGCTGCGCAAGCTGGCGCGAGAAATACGCGGGGCCGAGGGCAGTGGCATTCCAGTTCCGGCAGGACGATGGAAAGCGGCCGGAATCGCCTTGACGCTCCGCGCCGAAGGATCATTGGCCGGCACAGATACGGGCACGGATGAGGCCATGCGGCTTGAAACCTGTCCCTCGAATTCCACCAGCCGGGGCGCTTGGGGGAGCGAGATCAGGCAGACACCCAGGAAAGTGGCAAGCAGGCCCAGGGCCGGGTGCCAAACCCGGGTGGTTGGCGGACGATTCATATCGAAGATCCGGGCCACCCGTTGGGCGGTATGGTGCACGCGTCCGACCACGGCTTGCGCCAGAGCCAGGCTGCGGCGGGCGAAGCTCTTTTCAGCTACCGATACCAGACACTGCGCATAGGCTCGTGGGCTGGAGGTGACCGCCAGAGCGAAGTCATCGCACGCCATCTCGCGTTCCCGCGAGAGCCCGCGAGCGATCCACCAGACGGCGGGATGAAAGAAGAAAATCGCCCGCAGAACTTGTTGCGCCAGGTTGGTCCAATCATCCCAGCGGCGGAGGTGGGCAAGTTCGTGGAGGAGGACCGCATTAAGCTCGACTGGAGAAAGATCCTTAAACGCCCATGGCGGAAGAATGATGACAGGCTGCAAGAAGCCGATGGCCGCCGGAACCGTCACCTGGCTGGAGACGCAAAGCTTGATCCGCCGGGACGATCCGAACTCTCGCAAAGTGTTCTGAACCATGGGATGCAGTCGTTCCGGTTCGATCACTTCGCAACCGCGGCGCAATTGGCGGAGGTGGACGAGCCCAAAGACAATTTTGCCCAGAGCGCCGGTCGCGATGAACAACCAGGCCATAAGAAGGTAAGTGCCCCAGGCTGCGGGAAGCCGCAAAGCAGAGAACGAGCCCCCCCCGGCCGCCTCGGCAAGGCTGGAATGAAGGGTCTCAAAAAAAGGCAGAGCTGCGACCGCAACCAGCGTCATCAGCCAAGCCGCGAAGCGGGTGCTGGAGCTTTGCCGGCGCAGAAGCCGCAGCAAGACCCAGGCGAATAGGCTGATGACTCCGCCTTCCACCACGCAGTTCAACATTCGCCCGGCGAGAATTTGCGCGAGGATCTGCACGTTCTGTGCGGCTATCGTAGCCATCTATTCGCGCACTCCTTCCAACATGCTTCGCAAGCGCTTCAGTTCGGCTGCATCCATGCCCCGATCTTCCAGTAAGTTGAGGACCAGCAGTTCGTGGGAGTTGCCGAAGAAACGATTGACCAGACGGCGAATCTCGGAGCGGGTCGCCTCCTTACGCCCCACCAGAGGCTGATAAACGTGCGCCCGGCCGTCCTTGACATGCTTTAAATAGCCCTTCTTCTCCAAAATACGGATGGTCGTCAACACCGAGTTGTAGGCCAGCGGCGCCTCTTCGGGGAGACTTTCCAGCACCTGCTGGACCGTGGCCGGACCTTTGAGCCAAAGGACTTCCATGAGCCGCAATTCCGCTTCCGTAAGAGTTGGAGATTTTCCTGGAGGCAACGAATTCTCCTCTTTGATCTGCCGCCGGTTAGACGAACGACGGATCAAATCGTCAACTAGAAGATTAGTTGCTGCACTGTCTCTCTGGGTTGTATGGCCTGCAAATTATCTCCGCAGATTGGCTAACTCATTGAATAGATTTGACTAGCTAGCCCGGGGCGGCTCTGGCTCCGCCAAAAATTTTAGCCACCAAATCGGCCACCTCGCCGACGGCCTCATCCATCTCAAAAGAGAAACGAGCCAGGTCGATGCCATTGAGGTCGCTGTTCTGTTGCAAAAGAATGGGCCATGCGGGGTCGCCCATCAGGTCGACCTTCTGCTTTTCATAATAACCGTATCCCATGCCGCGCACCCGGCACAGCAGATCGCCAAGATGTACCAGAGCAACCAGGGGCCGCACCGATTCGGCCCGTTCGGGATCGTGGTGGTGGGCGATGACTTGCACGATGTCAGCCGAGAGATGCCAATGTTCCGCCAGCGCTCGGCCGGTGTCGCAGTGGGTGAATTCCAAGGTGGCGCCCTCCGCCTCGTACAAGGGAGCTTGCTGCTGCAAGGCATAGGTTACCGCTACTCTGAACTCCTGGGGAAAGGCAATGCAGTTGACCAGAAATCCGAAGTCGTGGAGGAGCCCTGCCACGTAGGCTTTGTCGGGGTCCGAGGCCGCCAGTTTCTCGGCGAACTTCCGGCAGACCATGGCACAGCCTAGCGAGTGTTTCCAAAAGATCAGAGGGTCCAAGGCCCAGTCCTTGGCGGGAAACGCGTTGCCCAGGCAGCAGGTGAGCAAAATGGTCTCCACCCTGCGCAGGCCCAGGCTGATTACGGCAGCCTTGATGGATTCGGGCGGCTTCGCCAATCCGAACAGAGGGGAACTGGCGGCGCGCAGGCACTGGGCGGCGATGGCGTTGTCGTAGGAGATCAGCTTGACCACCGCTTCGAGCTTCACTTGTTCGGGAGGTAGGTTCAGGAGGTCCAGCAGCGGCAGAAAAATCGTGGGAATGGCCGGCATGGACTCGATGCTGCTGACCCGCTTCTGGATGAGCGTGGCGACGGACGGATTCATAGTTTGCCGCTCTTTAGGGACGGCTTCCAATAGGCAATGCATCCCGGAAAATGCACCAGGCGAAACTTGTCGTTTAGATTGAGCAATGATTCCGAGGTGCCCAGGAAAAAGTAACCGCCGAAGTTGAGATTGCTGTAATAGTGATTGACCACCTTGGCCTTCGACGGCCCGTCAAAATAGATGAGCACATTGCAGCAGAAGATCAGGTCCATGCCCTTCATAAAGAGCATCCGGGAATCGTCTTGCAGATTCAAGCGGCTGAAGGAGATGAGCTTTTTCACCTCCGGTTTTACCTCCAGCCTCTTCTCGTCGAGGCGGGAGAAATATTTTCGCTTGAAGAGCTCGGGAGTGGAGCGCAGAGCGTAGTCGCCATAGATGCCGGCTTTGGCGGTCTCAATGGACCGGTCGTTCAGATCCGTGGCCAGGATTTCCAGGGCCCACCCTTTCAGCATGCCTTGGGACTCATCCTCCAACAGGTTCATGGCGAGGGTATAAGGCTCTTCGCCGGTGGAACATCCCGCACTCCAGATGCGCAGCCGCTTTACCATCTGCTTGGTTTTTTCCTGCGCCAGTTCGGGCAGAATCACCTTGCGCAGCGCGTCGAGCTGGGGCTGGCTGCGAAACAGACAGGTCTCTCCAATCGTCACTTCGTTCAGCAATTGCCGCAGCTCAGCCTCGCGGCTGGCGTGCGCGGTTAACAGTTCCCAATACTCGCGCGGGGTGCGAATTCCCAGGTGCTTCATGCGGCGGGCGCAGGCATCCGCCATCAAATAGAGTTTTTCCTCCATCTGGAAGATGCCGCACAGCTTGTAAACCAGGTCGCGAACCTGCCGGAAAATGGGATCGACCGGCTCGACGCCTTTGGAAGGAGCCTGGATGGGGGATGCGGTCATTTTGCTCGCGGCTCCAGAGTTGTCGCAGGGTTGGGCATATTTACCGCATAGTGCGAGCGGCTCTCCAGCACGCGGCGGGTGATCTCCTGCCCCAGTTGATCGAGCGGGTAAACGGCGTCGGCCAAGCCCGAGGTATAGACGGCTCCGGGCATCCCCCAGACCACGGAAGAAGCCTCATCCTGGATGATGATCTGGCCTCCGCGCTCGTGGATGTGCCGGCATCCGATGACACCGTCGGAGCCCATGCCCGTCATGATGACAGCCAGCGCAGCTCCCCCGTAGACCTCAGCTACGGAGTGAAACAGAACGTCGACGGCCGGCCGGCAGGAGTTTTCCGGGGGATCCTGATTCAGCTCCAAGGTTGCGTGACCTCCTGCCCGCTTTACCGTCATGTGAAAATCGCCGGGGGCGATCCAGCCCTGGCCTGAGCACAAAACCGTCCCGTCGCTGCCTTCGCGCACAGGAACGTCCGAGTGGCAGGTCAGCCGCTCAGCCAGCAGACGGGTGAACAGCGGCGGCATGTGCTGAACCATGACAATGGGAACAGGAAAGTCCCTGGGGAGGCGCGGCAGAACCACTCCCAGAGCATTCGGGCCGCCGGTGGAAGTGCCGATGGCAAGAATTTCAATCCGCCGGTGAGCGGGTCGGCGCGGCGGGGCCGCGGCGGGCGGCATGGGCAAGTGGGCGGGCATCCGCGGCGTACCGGAGCACAAAGCTTTAATCTTGGGAACGAGGTCCACCCGGATGGCGGCGATCGCCGCGGCCGGGCCGCCGGCGTGAATGGGTTTGGTGGCATAGTCGGATGCACCCAGGGACAGGGCATCGAGCGTAGCCGCGGCGCCGCGCTCGGTCAGCGTGCTGAACATGATCACCGGGAGTTTGGGGTAAAGCTTGCGGATTTCTGCCAGTGTCTGCAACCCGTTCATCACCGGCATTTCCACGTCGAGGGTGATGAGATCGGGATGAAGCTGACTGATCTTTGCCAGCGCGATGCGTCCATCCCCGGCGGCGCCGACCACCTCCAGTTGCGGGTCGGAGGAAAGAATTTCGCAGAGCAACCGGCGGATGACCACCGAGTCATCGACCACCAGGATACGAATTGGGTCCATCTTCCGCTATTCCTCCCTGCATTCCCCCACCGCCACCCCTCTGCTTATGCCCCGGCGGGCGCAGCCGAGCTTCGAAGTGGTGTCACGCCGGGAGAGCCTTGCGTCGAGTCGTTGATCTTGAATTGCTCGACCAGTCGCCGGAGCTCGGCAGAAGTCTGCACCAGCTGCTGCGCCGCCTTCTGCGTGTCGCCCGCGCCCCGTGACGTGCTCTCCGCTGCGTCCGCCACCCCCGCAATGTTGCTGGTGATCTCCCCGCTGCCTCGCGCGGCTTCGCTCACGTTGCGCGACATTTCGTTGGTGGTGGCATTTTGCTCCTCGACGGCGGTGGCGATGGTGTTGGAGATTCCATTCACCTGGTTGATGACCTCGCTGATCGAGGCAATGGCCTCCACCGCCGCCTTGGTGTCGGTTTGAATGGCTTCAATCTTGCGACTGATGTCTTCCGTCGCTTTGGCGGTTTCCTTCGCCAGTTCCTTGACTTCGTTGGCCACCACGGCGAAGCCCTTGCCCGCCTCTCCGGCGCGGGCCGCTTCAATGGTGGCGTTCAAAGCCAGCAGGTTGGTTTGCTGGGCGATGGAGGTGATGACTTTAATTACCTGCCCGATCTCGGCGGAACTCACTCCCAGCTTGGAAACCGTATCGTTCGCGGTATCGGCGATTTTAACCGCTGAGGTGGCGATCTTCGCCGCCTCACTGGCGTTTTTGGCAATTTCCTTGATGCTGGCGCCCATCTGTTCCGCGCCAGTAGCCACGGTTTGCAGGTTCTGGCTCACTTGCGTGGTCGCGTCGGAGACCACCTTTGCCTGGGCCGACGTCTCCGCCGCATTTGCGCTCAGGTGCTGGCTCACGTCGGTGAGCTCCTTCGCGGCGGAGGATAAGCTGACGGAGCTGTCTCCAATCCCCCCCATGCTGCGCCGGAGATCGGAGAAAAACTTTCCCAGCCCTTCGCCCATCTGCCCGATGGCGTCGCTGCCGCTGACGCTAACATCGTGGGTCAGATCGCCCTTAGCGGCGGCGGACACCACCGCCAATATGCTGTCAACCTTGAGCTTTAATTCTTCCGCCGCCCGCTTCTCACGCTCCGAGGCCTCCGCCAGATCGTTCTTGGCCCGGATTTGCTGGGTGATATCGGTGGCATACTTCACCACTTTCAGCGGGGCGCCCGCCAGATCAGTGATGACATTGTAGGAGGCCTGAAGATATACTTCGCGGCCACCCTTGGCTTTTCGCTTCATCTCCCCAGTCACCGCACGCCCCTGATTCAACGTGTCCCAGTGCTGTTTGTATTCCGGGGATGCGGCGTAGGCAGGATCGACAAACATGCTGTGGTGCTTCCCCACAACCTCCTCCAGCGTGTAACCCATGACCTGCAGGAAATTGCTGTTGGCTGAGCGCACGATGCCGTCCATTCCGAATTCCGCCACCGCCTGCGAGCGACTGATGGCCTCAATCTGCAGAGAGGACTCGAGAGCCTTCTCCTTGGTGGCGTTGACGTTGCTTTGAATGG
>Ga0181534_10000365_pt1 | contig 32772 bp, 21 predicted proteins | sample PEATcosm2014_Bin_37_FD_119758 | JGI IMG/M metagenome (GOLD analysis project Ga0181534, IMG submission 119758) | Peatland microbial communities from MTU Mesocosm Facility, Houghton, MI, USA - PEATcosm2014_Bin17_10_metaG | ecosystem: Environmental > Terrestrial > Soil > Wetlands > Peat | place...
GACTGGCCAGAGACTACGAGCGCCTCTCCACCTCCCTGGCTGGCTACCACTACTTTGCCTTTGCTTGGCTCATGCTCGCCCAACTGTTCAAATTACTCAACCCAAGTTCATAACAGGCTCTAGCCTTTACGTATTTCTGCGTCCAGATGCGTCCGAGTGCAGCCGTGTTTTGGCGGGTGTACTTTTCATAAACGGGGAGGAATGGTATGGCCGGACTAACCGATACGGAGATCAAACGGGCCAAACCGGCAGAAAAGGCATACAGTCTTGGCGATGGAGGCGGCCTTTACCTCTGGGTCAAGCCGACCGGCAGGAAATTGTGGCGCTGGTCCTACTTGGCTTGAGGGTAAGGAAAAGCTGATGTCCCTCGTCAAGTATCCAGATGTTCCCTTGGCGCTGGCCCGCGAACGCCACGCCGAGGCTCGCAAGCTGCTGGCGACTGGGGTTGACCCGATGGCCCAGCGGAAGGCCGAGAAGACAGCTGAGAAAATCGCGGTTGAGAACTCCTTCCAGAGCGTTACTAAACAGTGGCTGGAGCATTGGCAGGAAGGGAAAAGCCCCCGCCACATGGACACGGTCCGGCGGCGCATGGCGTCCGATATTCTGCCCTGCCGTGGAACTGTGGCATAGTCAGCCGGTGAATTCGGCCCACGGAAAATCTCACAATGCCGTGCAATCCAATCTTAGCTGGATGCCAAACCGGAATCCCGCGCCGGACGTCATCTCGACTATGCTGAATTCACGCCAGCACGCGGGTTGCGGATTTCTCGGTTGACTTCAATCTGGCCGACGATCCACTCCTCGACCTCTGTTTCTATCCAGCCGACCGCCCTGTCTCCCAGCGATACTGGCCTTGGGAATCTTCCTTCGGTTATGCGCTGATAGACCGTGCTGCGTGAAAGGCCAGTGCGATCCAATACAATCGGCAGCCTCAGAATCTTTCTCGGCATCCCATTACCTCATTGGTCGAGTTGAGTTTGAATTGTGAGATGAAACAGCAGTCCTCTTTGGCTTGGAGATGGCCATTCAGAAATACGGATCACGCATTGCGTGCGCTGGTACCGCGGAATGGAAGCGGATGGTCACAAAAACTGCGGCACAACACAACACGACATAGCCGTTCAATTCACAGACGAGGAAATGCAACACGCACTACGCCTGCAACAGCGTCTAACAAACCCGCGCCAGCGCCAGCAGGAAAGAGGCGGCAGGTAAGGAAGTCTCGTCAGCCCAATATCTGACGAAATTATACGAATGTGGATTGAACTGGGGCTTTGAGCTTATGAACAGCCGCGAAGTAGGCCACCATCACGCGAAACGTCTTGGACTTATTCACGCCGCCGAGGATCTCCCCGCCGACTCGCTCCAGTTCATCTGCAATATCGTGGGTCAGAGGGAAGACGAACGAGGTGTCAATGCTCTGAAACGGAATGTCCAGCCACGGGCCGTTATAGAACGCCTGAAGCTGCGCCTGTGCCGCCTTGGTTTTGAAATTCATGATGATGTGCTCGGCCAGGGCGTTCTTGTTTCTAATTTTCAGCACCGCAAAAAGTTGGCTGAAATGGGTTTTGGTGAATTTTGAATCGACAGTCAGCCGCACCTGCGTTCGCTTCTCTGCGGGGGCAACGACTCTGCGCTTAGTGCGGGTAATCGACTTCTTCGGCGGGACCATCTCTGAATCCTCCTATGACATATAATACAGAAAATATGTAGTCGTTATGTGCAATGGGCTAAATTACTGGCAGAGCACGCTTACGCTTCAGAATTATGAGGTTGAAAAGTGGATTCATGGCATTCGCTTGGAAAATACTGTCAACAGAGCCCAAATAGAATTAACCGTGGCGGGCAGCAAGAAAAGTACATTTCGGATAATCCGATTGATCTCGGCCAGGGCAATGACGCTATGTGAACCCGTTTTATGCTCTTACAAACTCCTGTTGATCAACCGGATAGATCTATTACGTGGCTGCCTGCTTCCCGGAAATCGGGACAGAAGGGTGACGAAAGAGTTGACGCGGAGTGCGACCAATGGTATTTGTGATAAAGAAGACCTTCTATGACGACGACTCACACAACTCGTGATTTCCAGTCGGCCCCCGCCGCATTTCAAAATCACTCCGTCGCCCCGTTTACCGAGCGGGCGACGCGTCGTTGTTGTTGATCGATCGCACTTCAAATCCCTGACAATTTTTGTGCTCTTCCGATAGAAGCATTGCCGCGCTTGAGTGCGGAGCGCTTTTGCGGTTGACGCTGATTTCCCCCCTCCCATCGTCAGGATGGGTCAACTGTGTTCTTCAAAGGGTCTTTCATGCATCAACGACGGAACCGCTCCGTGTCTTATTTTGTTGGCTTTTTTGTCGGAACGTTGATTTTGGGAAGCGTTCTCTTCTCGAACCAGCTGGCGCCGGTCTCCGCGGCCCCTGTCGGCCGACCAGCGGCCTTGGGGCAGCAGGACCAGACGCTGACTCCCGAGCAAGCAGCATTTTTTGAGCAGAATATTCAGCCGATTCTGGTCAACCATTGCCTGGACTGCCACTCGACAGCAACGCGTTCGGCGGGGCAATTGCGGCTGGATGATCGCGAAGCAATTTTGACAGGCGGTAAGTCGGGTCCAGCGATTGCTCCCGGCAAGCCGGATGAGAGCCTGCTGATCCATCGCGTACTCGGCGACGATCCGGCCAAGGCGCGCATGCCCAAGGGCGAAGATCAGCCACTCTCGGATAAAGAGATTGCGGATCTGAAGGCGTGGATTGCGCAGGGCGCGCCGTGGCCGACGGGCAAGACAATTGCAGCGGCGGAGTCGCCCAATAAGCCCGCGGCCAAACCTCATGCCAAGCCGGTGCCGTATCCGCGCCCCGCCACGCCCGAGCAGCTTGTCTACTTCGAAAAAAATGTCCGTCCCATCCTGGTCAACCGCTGCTATAACTGCCACTCCGACGCCTTCAAAGAGGCGGGAGGCCTGCGCGTGGATATTGGCATTGCCATCTTCAACGGTGGCAACGACGGCGCGGTTATCGCTCCGGGGCATCCGGAAAAGAGCCTGCTGATTGAGCGCGTGAAAAGCGCCGATGAGAAGAAGCGCATGCCGCAGGAAAGCAAGGAGGCTCTTCCGGCCAATGAAGTTGCGATTCTTGAGCAATGGATCAAGGATGGCGCGGCGTGGCCGGATGAGACCGAACCGCTTCCCAAAACTCCCGCGCGCATTGCGGCGAACTATGAAAAGCTGCGCATTCATCACTGGGCCTGGCAGCCGCTCACCGATCCTGTCGTACCGGCGGTGGCGGATAACTCCTGGTCGGGAACAAACATCGACCGTTTCATCCTTGCCAAGCTCGAAGAAAAGAAACTCGCGCCGGTCAAAGATGCCGATCCGGTGACATTGATTCGCCGTGTTACCTATGACCTTACCGGCCTTCCGCCGACGCCGGAAGCAGTGAAGGCATTTCAGCGTGACCATTCACCGGAGGCGTATACGAAGTTGGTTGACCGCCTGCTGGCTTCGCAGCAATATGGCGAACGATGGGGCCGTCACTGGCTCGATGTCGCCCGCTATGCCGAGTCCAGCGGACCTTCGCGCAATATGCCCTATCCCTTCGCGTGGCGTTATCGCGACTATGTGATTGACGCCTACAATCGCGACGTTCCCTATAACCGCTTTATCCAGGAACAAATCGCCGGAGACCTTCTGTCCGCGGCATCACCAGCCGAGCGCGACAGGCTGTTGATAGCAACCGGATACCTTGCTCTTGGCCCCAAGGACGTGAATCAGCGGTTCAAAGCGCGCTTCAAGATGGATAACGTCGATGATCAGATCGACACGGTGACACGCTCCACGCTGGCACTGACTGTCTCCTGCGCGCGGTGCCACGATCATAAATTCGATCCGATTCTCACCACCGACTATTACGCTTTGGCCAGCATCTTTACCAGCACGGTGGACGCCGCAGGATTGGGCAGCCGCATGGGTGGAGCGAGCCTTCAATACTACGAGCCGAAACAGTTGAACTACCTCAGCAGTTCGAGCAATGCTCCGACGATTCCGCAGTCGCAGATCGATAAGTTGAAAGCGGAGGCGGCCGCGGCAAAATTTGCCTTCGATGCATTCAACGAAAAGGATGCAGCGGATTTCAAGGCCAATCCGAATCGCCCGGTCTCAACGCCGGAGTACAAAAAGGTGCGCGCGGAACTGACGAAGAATTACATTCGCCTGGCCGAGGAAGTGAAGCTGGCCAATGACCTGGGCGAGCAGGGCTACGGCATTCACGGCGCGCGCGAAGGCGAGATCACCGATACTACAGTACGCATTCGCGGCGTTGAGGAGCGCCACGGCCCGGTTGTTCCGCGCGGCTATATTTCGCTGATCAATCTCAGCGACGCGCCCAAAATACCAGCCGATCACAGTGGCCGCCTGGAGTTGGCGCAGTGGATCACCGACCCGGCAAACCCGCTCACAGCGCGTGTTTACGTCAATCGCGTCTGGCAGCATCTCTTCGGCGCGGGCATTGTCAACACCGTAGATAACTTCGGATCGATGGGTGATCAGCCATCCAATCAGCAGTTACTCGACTATCTCGCGCAGGAGTTTATTCGCAACGGATGGTCGACCAAGAAATTAGTGCGGGAGATCATTCTAACTCGCGCTTATAAGCTTGGCACAGAGATTCCCGCAGGCTATCGCGAAATCGATCCGCCGGATCGCTATCTCTGGCGCCATGCACCGCGCCGTCTCGAAGCCGAGGAGATTCGCGACAGTATATTAGCAGCATCCGGCCAACTCGATCTGAATCATCCCAACGGTTCGCCTTCGATGACCCTGCGCATGATTGAGATTCGTGATGATGGTCCCGTAGTCAAGTCCATTCTGGATGCCGCCGACCACAGCCCCTACCGCAGCATCTATCTGCCCCAGCTGCGCGGAGAAGTCCCGCGTCCGCTGGCGGCCTTCGATCCTGTCACGCAAACCCTTGTCACTGGACAGCGCAATGAGACTACTGTCCCCACGCAGGCTCTGTTCATGCTCAATTCGCCGTTTGTCCGCGAGCAGTCTTTGAACTTTGCCAACACGCTGCTCGCTGCCAAGTATCCAACTACCGATGAGCGGATTCGCTCCGCTTACGAGCGAGTTCTTTCGCGCGCGCCCAAGCCGCAGGAAGTTCTGCGCGCCAAGGCCTTCCTCACGCTCTACTCTGCAACATGGCTCAAGATCCATCCCGGCGCGCCTGCCGTGAGCAAGCCAGTGGTTGTCAAAGCCAGTGCGACAACCGCTGACATAACCTCCGGCATCGTCCGCGAAGATAACCTCGGCCAGGACGATCCCGACGACACCACCAAGCAAACTGCGGAAGAAGCGCAGAATGTTGCTCATGCGGAAAACGCGCAACAAGCGGCCTGGGCAGCGCTCGTGCAATCTCTCTACGGCTCTGCTGAATTTCAATTCGCCCGGTAGCACACACGTTTCGGAAAGATCATGGAGAAATCGGATATGTCTGAACAGAATCCATTCATCACATCGCGCCGCAACGTGCTGCGCATGGCCGGGGCGGGCTTCGGCAGTCTCGCCCTCTCTGGCTTGCTCGGTTCCCTTGCGCAAAAGGCAGCCGCGCAGGAACTGAACGCCATCAACCCGCTGGCGCCCAAGAAAACCCCGCTGCCGGCCAAGGTCAAGCGCATCATCTTCCTCTTCCAGGAAGGCGCGATGTCCAGCGTGGATACCTTTGAGTACAAGCCGGAACTGATCAAACAAAACGGCAAGCCCGGCCCTGGCGGCGGCACTGTTACCGCATCGCGTTTTCAATTTAAGCAGTACGGACAAGCGGGCAACCATTTTTCCGAACTATTGCCGAACATTGCCAAACATTCCGACGATCTGTGCTTCCTGCGCGGCCTTTACACTGATACACCGGCTCATCCGCAGGCCGTAGTGCAGTTGCACACCGGCAGCGCCAACGCATCGCTGACACGGCCGAGTTGGGGTTCGTGGCTGCTCTATGGCCTGGGCACTGACAATCAGAATCTCCCCGGCTACATCACCATTAACCCTCCCATCGCTTTTGGCGGCGCGGCTAATTACGGCAGCGCATTTCTTCCCGCTTACTATCAGGGAACCGCGATCAGCGATCAGGGCTATCTGCCAAACATTAAAGCCGCAACCGAGCAGGCATTGGAACGCGAGCAGCTCGATCTGATTCAGGGACAGAATCACGACTATGCCGCAACGGACGGCGCGCCCGATGCTGTAGAAGGAGTCATCAAGTCGTATGAGCTGGGTTTCCGCATGCAAGACACGGTTCCCGAGCTGCTCGATATTTCAAAGGAACCGCAGAGCGTACTGGATGCATATGGAGTCAAGCCTGGCCCAGAGGGTTCCTTCGCGCGCCAGTGCCTGATGGCGCGCCGTCTCAGCGAGGCTGGCGTCCGCTTTGTCGAAATTCGCCAGGGTGGGTGGGACCACCACACCAACTTGCACAATGGTTTGATTGAACAAACGCGCATGATTGACCAGCCGACCTCGGCGCTGCTGACTGATCTGAAACAGCGCGGCCTGCTCGAAGACACTCTCGTGCTCTTCGGCTCGGAGTTTGGCCGTCTGCCAACGGCGCAGGGCGCGGATGGCCGCGATCATAACATCAAGGGATACGCGATGTTCATGACCGGAGCCGGCGTCAAGAAGGGCTTCAGTTACGGTGCAACTGACGAACTGGGCTTTGAAGCCGTTGAAGGCCGTATGCATATCAACGATCTGCACGCGACTCTGCTGGCATTGATGGGACTCGACCACGAGGCGCTTACCTATCGCTACGCTGGCCGCGACTTCCGACTGACCAATGTGGCTGGCGTTGTACAGCAGAAGGTATTTGCATAAGCCCCGTAGGGGTTACAGTCTGGTTTCTTGTCGCGTGTATTGTTGACTTGGAGTGCTTTGATCCTTGAACTTCAAGCAACATAAGGCCCGTGATCCAGTTTTTCATCGCGAGCTTTCTCATTCTGTCTAACAGTTGGCGCCCTGCCTACGGCAGACGCGACCCACCATTTGTCAGGAGTTCTGAAATGTCAGCAACCGACCCCAAGCCTTCCCGCAGAATCTCGCTCGATGTTTATGCCGTTGCTCTTGCATTGACGTTGGCTCTTCTCGTTCGACTCAACCTGATTCCGCCGATCAAGTGGTGACGAGAAAACACACAGAAGCCAAACGCTGCAACCGATCTCTTCAACCCTGTACAAGGAGACCACAATGGCCACTCAAGCCATCGCCGCAAGACCGTCTCAATCCCTGGCTCGCCGCGCTCTGGGCCTCATTCCAGGCTTGCTCTTGCTGGCCGCCGTAGGATTCGCGGGAAAATTCATCGAGCAATCCATTGCCGCTTACACCAAAGCCCACCACACCACCTTCCCCAACATCGAATACGTTCTTTGGGCAATCGTGATTGGTCTCGTCATCGCGAACACTGTTGGAGTGCCGCGACTCTTCGAAGCCGGTGTCGCGACTTATGAATTCTGGCTCAAGGCTGGAATTGTACTGCTCGGTTCGCGCTTTCTGCTCGGCGACGTACTGCATCTGGGCGGAATCTCGCTCGCCCTTGTCGCCATTGCTCTCACCTTGTCGCTTACTTTCATGCATTTGCTGGGCCGCGCCTTCAAACTCAAGCCAAAGCTCACGTCGCTGCTTGCTGTCGGCTCGTCGATCTGCGGAGTCTCGGCCATCATTGCGGCCAAGCCCTCGATCGAAGCAGATGATGAAGACGCATCGTATGCAATTGCCGCCATTCTCGCTCTCGGCGCCATCTCGCTCTTTACCTTTCCGCTGATCGGTCACTCGCTCCACCTGAGCGACAAGGCTTATGGTTTGTGGTCCGGTTTGGCTGTTGACAACACCGCTGAAGCAACCGCGGCTGGCGCACTTTACTCGGATGCCGCGGGCAAGGTCGCCGTGCTTGCCAAGACTTCACGCAATGCACTGATCGGCTTCATTGTCCTTGGTTACGCAATCTATTGGTCGTCACGTGGCCAGGCGCAGGCAGTGGGAAACAAGGCCGCATTTCTCTGGCAAAAATTCCCCAAGTTTATCCTCGGATTCTTGCTGATCTCTCTGCTCGCCACCGTTGGCTTCTTCACCAAGCCGCAGTTGACCAGCCTGGCCAACCTCTCCAGATGGGCGTTTCTTTTAACTTTCGCCGGCGTTGGCCTGCGCACGAATCTTCGCGAACTCGGCAAGCAGGGCTGGAAGCCCTTCGCCGTCGGAGCGATTGGGGAAGTCTTTGTTGCCATCCTCACGCTTGGCCTAGTGTATGGAGCGGACCTGTATTTGCATCTATAAACGTGCGCCAGGAAAGCATCCGTCGATCAGCACTTCACTCGCTGGGATTCAGGATGACGAATCCACCTGAGTGACTGATATAAATTCGCCTGAAGATGGATGTGGGCAACAGGCCAGCCGAATCGAAAGCCAACGTGCGCCGCGATTGCACGAGGTCCATTCCGCGAACCTGCGTCCCGCCAACCTTGAGCGTGACATTGGATTGGATCTTTGTGCCATTCGCACCACTGCTGGTTGCCATCGTCCCGCCTGAGGGCAGCGTGGAAGTGCCTTCGCTGCCTGCGGGAAAGAGCTCTGGAACCTTGGCGCCGCTGTCCAGTTGCAGTTGAAATGTTTCCCTGCTGACTCCGATCACTTCCACCGGAAGCAGAAGGCGGTTGGTGGTCGGCTCGCCGTGATATTCGCCGATCCTCTGGAAACGACATCGCTCACCGGCCGGAACAGGATCGCCAAAACTCAGCCAATGGCGTTTGTAATCGACGAGGAAATCAAAGTTGGAGAGAAAGTCTTCGCCGATCACGCCGCGGATGCCCGGAGCCAGTATCTTTTGCCGCGTCAGTCGATCGACAACTGCCGCAAAGTTCGAGACGGATGCTCCGTCAAGCTCCACTGAAGCCAATTGAACCAATTTGTCCTGGCGTCGGCGCAAGGCGCCGGTGAGAGAGACTTCGCCGACCACCGGCGCGTCGAGTTGACGCGCAAGTTCGGGATCAATCACCGTGCGCGTGGTTCCCGTGTCGAGCAAAAAGTTGAATGGGCCGCTGCCGTTTACCTGGGCTTGAACAATCATCAGGTATCCGTCGCGCAGTTTGAATTGGATGGTCTTGGGTTGGTTCGCTTGCCCAGTCAATGCTGTTGGCAAGGCCACAGTCAACAACAGAAAAAGCCGACAGACAGACCACGCTCGTCCAGAACGGCAACATCGATCCGGGAAACAACATCGAACAGGCTCGCTGCTAACCGTCAGCATATTTCGCTTCCCATCGGCAAAGCGCTCGCATTCCTTGAGCGCTTACTGTGCCAAGAATGTACCTCTTTCCTTGGAGCAGTGTCTACCGAGAAGGTCACAACTGCCACGCCACAACTTTGCAGGAGAGCGCGAAACCGCTCCGTTTCAAAGCCTTGCAGCGGAAGACCCCACCCTGGAACTTGCCGTGCCTGGTTCCGCGGATTGACGACAAACGCCGCAGGCAGCTCGCGGAGATCCAAGCAAAAAAGGGTAGCGGACGCCGACGAAAGCACTCGGGCAGGCGTGAGCGATAGCACCCTCACGCCTGCCTGGCCGAACAGTGTTGCTTGGGTAAAAAACTGCCCGCTAAAAATCTACTGGTTCTCGGCAGCCTTGGTTACATCTTTTACCGCCTCGGCAAACGGCTTGGATCCTTTGGTGCGATGGATGCGGCCATTCAGAACATCGTCCCACGTGATGTAGGGATAGAGATGATGTTGCTTGGCCTGCTCTTCAAATTCGGCCTTCAGTTCGGCCAATTTCTCCGGGTACTTTTTGGCCAGATCGATGCGCTCGGTGTAGTCCTCGTTCAGGTTGTAAAGCTCCCAGGCGTTTTCATCGAATGGTGCTGCTTTGCCATTCACAAATGTGCTGGGAAAGGCAAGTTCAGCCTTCCATCCATCTTTGTAGATCGACCGTGAGCCGAAGATGTAATAGTACTGCTCAGTGTGATGGGTAGGGGCATTGGCATTGTCAATCGAGTAGGCCAAAGATGTTCCTTCGATTGGATCCTGATGGATGCCGCGAATCTGCTCAGGAGCCTTGATGCCGACGAGATCGAGCGTGGTCGGAAGAAGGTCAATGACATGGCTGTACTGGGTGCGGATTCCGCCCTTGTCCTTGATGCCTTTCGGCCAATAAACGATCAGCGGATTATGCGTGCCACCCTCGCTGTTCGCATCCTGTTTCCAGAATTTGAAAGGCGTGTTGGCGGCCTGCGCCCATCCCAGCGGGTAATTGCCTTCGACCGCAGCGGGCGTGCCGATTTCGCCAATCTTATTCAGGTTGTAGTTGATGTTCTCCTGCTCGGAGAATGGCTTGCCGAACAACGGCCGATCAATATCTCCATTCAATGTTCCTTCTTTACTGGCTCCGTTGTCTCCGATAGAGATGAAGATCAGCGTGTTGTCTAGCTGGCCAATCTCCTTCAAGTGATTGACCAGACGGCCCACTTCAAAGTCTGTGTAGGTCAGATAGCCAGCATAGACTTCCATAAAGCGCGCATAGAGCTTCTGCTCTTCCGGTGTCAGCTTGTCCCAGGCCTTGATGTCCGGGTTGCGATCCGGAAGTTTTGCATCGGCAGGAATGACACCGAGTTTCTTCTGCCGCTCAAAGACTTCCTCTCTGTACGCATCCCAACCCTTGTCGAATTTGCCCTTGTACAGATCGCTCCAATAACGGTCTACCTGGTGCGGCGCATGTGTTGCACCCGGCGCATAATAGAGGAAAAATGGCTTGTCCGGGGCAACCTTCTTCTGGCGATCAATGTAGAAGATTGCCTTGTCGGTGATTTGATCGTTCAGGTGGCGGCCATCGGGACGGACGTGCGCCTGATCTTCCACCAGGTCGGGCTTGTATTGATCGGTCTGCGAGCCGAGGAAGCCGAAGAAGTGATCAAAGCCCTTGCCGGTTGGCCAGTGGTCGAACGGGCCTGCGTCGGTGGCCTCTTCATCAGGTGTTACACCATACTTACCGACCGCGAAGGTGTTATAACCGTTATCGCGGAGAATCTCCGCAATGGTTCCATCCGTGGAAGGCAGCCTTCCGTCCCATCCGGGAAATCCTGCGGAGAGAATGGTGTGTGAGAACCCGGAAACATGCACGGTTGCGCTGTTGCGGCCGGTCAACAGCGCCGAACGAGTGGGAGCGCAGATGGCCGTGGTGTGAAAGTTGGTATAGCGCAAACCGCCTTGGGCGAGGCTGTCAAAGGTTGGAGTTTGGATCAACCCGCCAAATGTTCCGGCAGCGCCATAGCCCACGTCATCGAGCAGAATCCACACCACGTTTGGAGCGCTGGGGGGCGCCTTCACCGGCTCAGGCCACCATTCCTTCGATTCAGCGAGTGTTCTGCCCACTACGCCCTGATAGGGCTGTGCTTCTTGCGCATGCAGTGAGAACCTGGCCCCCACTGCAAAGATGAGCGTTGAGGTCAACGCCTTCAAAATGCCTTTCTCGTTCATAAATCTCCTGTGTTTGTAGGAATCATTCAAGGATGACTCGGTTGAAGTTGTTGAGAATGCCTTCTACATCCGTCAACCAGCATGATGCCGCGAGTTAAGCAAACGCGGCACGCCTGCTTCTTGCTTTGGCCCATTCCATCACCCGCGCCGGCGCTCCATTTCGCTTGAGTTCTTCCGCCATAAAGCGCATATACGGGTCGATGTGGCGGAAGAAATGCTTGTACCCCGCGCAGAGATAGTTGAGTCCGTATTCGCCGCTGACCGTGGTGGTGAAGCGATGCTTGGGACACTCGCCGTTGCAGGCAAAACGCACATCACATCCGCGGCAATCGGAAGGAAGCCCAAGCTCCTTCGCATTGCCGAAGCGCGTTTGCTGCGGTGAGCTCACCAGGCTCGACAAAGACTTCTGCATGATGTTTCCCAGCTTGTTGTCTGGATACACGAAGTGGTCGCAGGAGTAGACATCGCCGTTGTGTTCGACGGCAAGTGCCGAACCGCAGGTTGGCGCAAAGACGCAGAGGGTCTGGGGGAGGCCGCTCCAGGATTCCAGCGCAACATCGAAAATCTGAATGTAGGTTCTGCCGACATCGCTGAGCACCCAATCGTCAAAGACCTGCTGCAGAAATCGCCCGAATTGCAACGGCTCGACAGACCAATCTGAGACCGCCGACTCCTGCCGGGAATAGGGCTTCAGCAGAACCAGTCCATTCGGATCGGGCTGCTTCGCAACCTGCTCGACGACAGGGATGAATTGCAGATACTTGCTGCCGATTTCCTTGAGAAATCGATAGACTTCAAGCGCATGATAGGAGTTCTTGCGGTTGACAACTGTGAGTGTGTTGAACTCCACGCCATGCTTCTTGAGATATCCGAGGCCGCGCATCACCCGGGCGTGTGTTGGCTTTCCACCCTTGTCCACGCGATAGGCATCATGTAACTCTTCCGGTCCATCAATCGAGATGCCAATCAAAAACTTGTTGCGTGCCAGAAATTCGCCCCAGGCGTCGTCCAGCAGGGTGCCATTGGTCTGGAAGGCATTGTCAATGCTCTTGCCCTTGGCGTACTTGTTTTGCAACTCCACCACGCGCTCAAAGAAGGGAACGCCCAACAGCGTGGGCTCGCCTCCCTGCCATGCGAAGCTCACGCTCTCGCCCGGCTGCGATTCAATGTATTGGCGAATGTAGTTTTCAAGCACGTCATCGGCCATGCGGAACTCTCGCCCGCTGGCGGCATACAGATTCTCTTTTTCAAGGTAATAGCAATAGGTGCAATCCAGGTTGCAGATTGCGCCATGGGGTTTAGCCATAATGTGAAACGGCTTCATCTGTGTAGTTCTCTTCCTCAATCGCAATACAGGCAAATTGCCCATGAAAAAGCCCACGAGACAGGCTCGTGGGCCGGGATTGCGATGGATCAGGCGCTACGGATCAGCTATGATCGCACGGCGATGCCATTCCACGAGGCTGCTCGACTGTCAGTAAACCGACAGGACAACAACAAGCGCGGGATGAAAAGCGACGAAGCAAGGTGCATCTCCTGCAACCGAAAACTGTTTTCATCATGCATGGGGATTTTCCGGCTGTCAAGGCTAGCGCGCGAACAGACTATGCACTTTTTTCAAAACTATAGGATGCGCGCTTGACACGCTTCCGGCTTTATGGCTCAATACAACTTATGCAGGTATTGCACTACACCCCAGCGCTCTTCATGATCGCTCCCGAGCTGACGCCCTGTCGCTCGTGTTGTTGACCCTGCTTCCACCGTCGCACTGCTGATCGTTAAGTTAGGCCTGATTCCGCTTTGCGGCCTTTGCGGGTCCGTGCTCCCATCGGTCAGCCTTACTTTGTCTGCCTGCGTCCGAGGTATCTCCTCGATTATCCACTGCTGAGCGCCGTATCCCTGGGCTTATCGCGAAATGCGCGACCTGTGCCTCCGCAGTCTCCGACGAAAGGAATCCATTCATGATCACGATCATGCGCCAGGCGACAACCGGAAAATCTTGTTGTTGTCCAGCTCAATTCCCAACAGTAGATGCGTCTTGCATCGTGGACAGGTGCATCGTTCCCATTTAGCGGCATTGCGCGCGCAAGTTCGCATTGCAGTGGCCCACGACGCCCCGTCGTGGGCCATGTTTTTTGCGCGATTCGATTCGCGCCTTTGGAGGTAAGTATGACCGCAATTTATCTTTCGTCAAGAGTTCCGATGAAGCGAACTCTGTTGATCTTGTTCGCTGCGCTGTTTGCCGTCTTCGCGGCCACGGCCCTGCATGCGCAAATCGTCGAAACTGGAATCCTCACCGGCGTAGTAAAAGACAACACCGGAGCGGCGATTCCGAACGCTCAGGTGACAGTGCTGAACACCAGCACCGGCCTGAAGATCAACACCACTTCCGACTCGCAGGGAATTTATGTGTCCCCGCCGCTGCATCCTGGCGACTACAACGTTGTTGTTGAGGCCGCGGGATTCAGCAAAGTCGTCGATCACGTCCGCCTGGAAGTCGGTCAGCGCGCCAACGCCGACATTTCTCTGGCCGTGGGCACGACTGCCGAGACCATCGAGGTGCAGGCGGCAAACGAACTGCTGGATACCGAAAGCTCCACCGTTGGCAATCTACGTACCGAAGAAGCCGTCCGGGATCTGCCTTTGAATGGCCGCAACTTCAATGAGCTGTTCAGCCTGGGCGCGGGCGTAATTCCGACGACAACCCAATCCGTCAGCATTCCCTATACGCAGCAGCGCGGTCCCTCATACTTTGCCATCAACGGCTCTCGCCCGCAAGAGAACCGTACGCTTTTGGATGGCATTGGGGACCAGGAGAACCATAACAGCATGACGGCTCTCTTTCCGCCCATCGACGCGATTCAGGAGTTTTCGGAAGAGACCCAGGATGCCGATGCGCGCTACGGCCGCGGCAACGGCGGCACCATCAACGCGGTCATCAAGTCCGGAACCAGTCAATACCACGGCGATGCATTCGAGTTTCTGCGCAACACCGCTCTGGACGCCAGAAATTATTTCAATACGACGGCCGCCAAAGCCCCTCTGCGGCAAAACGAATTTGGTGTTACCTTCGGCGGACCGGTCTTCTACAAGCAGGCCAATCCCAAGACCTTCTTCTTTGCCGACTATGCCGGAAAGCGCTTCGGGCAGGGCCAGACGGATGTGGAAAGCATACCGGTTGTCGGAATTACCGCAGCGGGCTATGACTTTTCCAACTATTCGCAAGTTGTCAAGAACCCATTGACAAAAGCTGCCTATGCCAATAATTTTGTTCCCTTCAACGATCCGCTGATCGATCCAACCGGCGTGAATATTCTGAATTTCTATCAGAAATATGCGCAGCCGAATTATGGCCAGGCGAATGCGGTCGCCAACAACTATAGTTACAACCCGTTGTTGGTCATCAATGAAGACGACTTCGATGTGAAGATCGATCGCAAGTTTACCGACAAAGACAGTGCCTTTCTTCGCTATAGCCAAGGCCATGACATCTTCTCGCAGCCCGGCGTTCTGCCCACGCCTCTGGTGGGCGACGTCATCTGCGGGCCTGCGTCGGACCCCGCGCATCAGGCTGTGCTCAGCGAGACGCATGTTTTTTCGCCCACCATCGTCAACACGGCGCGCTACGGCTGGACTCGCTTCTTTGTCTACGCCCAGAACTGGGACGCGGGTCTACAACTTGCCTCTCCTTCCAACCTCAACATTCCCGGTGTAATCAATCCGAACAATGCCCTGTCGGATGGGTTGCCGGTGATGACCTTCACGGGCTACACGGCAATTGGCGACGCGGGCAACAGCCCCACCAATATCGGAACCAACAATTACCAATGGGACGACGATCTCAACGTGGTTCGCGGCAAGCACTCGTTGGACTTCGGCTTCGATCTGATCCGCCTGGAATACAACATGTTCCAGACCGGCGCGGAGCACGGCTCCGAGGCTTTTGCGTCGCGTTACAGTGGTCTGGCTTGGAGCGATCTGCTCTTCGGCGCTCCGACAAGCGGCACCTATTCCTTTCCCTCCGAGGTCGGCTTGCGACAGAGCGATCTCTCCTTCTATGCGCAGGACAATTACAAGGTCAGCAGCAGGCTGACGTTGAACCTGGGCGTGCACTATGAGAACTTTCTCGGCTGGCCATGGTCTGAGGTTCACAATAAAGAGTACGCCTTTGTTCCCTCGATCTCGACAACAGCTCTGGAGCAGGTCGGCACCAACGGAATTCCAGCCAGCGGCTTGAGCGGCAACAATGCGAACTTTGCTCCGCGCGTGGGCCTGGCTTACAAGGTCACCAACAAAACGGTCTTCCACGCAGGCTTTGGCATCTACTACGCAGCGCCGGACGTTGGCAATTCGTCCTCCTTGTCGGCCAATGTTCCGGTGGATGATTATTGGGCGTTCAATAATCCGGCAACTTATGTATCCGGGGCCACGAGCAGCTCAGTGTTCAACTATGCGCGCAACGGATATGCGCACACCTCGGTTACGTCCGGCAGCGCGTTGCAACCCAACACGCCGGCCTATGCCGTTGATCCGAATGCCAAAACTCCTTACACCGAGCAGTGGCATGCGTCTATTGAGCAGGAGATACCGTTCTCGACCGTGCTCAAATTTGCCTATATCGGAACGAAGGGCACCCATCTGGACAATTTTAGGGACATCAATACGAACCAGTTGGGAGCGAATGGGGCAACCACTGTTACTGCGAATCGCCCCTACGGAAATATTGCTGGAACCACCACCTATGTCTTCGCTCAGATCAACGAGTTGGAGACCAGGCAGATTTCCAGCTACAACGCATTGCAGGTTACGGCCGAGCGTCGCGCGCACGGGCTTGGCTTCCTCGCCTCTTACACCTACAGCCACGCTCTGGACGAAGGTTCGGGTGAATCGGCCACTGTTACAGATCCCTATAACCTCCGTTACGACTACGGAAATGCCGACTACAATGTCCCGAATCGCTTTGTTGCCAGTTCGAATTACCAGTTGCCGTTCAAGGGCAGCGGGCTGCTTGGACCGCTTGAGCGTGGATGGCAGGTGAACGGGATTGCGCAGTTCTTCGACGGCCTGCCGTTTTCCGTGGCTTCGGGCACCGCATTGGGCGATGGACTGACGCCCCGCGCACAACTGCTTCCCGGCTTCGGCAACGGATCGCTGCCCAAAGGACAGCGCACACTCTCACAGTGGTTCAACACCCAGGCCTTCGCGATTCCCGCGGCGGGGACGTGGGGCAACTCGGGCCGCAACATTCTTCAAGGCCCAGGCACAAAGACCGTGGACTTTTCGCTCTTCAAGGATACTCACTTGACAGAAACGAAGGTTCTGCAACTGCGCGCGGAGGCCTTCAACTTGGCCAACACACCGCAGTTTAATAATCCGGCTGCGACCGTTGGAACCTACAACCCAACAACCGGACTGTGGAGCAATGGCTTTGGAACTATCTCCTCGGCAGCTTCTGAATCAACATTTCAACGGACTGAGCGCCAGATTCAGTTTGCGGCGAAGATCAACTTCTAACCGACCGGTCGGCGCTCAGTACTCTGGGCGCCGATTACTCACTTCAGGTGCGACTACCGATTGCAAAAATGCCAGGATTGTCTAATCGGAGGAATAGAACTGCACATGGGGCTTTGCCAGCAAAGAATACGAACTTTTCTCAAGGGGTGTACTTTGGGTGTATTTTCCGTCCATAAATATGCATATCGTTAAATATAAATGGCTTATATCGCGATATGAATCCCACTCTCGCCCCAGTCAGGTAACGTGCTTGGCTGCGCAGGGTATTTCTTCAAGCGTGGAAATGCTACTGACCTGCTCAGGAGTGCTCGGCTGATCATGGACTGGCCGCACATTGAGGCGGAAGAGTTCTCCGTAATGTGCGGCCAGATCCCTGTTACGCCGTGCTGTTGATCATTTCGTGATATTGACGGTCAAGGTCGCCGTTTGAGTCAGCGAACTTGAGGTAGCAGTGACGGTGAGTGTCGCGGAACCGATCGGCGTTCCTGAGAATTTGTCTCCTCCGCCGCACCCGGAGAGGCTCACAGCCGCGCCCGCACCAACCAATAACAACAATACCGCTGTCCAGAGGCTAGAACGCATCTTGCGCCTTCCCCGCCAAAAGAGCAACAGCACTCCGGCGAGGCTGATGCCCCCGCTGTTTTTCATCCATGTGGGCAACTGATTGGCGGCCTCATAGGTGTTGTTGGGCGGGGTTGTGGCGACGGTAACCGAAACGGTTGCAGACTGCGCGCCGGTGAGCTTGACACTGCCCGGATTGACTGTGCAGGAGGCCTCGGCGGGCGCGCCTGAGCAGGCTACTTCAACAGTGCCATTGAAGGTTGCATTGCCAGTGAGCGTCAACAGGACCTCGCCGGTTGCTCCCCGCTGCAAGGTTAGGCTCGCCGGAGCGGGAGTACTCAGCGCAAACGTGGGCGCAAGCGCGGCCACTGTTATCGTGGTTGCGGCTGAAGAGCTGGCCGCGTTGAAGTCGCTATCGCCCGAGTACTTCGCGGTAATCGCATTGTTGCCGATGGGCAGATTGGCGAGGGTGAGCGTTGTGGCCGTGCCTGCCACCGGAAGAATGCTCAGCACGGAGCCGTTGTCATAGAAGGTGATGGTTCCGGTGGGCGTGGCAGCGCTGACGCTGGGAGAGAGAGTCGCGGTGAGCGTGACAGTTGAGTCCTGCGGAACAGAGGCCGCGCTCGAAGCCAGGCTCATGCGGATGGCTCCCGAGTTGAGATAAAGTTCGGAAACGCCGCTGAAGCCAAGCACCCATCCTCCGACCAGGGCGTCGATCGCTCCGTCGTTGTTGATGTCGGCGACCAAGACCGGGCCGGGAGCGCCGACCGGCGCCGCGGTTTGCACGGCAGGACCGAAGGCGCCACCGCCTAGATTCGCCATATAGACGAAGCTGCTGGTTTGGATATCGGTGTAGTAGTTGAAGGTGAGCATGTTGAGCGCGAGATCGGGCAGTCCGTCGCCGTTGAAATCGGCAGATGCTCCGGCTATGGGATAGATGCCGGCTGAATACTGGACAGCGAGGCCGAAGGTGAAGTCCCCGTTGCCGGTCAGCAGGTTCACACCGGTGGTGTTGTAAATCGGGTTGCCGTTGCCGTCCACCTGAGTCTCGACGCCGAGAGCCAGATCCATCTTGCCATCACCGTTATAATCGCCGGGGATGATGGCGGTGACCACGGTGTTCTCAAGGGGCAGAGTAGCGCCGGCCAGATTGAAGGTGCCGTCGCCATTGCCGGGGATCGCATAGAGAAAATAGTCCAGTTGAGCGTCGTTGATGTCGGCAAGAACCAGGTCCAAGTTGCCATCGCCATTGAGGTCGGCGAGCTTGGGCAGGTAAGCGCCGTAGCCGTACGCCATGAAGGTGCTGGTGAATGCGCCTTTGCCGTTGTTGAGCAGGATGAAGACTCCGGAGGGAGTGACCTGCGTGTAGGCATTGCAGGAGGCATCGCCGGGATAGGCGGCGACGATATCCGGCGCGCCATCACCGTTGAGGTCGCCTACGTCAACATAGGCGATGCCGCAGGGAAGGTAGCTAACGTTCAGATCCACCTGTACAGGAGCGGCGAAGGCGCCGTCGCCCTTGTTCAGAGAAATAGCCAGACCATGAAAATCGCCGAGGATGATATCCGCCTTGCCGTCTTTGTTGAGATCGGCGGCAACCGGCTCGATCCAACTGACTCCAAGAGGAAACTCGTCGTTCTGGCTGAGAATCGTGGTGTAAGTGAAGTTTCCCTTGCCGTCATTGATGCCGACCTTGATATCCGGATAGGTTCCATTGACGCCGAGAGTTTGCGTGGGCGGCGTATAGCTTAGGTCGGACTTGACGCCGTCGTCGCCGCCATTCGGGTTGATGGCTACACCGTTGAAATCCGCCGCAACCACATCAGGGACGCCATCGCCATTGAAGTCTCCGATCGCCATTACCTGAAAAGTCTGCGCGGAGTCGCCGGGAGCGGACATGGCAGGCGCTCCGGCATGAGCCCAGTCGCCGCCCGCATAAAAGTCGATGCGCGCTTCGTCATAATCCACTTCGACGATGTCCACATGGCCGTCGCCGTTAAAGTCGGCTGGCATGGGCTGCTGGTCACCGCCCTCGCCGCTGACAAACTGCTCGAGCGGAGTGTTGTTGAAGTTGCCGCCGCCGGTTCCCTTGTAGATGGCGATGAAACCCCAGTTATAGGCAATGGCGTCGAGAATTCCATCGCCGTCTACATCGGCAAAGTTGACCATCTGCGGGCCGGTGATCAGATCGGTGCTGAGTCCGGTGGCCACGGTTTGCGCATTTTGAAGTTGGCCGTTACCGGAGCCCAGCGCCGTATAGAGCGAACCCTCGCCGAGCGAGAAGAGGACATCGGGCATACCGTCGCCGTTGACATCGCTGACCGCGATTGAGCCGTAGGTGTTGTTGGCCACGCCGGGCAGCACTGGGCCGGTGGTGGGGAAGTCGGAGGGAAAGGAAGCAAAGGTTCCGTCGCCGTTGCCGAGCACGACGGTGACGAAGCTGGTGGTGTTGAAGTTGACGTCGTTTCCGGCGACCATGTAGACGAGATCGATCTTGCCGTCGTTGTTCATATCGGCGGCGACCAGGTTGCCAAATTCATTGAAGAGATAGCCGTTGAAGTTCGACGTCTGTTCCGGCAGCGGCGCGTTGAATGTGCCATCGCCCTTGCCGAGAAAGACAAGGATGCTGACGATGGAGGCGGGCTGGAAGGTGTCGGTGAAATAGCCGTATGGAACGGTGGCCACCATATCGGGAATGCCGTCGCCGTTCACATCGGTGAAGAGCACCGTGCCCGCATTGCCGTAGAACTGCGCCCCCGTGCTGTAGGTGATGGTTGTATAGACCGGGTCGTTGAAGACGCCGTCCTTCTTGTTGATGTAGATGTATTCCCGGTTATTTTGGCCATCCATCACTTCGAGGTCTGGATAACCATCTCCGTTCAAGTCCGCCACCGTCGCGTAGACGTCGTAAACAATGTCGTTGACCGCAGTGGTATTGGTTGAGGTAACAGCCCAGTCCGTGAATTTTCCAGTGCCGGGGTTGATCAGCACATTCACCGTGCCGTCATTCTGCACGGTGATCAGGTCCGGCTTGCCGTCTTTGTTTACATCCGCGGTGAGCGAGATGAAGGTGGTGTTGGGGTCGGCTGGATTGTTTCCCTTGACCATCGGGCTGAGTTGAAAGCCGGGAAAATTAGCGGCTATGCCCGACGAAGTCGCAACTTGAGCCGCGGAGCGAGTGTTGGCTTGGACGCCAGCTAGCTTGGTAGGCAATCCAGCCGTGTGCGCCCTGGCTATCATGCGGTCAGTGACCGGCTTGAGGAACTGCTCATAGGGCGAACGCCAGTGTGCCAGGGACTGGGCTTGCGCCGGTGAACGATACTGGCCGCGCAGTTTGGGATTCTGCTGCAACTGACGCAGAGCCAGCGGCGTGAACGACGACGCCTTGCGGTCCTCTGCGGTGATGGCACGGCGGCTGCTTGCCGCATTGGAGTTTGTAGACTGGGCCATCCCAGCCGAAGCAACAACAGCCAGAACGGCGACGACGGCAAAAAAGAAACGAGTGCGAAACATAGGCTTCCTCTCAAATAAAGGGCTAAGTGAAGAGAGCGGATGCGGCCGCTGGACAGTATTGCCAGCCGAACCTGTAGGTTGCTGCGCGGCGCGGCGGCTGAGAAGGCAAGCCGCCGCGCAGTGGCCTATTTGGCCTTGGCCTCCGTGGAGACCACAGTTCCCCAGTTCGCAAAGAGATTGGCTACATTGACACTGCCCAATCCGGTTGCATAGTCCCAGCCCTGCGCGGCCGGATATGCAGGCTCGAAGCTGCCGGTCGAGACAGACAACGCGCCAAGGATTGCATTGCCAAAAGCATCCTCGCCCCAACCGAAGCAATTCGCCCCGATGCAGGGAAGATCGATGCTGCCGTGAGTTACATCATGGAAGGTGCAAGTAGAACCGGAGGCCTTGCCCAAGGTGGCGTCGCAAGCCGCGAGGCTGGCCGTCTCCGGGCTGCCCTGTGTGCCGTATTCGCTTGCAGCCAAAGCGTAAAGGCCAGGGTTCGGATTACCCTGCCGTCCGTACTTCTCGGTGATGAGCGCGAAGATGCCAGCCATCGCCGGGGCTGCATATGAGGTTCCACCACCCGAGTTGACCACGGTATCATTCGCGTTGGTGTAGGCGCAGGGTTCGGCACCTCTGGTATTGATGTCGGAGTTGCAATAGACCAACGCGTGGCCCCAGAATCCATTCGATGCGAAAAGTGAAACGTCGGGCACATCGCGCAGGCCGTCCGCAGGGACGCCATAGACGTTCTGCCAGGCGGGCTTGAGGTAAACGGCGCTTGGCCCGCCGCTGCCGCTGGCGGTGGTGACAAACTCAAATCCCGGAAAGTTGTTGCAAAAGCCGTCCGCGCCATACGGCGACGCGCTGCCCGCAAAAGCCAGCAGGTCGGAGTCCGCGCAGGAGTCGTTCCAGGTCTTCTCCGGCACATACGAGAGTGCCGTTTCGTAATGGACAGAATTTTTGGTCGCCCAATATTCGCTGCCCGTGCCCTGAATGTAATCGTAGAAGTCGGTTCCGCCGACCGCCACGTTATAAGGGGTCGTGGCAAAGCCGCTGGAGGTGATGCCGCTCGAAACGAAAGATTCGCCGGCGTCACAACTGGCCGGCCCTTCGTCGCCGGTGGAGACAAAGACCGAGACGCCCTCGGCCACGGCCTGCTGATAGGTGCTGGCGAATTGTCCGAGTGTAATTGCGCCCATCTCCGGCTCGCACGAGCCATAGCTCATGCTGATTATCTGCGGAGGAGTTTTCTGGCTGAGCAGGTTCTCCACGGCAGTCAATCCGCCAAACTGGGTTCTGGTGTTGGCGCAGGCAGCCAGCACAATAGCCGCATCCGGCGCAGTGGCTCCGGCCCACTCGGCATCCAGCGCGGCTTCCCCCTCCGGTCCCGCGATATACCCCGGATTTGTGCAAGGATGCGCGCCTACGGGCATCTCTTCGGTGAAGGTTCCGGCATAAATGGAGAGACCGAAGGCCGTTCGGAAGGTCGCTACATCGGCAGCCTTCATCAAGGAGTCCTCGACGACAGCAATGGTTTGGCCCTTGCCGCGATACCCCTTGGTCCATACCGGCACCAGGTTATAGATTTTGAGAAAGTCTCCCGGCGCAACCATCTGCAGCGTCGAACCCTGGTAATCAACGATGAACGAAGGGTCAACCTGGGCATCTTCCGCGGCGGATGGCGCAAATTTGCCACTCTCCGGATTGAAGCGGAAGGAGCGTCCATCGCGATGCATGGGGTGCGGCTGAAAATCCGACATCGGCACGCCCGCAATCAGAGCGGCAATAGAAGCCGGCACGCTCGGCTCGACAATGGCCGAGAGATGCGCATGTCCGCCGACATTCAAGTTGTGAATCTGCGTGTGAAACGCCTCTTCCAACTGGCCGGCCGTCGCGGAAAACTCAATCGTGGTCCGAGCCTCGTCCGCGCCTTCGACGGTCATGCCATGGCTGCGGAGCCACTCAGAGACCAGCGCAATCTCCGCGTCGCTCGCGCCAAATTTTTCTCCATACTCGGTGGCGGTCATCCACTGGTGAAAGGAAGTGGAGCGCGGATCCTCCAACGCGGCAATCGCGTCATTCAACGCCGCTTGCCGTGCTGGAGCGCGCCTCAAAAGCAACTGCATGTGATCGAAGGGAAGATTGGCTTCCACTTCCCCGCGATCGAATTCCTTGCGGAGAGCGACTGCGGGGACGTGCCCTGGAAGCGTTACCAGATCCAGCCTGGCGTCAGAGGCGCGGTTCGCGGACAATGATGCGGGTGACTGGCTCAGCGCCAACTGGGGCAACGACGCAAAGAGGCAGAGGGAGAGGATTCTTCTATACTTTGTCAAACGGCACTCCTGTTCAGATTGGAATTGCTGTTGCAAAAGATGAATGATCGGACCGGTGCAGTCAGCGCTCCGGGCTTCGTTTCTGTTTTGAATTGTGGCGTACTCAGAGGTGCGGGTTTCTGCCTGTCCGGCAGTCGGTGGCCAGGGGGTGGCCGGTAAGCCCACAAAAGGTGTGGCCGATTAGGCTAACTATAACGGCGCATCTGTGTAAACGGGGGATGAACCGGGGCATTATTTTTGCCCCAAAAATATCCTGCCGTAAGGTCTTTTTTTTCAATGTATTTCATATGCACGAGCGGCGTATTTTGTTGCGCTCGTCTTTTACGTGGTCCGCAGACCGTTTTTTGGCCTTCGCTTGGGCAAGGATTTGACGATGGAAATCCCGACGAAACAGGTTTTCGTCTTCTCGACATTTCGCTTCGAGCCAGCCAGCGGCCAACTGACGCAGAACGGCGTCCGCATTCGGACCACCAAGCAGATCGCCGACCTGTTGACCGTGCTGCTGGTCAATGCCGGGCAACTGGTGACGCGACAGCAAATCCGGGAAGCGCTCTGGCCGGGACAGGAATTCGTCAACTACGACAAGATCATCACCAACAGCATCAGCCGGCTGCGGTCCATCTTTCAGGACGATCCGGCATCTCCGCGCTATATCGAGAGCGCTCCCAAACGCGGCTACCGGTTTGTCGCCGAGGTCCAAACGGAAGGGCCGCCGACGCTTGCTGCCCCTCCTGTTCCCTCCTTGCAAACCGACACCGCATTCGAAGCGCCCGTTGTGCCGGAGATACCGGGTGAACTATTGAAGCAGCGGCAGCCTCTTCGCATCCGGCGCATCGTGACGTTGGCAGCGCTGGCCGCAGGCTTTCTGTTCGCGACGCTTGGCGGCGCCTACTGGTACGCGGCGCAACACCGGCCGGATCATAAACGCACTGTCTCGCTGGGCATCGCCCCTTTTGATACCTCCGGCCCCGGCGCGGAGGAGCTGGCGGGCAGCTTCCGCCTTGACCTGACGGACAGCCTCTCGCAATTGCCGCAGGTGCAGGTCCGGGCCGCCCACTCTCTGGAACTGCTCAAGCTCAATCAAGCCACCCTCCACGGCGAAGGGACAAAGCTCGGGCTAGACGCGATCCTCTTTGGGCGCTTCACCGTCACCGGCGATCAGTGTCACCTGCAATTTGAACTGGTCCGAGGCCAGGACGGCACCCATGTGGCGAGCTTCCAATATAGCGGCACAAAAAATGAGCTCGCCGCGATTCGCGACAAAGTACAGATGGAAACCTTTGCACGGCTGAAGCTGGCCAAGGACGGCATGCGCCCCGCCCTGGGCGGCACTGCGGACCCGGACGCCTACGACCTCTATCTGCGCGCCCGCTATCACTTCTCGCAGCAAACCGAGGACTCACTGCGGCTCTCGCTCGACGAGTATAAAGCGGCTGTCGCTCAAGACCCCAACTTTGCCAAAGCATACGCGGGCGAGGCGCACGGCTACATCTTTCTCTGGCAGCATGGAGCAATCTCCGCCGCCGATGGATTTGCAGGCGCCACCGCGGCGGCGCAAAAGGCGCTGGCCCTCGATAACAACTCCGCCGATGCCCATGCCGCTCTTGGAGCGCTCTATTTCCTTCACGATTGGAGACTCGAAGCCGGCGAACGGGAGCTGAAACAGGCAGTGCAAATCAATCCCAACCAGCCCATCTATCACCAGTGGCTCGCGCTGGTGCTCTCCGACGAGGGGCGCTTCACTGAGGCCTTTCAAGAAATCGATCTGGCGCACACTCTTGACCCGCTGTGGGTCTCGGCTTACGTCACAGAGGCGCATGTTGCCGGGGACTCGCACGAACCTGCGCGGATGGAGGCCATTGCGCGCAAACTGATGGAGATGCAGCCTGACTCCGCGCATGTGCGCGATGCCGTAGCCAATGTATATTGGGCTGACGGGCGCTGGCTGGAGGCGATTGCCGCATGGCGTCAGATGGCGGTGATGGAGGGCGATAGCGCTCGGATACGCATGGAAGACGAAGGCCTCGAAGCCTTTCGTCACGGCGGCGCGCGCGCTTATGCGAGAGTCCGTTTGCAAGCAGCCTCCGACGAAGAGGTGAAGGCGCGGCATCCCAATGACTTTGACGTGGCAGAATGGTGTGCCTACTCCGGTGAGAATGAGAAAGCGTTGTCAGCCATGCGCCAGGAGATTCGAGACCATGACTCGCAGATATTGAATATTGGAGTTTTTCCTGCGTATGACGGACTCCGTCAGGATCCGCAGTTCCAGGCGCTTCTGCAGCAACTGGGCCTTGGCCTACCTACCCAAAAGACAGACTCCCCGGCGGCGCTTGTGGCATCTGGAAAATAATTTCCGCGCACCTTCAGCCGGCATGCCGCTTTAACTCCGATTTTTCTTCGTTGCCGGCTTCTTCTTAGCGGACTTAGCCGCCTTTGCAACTAATTCGCCACGCAGAAACTCTGACCAGCGTAATTCTGTTACTTGCGGCGCGGCCTTCGCTTTGGCAATCGCCAGATCGGCGAGTTGCTCAACAATCCACTCGAAGTGTTCCTCGTCTACCGAAGTCAAATCCACATCAGGAACGGGGGTTCATGAAGTCGATGGCATATGGAACGCCATTTTCGACCGCAAACTCGACGGTATTTACGTCATAGCCAAGCGCCCGGCAAAGCTTCAGTGCATCCCGCTCCATGCGTTTGAGCAACTTCTTTCCGCAATCGGGAGCATCGTGGGCGTAGCGCTTCTCATGCGGCTTGCGCGGATCGTACTCCATCACCCGAACCTTCTTCTGCCCGATGACAAAACAGCGGTAAAACGCACTGTAATTCACTTCCTTCTGGTAGACCATGCAGTGCTCACCGGTGCGGTCGTAGGCGCGGAAGAACTCTTCGCGGTTGCGACGAAATGCACATTCCGCCCGCCGCCGCCGTCAATGGGCTTGAGTAGCCGCGTTCGCCAACAAGAGAAAAGACCGATTCCCAGTCCAGTGGATATTCGAGATTCCGCATCGTCTTCTCTGTCGCTCCACCTGGAGCATGTTTGTGCGGCAGCATCACCGTTGGCGGCACCGCCACGCCCAGCTTTGCGGCAAGTGAATAATTGAAGAACTTATCGTCCGCCGACGACCAGAAAGGATTGTTGATTACATATGTGCCATTGAGGACGGCATGTTTGAGATAGGCGCGATAAAAAAGGATGTTGTGCGAGACGCGATCCACGATCACTGCATAGGCGGAGATTTATCCAGACTCAGCGCGCCGGTAACAATAAATTCGGCTTTGATCCGATCAACGGAGAAAACCCGGGCCTTGGCGCGTTCTTATTTCATCAGCCGAGGATCGGGACATGATCGGCTGCTCGACAACCTACTTCGTCTCTTTCACATCCCAATCGAAGCTGATTGCGTTGATCTGCGCATCGAGCTTGTCGATTGCCGCTTGCTTCTGTGCCTCCAGATCGGCAATCTGCTTGCGCGTTGCCTGCAACAGGTCTTCGGCACGGTTCAACTCATCCACAAACCGTTTCGCCGCATCATTGCCTTTGAGCGCCGTGAGGTTTTCGCGATCGCGGGCTTCATCTGCCTTCGCCGTCTCTTCCTGCTTCTTTGCTTCAGTGATCTTATGATCAAGGTCGGCAAGAGCATCCTCAGCGTCCAGCACCGGCTTCAGCTTATCCAGCGCATCGGGTACGCGCTTCACCAGATCGAGCAGATAAGTCCTCTGGTCCTGATTCGGATTCAGAGAAACTGCCGTGTGTTCCGGCCCATGCTCACGCACTTCCAGCTTACCCGTCGAGTGCGCCGGAACCTGCAACCGGAAACGGTAGATTCCCGGCGCGGACTCTGCCGGCGTCAACCCCTCATCCAGGCTCCAGCCCTTGTTGTCGTTGCGGCGGGGATGCTCGAGCAGCACGACGCGGTCCACGTCGGCGGAGTTCGTCGCCGAATACGTCACGGAAGCAATATCCATGTGGGTTTCGACGATTGTGCCGTGCGAAATCTTCACATGATGCAAGGTGCGCTTGCTGTCGCGGTCAATCACCTTCACGCGGACAGCCTGATCGGCAGCGTACGAAAGCAGCCGCCGCTCTCCGGGATGGATTGGATCGAGCAATCCCTCGCCGGCAAACTCCCCGCTCTCAAAGATGGAAAAGCTGCCCGAATCGAGAGTGAGTTTCGACTTGTTTTCCAGCCAGACCGCGCGCAGCGGCATGGGGTCTTTCTCGCTCCAGAGCGTGACATGCTCGGCAGGCAGCTCTTGCTGCAAGATCGGCACCATCGCTGATTCATTCTTATGGATGGTCACCGGCTGCGACAGAGCGTACTCAAAGAAATCATCAAAGGCATTGGTGGAGACGTCTCCCTCGGAGATGGCGTCGGAGGCACGATAAACACCATTCGCCGAACCTAGACCATGATATAAGCCATTCGAGTCGGCAGCATTTCCGCCGGCAAGTCCACCGATAACACCGTGCGATGATCCTCCTGTTCCGTCGATACTGTAGCTGTTGGCTGGCGCTTCCTTTTCTGCGACCATCTTCATGTTGCGGGGAACACGGGTTGGTGCTACCAGTTGGCTATTCACCACCACAGATTGAGCCTCGACGGGCTTGTCGGAACTCATCTCCGCCGCTTCATGCGTCTGCGGAGTAGTCTGCGCCTCGGTCGAGATCGGAATCTCCGGACGGCGCGTATAGAGCGGCTGCGAGAGCGGCTGGATAAAGCTCTGCGGCGCGCCCGCGACCAGCGACAACTGCACGTTATCCCAGTCCGCGCCCACGGTGTTATCGACCACCGCCCAGCCCTGTACGATTGCCTTTCCGTTAGGGTCGCGCGGAAAAACCATCCTGTAAGTCGACTTCCACACCGGCACTTCGCTGATGTAACTCACGCGCAGCTCGCGCTGGCCCAAGCCGAGCGCGTCGAGAGTTAAATGCCGCAGCCCGGTCGAGTGCGCCGTGCTCAGCAGCTCCAGATAGCGGTCCAACTGCCCTTGCAAATTTGCATCGAGAGGCCTTACGCTCAGCGCCGGAGTCAGCTCGATGACCCGCACCGCACCGGAGCCTGCCACCAATGTCAGATAGAACTTATCGATTGTTGCCTCATTCGATCCGTCGCCTGAGCCGGCCTTCTCCGTGCGCGACTCAATCGACATCAGCCGCCCGGTAATCGCCCCGCCCGGCCCGCCCAGCACCTCGACACGCTGCCCGCGCAGCGCCTGAAACAGCTCCGTTGAAGTGGGGTCGTCGCTCATGCCCAGCGAAAGCGACTTCAACTGCTCGGCCAGCGGCGTCGTCGAGTTGTAATTCACCCCGGCGATACGCCCGCCGCCCTCATCCAGCACAGTGAGCGATTGCAGCACGTCGTTCAGTTGCGGCGAGGTAAAATCAATCGCCACGCGCTGGTTGCCTATCACCGAGCCTGCGTGCTCAAAGTAGCCTACGCCATTTTTGTAAAGCACCACCTTGCGCACCGGCAGATCCTTCACTACCTGCGCCCCCTGCGGTGGGGCCAACTTTTTGTCCAGTTGCGGTGGGGCGGGCTTTGGTTTAGTAGCCACGCTGGGAGTTTGCGCGACCAGCGAAAGGGAGAGAGAACCAAAGCAGAGAACGGCAGAAACAAGACGCACAGTTCCTCCTGGATCGAATTCTGGTCAAACAACTCAGAAGTCCTATACTCTTAGACCCCGCGCAGGACAAAATGGTTCCCGAGGTCATTGAATTCAGCTCGGAATTCAATCCCGCTTCCAATTCCGCAGCCTCGGCGAAAAATTCCGCGCCCTGTGACTTTTGTCGCTGTATCGCTCCCAGGCCTCGCTGTACTCTGCCCTCACAACATCTTTCACCGGAAGGAAGTCCCCATGTTTTGTTATCAATGTGAACAGACCTCGCAGGGCCAGGGATGCCAGACCATCGGCGTCTGCGGCAAGGACGAAAACACCGCCACGCTTCAGGATCTTTTGATTCACGCCCTCAAGGGAGTCAGCCAGTACGCGCATCGGGCGCGTCTGTTGGGTGCGGCCGATCCGGAGATTGATGCCTTTGTTATTGAAGCCATCTTTGCCACGCTCACCAATGTCAACTTCGACTCGGATCGCCTTGCAGAGTTGGTTTACAAGGCCGTCGAATTTCGCGATCAGGCCAAGGCGCTCTATACACAGGCCGCAACCAAGGCTGGAAAACCGGTTGAAACTCTTGCCGGACCCGCTGCATGGCAGCCCGCAAAAGAACGCGAGGCTCTGCTGGCCCAGGGACGCGAGCAACTGATTCCAACTTTCTTTCTCTCGGAAGGCAAAGAGATCAAGAACCTTGAAGAGCTGGTGGTTTACGGACTCAAGGGTGTCGCTGCGTATGCGTATCATGCGCTGATGCTTGGCTCCAGCGCACCGGCATCGTATGCCGCTGTCTACGAAATTCTTTCCGCGCTTACCGCGCCGCACTCCGCTGAAGAGCTGCTGGAGCTCGCGCTCAAGGTTGGCGAATTAAATTACGCCGTGCTGGAACAGTTAGACCATGCGCATACTGAGAGCTTTGGCGCGCCCACTCCTGCTTCTGTTCGACTGCATCCGCTGAAGGGAAAAGCGATTCTCGTCTCCGGCCACGATCTGCACGATCTCTATCAACTGCTTTTGCAGACGGAAGGCCTGGGCATCAACATCTACACGCATGGCGAGATGCTGCCCGCGCATGGCTATCCAAAGCTCAAAGCATTCAAGCATCTGGCCGGCAATTACGGCGGCGCATGGGTCGATCAGGCGGATGACTTCAATGCATTCCCCGGCGCAGTGTTGATGACATCGAATTGCATTCAGGAGCCGAAGAAGAGCTACAAGAATCGACTCTTCACGGCCGGCGCAGTGGCATGGCCAGGCGTTGAACATATCAATGGCACGGATTTTGCACCGGTAATTGCAGCCGCACTGGCCGCTCCGGGATTTACCGAAGATGGGCCTGATGACAGCATCACCACAGGCTTTGGACACAATGCCGTGCTAGGCGTGGCGGGTACGGTGATCAATGCGGTCAAGTCTGGCGCGCTGCGCCGCTTCTTCCTGATCGGCGGTTGCGACGGCGCGCGCTCGGGCCGCAGTTACTACACCGAGCTAGCGGAACAAGTTCCACAGGACTGCATTATTCTCACTCTCGCATGCGGAAAATACCGCTTCAACAAACAGGAGTTTGGCACGCTTGGCGGATTGCCCCGGCTGCTCGATCTGGGCCAATGCAATGACGCTTACTCCGCGCTGAAGATCGCGCAGGCATTGGCCGCTGCATTTGAGTGCGGCGTGAACGATCTCCCGCTTTCATTGGTGCTTAGCTGGTATGAGCAAAAGGCCGTCGCTATTCTGCTGACACTGCTGGGGATGGGTGTGCGCAATATCCGCATCGGACCTACGCTGCCGGCATTCTTATCGCCCGCGGTGCTCAAGCTGCTCAACGAGAACTACAACCTGATGCCGATCACCACACCTGAGGCGGATCTGGCGGCAATTTTCGCGTAGTTATTTCGCAGGAAAAGCTGAACAAAGCGGGCTGCTCACACGAGCAGCCCGCTTTGTTGCATCTCCATTCGTGAGCCGCCCTAGCGCTTAGACCGAGCAATTTAGCATTTGCTACTGAACGAGTGCGGGCGAGGACGCCCACACTACAGCCGGTCTGGGGACCGGCGTTACAGTCCGTCGATTGCAGAATCAAACGGTCACGGTAGTAGCGCTATTCTTCTTCGCTGGTTTGCATCGTCAGGTAACGCTCGTAGCCAAGCTCTTTGATCTGGTGGGCCTGGGCTTCGAGCCAGTCTACATGCTCTTCTTCGTCCTTCAGAAGAGCGACAAAAAGATCCCGCGATCCGTTATCTTTTTCGTCTGCCGCGATTCGGACCGCCTCGTTATACATGGCTACGGCTTCAATCTCGAGTTTGAGGTCGGCATGAATCATGTCCTTGACGTTGCCGCCAATCGACAGCGCCAGTGGCTCCATGCTTGGTGTACCGTCCAGGAACAGGATTCGCTCCATCAGCGACTCGGTGTGCTTCATTTCACCGATGGACTGCTTTTTGATGTACTTGGAGAGCCGGTCATATCCCCAGTTCTCGCACATCTCAGCGTGAACAAAGTACTGGTTGATGGCGGTGAGCTCCTCGCGAAGCGCACGATTCAGTTGCTCGATGACTTTGGGGTTTCCCTTCATGCGGGCAATTCTACAAGAAGTTGAGCAGGTTTGTAACAGAAAATTAAAGCTCGTCCGCACCGGGCACTATTACACCAGGCAACTACCCCGCAATCTTCCGCAACTGGCCCAGATGATTCAAATCGTGTCCGGCTATTGTTTCCACAATCGTCAGAAAGGTCATCGTTCCCCGCTCCGGGTGAGTAACTGGCCTGTTGGCCGCGGCGGGCAATGCGCTTTTGATGAGAAGGAGATTCCATTCGCGCAGCGCGGTCAGGACTTCGAGCGCCTTGGTTGCAGAAATCCCCGCGTACGTCGCGGCCCACTTGTCTTGATCAAAAGGCTGAATCGCCGGCGCATCCTCGGCCAGTGTCTGCCGCAGGCGAAACGCAAAGACTAGCTCGCAGTCGGCGAGATGGCAGATGATTTCCGCCGCACTCCACTTACCGGGCGCAGGGGCAACTACGGATTTCACCGTGCCAATCCTATCCAACAACGAACCAATCTCATCAGGCGTAGTGGCCAGAATCGTCTCCAGCGGCCTGCCGTCGAGAAATCCCGCATAGGGGTTGAGTGTGCTCATTCTTTGACCTCCTTATGAGTTATCGAAGAATTGGGTGAAGTTACAAATACTGCTGCGCCATCTGCGTCCATGCCGGCGCAAGGCGTCGATCATTGGCGCAGACTTCAAGGTGTGATCTTCAGAGGTTCATTTGAATCTTCGGCGTGGCGTTTGCACTAACCGGCCCAACCGGACATTCGTCTTTCAAGTGCGGCGTGAGTTCTTGATAAATACCCATGAGAAGCCCGTAGTTTCTCTCCTCACTATACAGAGTTTCGTACCGGAAACGGGCAGCGAGGCGCATATCGATCAGCTCACTTGACCCTTCGATAAAGAGCCTCAACGCGCTGGCAAGCCCATCGGCATCGCCGGGAGGAAACAGACGCCCGGAAACCCCATCTTCGACGATTTCGGGGAGACCTCCGATGCGGGAACAAAGAATGGGCAGCCCTGCTGCGAATGCCTCAACGCAAACCATCCCAAACGGTTCGTACCAAATGGATGGAACGACGAGGACTGTCGCTCTTCGCATGAGTCCCTGCACCTCATCGTGCGGAAGTAAGCCAAGGGGTTTCAGCCGGCTCCCCTCGCGTAGTGCGGCCTCGCGCACCATCTGGAGCAAAGGGCCATCTCC
>Ga0181534_10000366_pt1 | contig 32753 bp, 33 predicted proteins | sample PEATcosm2014_Bin_37_FD_119758 | JGI IMG/M metagenome (GOLD analysis project Ga0181534, IMG submission 119758) | Peatland microbial communities from MTU Mesocosm Facility, Houghton, MI, USA - PEATcosm2014_Bin17_10_metaG | ecosystem: Environmental > Terrestrial > Soil > Wetlands > Peat | place...
CAAACATTTCGATGAATGGACTCCGCTGTTCGCGCTTCAGGGCGATTGCCAGCCTTCGGGGTGAGTGGCAGCTTGAAATCGGGTTCACGGAACATGATCTTCCCGAAGGGCCTCCAGGGAACGAAAGCGGTTCTCGCGGCCAACGAGGGCCGATCGATCGACGAGGGGCTGGACTTCGTGGCCCGCTGGAACACCATGTATCTCGCCAGCAACGACCTACGAGAAGCGATGACCGCGTTTCTCGAGCGGCGCCCACCGGTCTTTCGCGGCGACTAACGGCGCCAAAACTTTCGGCCCTTGCGCCGCTTCTTCTCTAACTCTTCCAACTCGCGTCGCCGCTCTTCAATCAGTTCGGGCGCGATGGCGTTCACGATCTCACTGGCCGAGGCCAGCAACTCGCGTCGATCCTCGACCGGCACGTCGGGCGGCGCCGGCTCGACCGGCCGATCGACCAGCGCCCCGTGGGACCAGCCGACGTCCACAAATCGACGCTCGTAGGTGAGGCAGTTCTCCGGGCACGACCACGGTTGATCGGGCGCGTTGCCGAGCACGCAAAAGCGCGCAACCTCGCCTGAGGTATACGTTCGACTTTGAAAGTGCTTGCACTCTTCGCGCATTCCCACGCCGTCATTGTCTCACGTCACCGCCACTCGTAGGATTACGGCCCATGGCGGCGAACTTTTCTTTGGATCACGGAGATTTGAGCGCGCAGGAGATCGCTCGAGCGGCGGACGTGGCGACACGAGCCTTCCTTGACGACAAGTACTTTTGCTACCTCATGCCCGACGAGCGGGTGCGCGCCCGAGCGTTGCCGCTGCTGTTCGCGGGCCAGTTGCGCCACGGCGGGGACCACGCGCACGCCGTGTGCGCGCGGGACGAGGGCCGGAATATTGTCGCGGTGGCGCTGTGGGTGGAACCGGGACACTGGCCGCCCCCGCTCAGCCTGCAGCTGGCCCAGATGCCGAGTTCTCTTCGCGCGCTCTACCGTCACCCCCAGACCCTGCGACGCGCGGGCACGTACTTGAGAACGATTCTGAAGGTCCACCCCAAGGAGCTGAACTGGTACCTGCCCCTACTCGCGGTCGATCCCTCGGTCCAGGGGCGCGGCGTCGGCACGATGCTCATGAACGAGGCGGTCGCGCGCATGGACGCGGACGGCGTCGGCGGGTACCTCGAGACGCAAAAGGAGGAGAACCACGCCTTTTACAACCGATTCGGGTACGAACTGCGCGACACGCTTCATCCGGTGCCCGACGGTCCGGCGTACTACACGATGTGGCGTCCGGCTCGTTAGCCGATCGAGCCTTCCATCTGCAGCTCAATCAATCGCGACCACTCCACGGCGTACTCCATCGGCAACGTACGCGTCACGGGCTCGATGAAACCGTTCACGATCATGCCCATGGCCTGGCTCTCGGTCAGCCCTCGACTCATGAGATAGAACAACTGGTCATCGCCGATCTTCGACACGGTCGCCTCGTGGCCGATCGACGCGTCTTGCTCGCCGACTTCCATGTAGGGACGAGTTTCCGAGGTCGACATCTCGTCCAACAGCAGTGCGTCGCATCGCACAAAGGCCTTGGCGCCCTTCGCACCCTCTTCGACCTTGACGAGGCCGCGATAGGCCGTGAGACCCCCATCCTTGGAGATCGACTTCGAGACGATGGTGGAGGTCGTCTCGGGCGCGCAGTGCACCATCTTCGCCCCGGCGTCTTGTACCTGGCCGGGTCCGGCGTAGGCCACGGACAGCACTTCACCCGAGGCCTTCGGTCCCATCAGGTAGACCGACGGGTACTTCATGGTGAGTCGGGACCCGATGTTGCCGTCGATCCACTCAACGTGGGCCTCCGCTTCCGCGCGGGCGCGCTTGGTCACGAGGTTGTACACGTTGTTCGACCAGTTCTGAATGGTCGTGTAGGTAATGCGCGCACCCTGGAGGGCGACCAGCTCCACGACGGCTGAGTGCAGGGAGTCGGTCGAGTACACCGGGGCCGAACAGCCCTCGACGTAGTGAACCTGGGAACCCTCGTCGGCGATGATGAGGGTGCGCTCGAACTGACCCATGTTTTCGGTGTTGATGCGAAAGTACGCCTGGAGCGGCTGGTCGACCTTGACGCCGGGCGGCACGTAGATGAAGGAACCGCCACTCCACACGGCGGAGTTCAGGGCGGCGAACTTGTTGTCGTTGGGCGGAATGATCGTGCCGAAGTACTTGCGCACCAACTCGGGGTACTCGCGTACCGCGGTGTCCATGTCGCAGAAGAGAACGCCCAGGCGTTCTAAGTCTTCGCGATTACGGTGAAAGACCACCTCGGACTCGTACTGAGCGGTGACCCCGGCCAGGTACTTGCGCTCGGCTTCGGGAATGCCGAGGCGCTCGTAGGTGTTCTTGATGGCGTCGGGCAGGTCTTCCCAGGAGTTGACCTGGTGGTCGGTGGGCTTGATGTAGTAGTAGATGTCGTTGAAGTCGAGGTCCGGCATGCGCGTCGCGAACCAGGGCAGCATCGGCTTCTTCTCGAAGCGCTTCAAGGCATCGAGGCGAAACTTGAGCATCCAGGGCTCTTCGTTCTTCATGGCCGACATCTCGCGAACGATCGACTCGTTCAGACCCTTTTTGGGCTTAAAGACTGACAGGTGCTCGTCCGACCAGCCCAACTGATAGCGGCTGAAGTCCAGATTGTCTATCGCCATTGCGCTCCTTTGGGATAATCCCTATTGCCATAGTACTAACTAGCCCGTGGGGGCTGAGCGCCTAGTCCCGAGGCTGACCCTGGAAAAACCAGTGGACGCCGTACTGGTCGGCCAAATGACCGTAGGTTCCAAAGGGCATGTCACGAAGATCGTCCAACAGATCGGCGTCGGCGTTCTCGGCCAACTTGTCAAAGATCTCTCGCAACTCGCCGTAGGTGCCCCCGCTCACGTACAGGGCCACGGTGTTGCCGGGTTTCGCCACCCGGGTGGGGTGCAGCCAGTCGGTCGCCGAGAACGCAATGGCACCGCTTTCCAGTTTGGCGTAGGCCACCTTCTGGTGCAGATTCTCTGGCACGTGGTCCTTCATCGGCGTCTCACTGACCGTGGTCAGGATCAACGTGCCGCCCAGCTGACGTTGGTAGAAGGTCATCGCCTCAGCACAGTTGCCCTCGAAGAGCAAAAAAGGCGTCAGGACCATCGCCACTCCTTTTTCCGTCGGCTTTCTCACGAAGAACTCCCCCGATGGGTTCGTCGTCGCGAACGCTCGGTGACAAAACTAGTGACAAAGTAGAGGCATGCCTAGCGCCCCCCGCGTACCCCAGCGACCCTTCGAGATCACCCGTCACGGCGACACCCGCGTTGACCCCTACTACTGGCTCATGGATCGCGAGAACGAAGAGGTACTCGATCACCTGCGGGCCGAGAACGAGTACCTCGCCCAAGAGCTGGCCCCGCTGAAGGCTCTGGAGGAGGACCTCTTCAACGAGATCAAGAGTCGCGTCGAAGAGACGGACATCTCAGTGCCGGTTCGAAAGGGCAACTGGTGGTACTTCGAACGCACCCGCGAGGGCCTCAACTACCCCATCAGCGTCCGGGTACCAGCTCTCGGCGACGGTCTCACCCCGCCCGAGATCGATCCCTTGACGACCTTCGAGGGCGAGCAGATCATCCTCGACGAAAACCTCGAGGCCGGCGATAGCGACTTCCTCTCGGTGGGCGTGCTCGCCCTCAGTCCCGACGAGTCGTGGGTCGCGGTCGGCACGGACTTCGAGGGCAACGAGCGACACCGCGTCACCATTCGGCCGCTCGCCGATCAGGCGCCCCTCTCGGACGAGCTGGAGGACGTCTACTACGGCTTCGCCTGGGCCCGGGACTCGCGACACTTCTTCTACACCCGGGTGGACGACGCCATGCGACCCTGGCAACTGTGGCGCCACGAGCTCGACACCGCGGCCTCCTCCGACGTACTGGTGTACGAGGAGTCCGATCCCGAATACACCGTGTCGGTGGGGCGAAGTCGCGACGATCAGATGATCGTCGTCATGATGAACTCCTCGATGACGAGCGAGGTGCGCTACGTGCCCGCCGACGATCCCACCGGTGACCTGCACGTGCTCGAAGCGCGACGTCACGGCATCGAGTACGGGGTCGAGCACTTCGTTGACGGCGAGGGAAGGGCGTGGTGGCTCAAGGTTACGAACGAAGAGGCCACCGACTTTCGCCTCCTGGCCCGTCCGGTGAGCGGCGGTCGCTGGCGCGAGATCGTGGCCGAGCGACCCGGCAGCCGCCTCGATGGCGTCGACGCCTTTTCCTCCTTCCTCGCGCTCAGCGAGCGAGAAAACGGGTGCGCCGCGCTGCGCCTGGTCAAACTCCTGCCCGGGGAGGATCCCTTCGGGGACCTGCTCGCGCGTTCGACCCTGGTGGAGGGCGGGGCCTTTCCCAACACCGTGGGCATCTCGTCGAACCCCAACTTCGAGACCACCCAGGTGCGCGTCCTCATCACCTCCCTGACCACACCTCGGCTCATCGCCGACGTCGTCGTGGAGACCGGGGAGATCATTGTTCGCAAACAACAAAAGGTGTTGGGCGGCTACGAGGAATCGGAGTACGTCACCGGGCGTCTGTGGGTCGAGACGAGCGACCAACTGCGGGTGCCGGTGTCCCTCGTCGCGCGGCGCGACCGGGTCCGGGTCGGCGAAGACGGCACGCTCGAGCCCGTGGCGCCGTCGCCCTTTCTTCTCTACGGGTACGGCAGCTACGAGATCTCCATCGACCCCGCCTTCTCCTCGCTGCGGCTCTCACTCCTTGATCGCGGCATTATCTTCGCCATCGCCCACGTGCGCGGGGGCGGGGAGATGGGCCGATCGTGGTACGAGATGGGACGACTGGCGCAAAAGCCCACCACGTTCAGCGACTTCGTGGCGGTGGCACGCGCCCTCATCGAGCGCGGTTGGACGACCCCGGAACAGCTCGCCGCGCGCGGAGGTTCGGCCGGGGGACTCTTGATGGGCGCCGTGATGAACCAAGCACCGGAACTCTTTCACGCCATCATCGCCGAGGTGCCCTTCGTGGACGTCGTGACCACCATGCTCGACGACTCGCTCCCCCTCACCGCGGGCGAGTGGGAAGAGTGGGGCAACCCCGAGGCCAGCGCGACGAGCTATCGGACCATGAAGAGCTACTCACCCTACGACAACGTGCGCGCGGCGCACGACGACGGGACGCCCGTCGTCTATCCGCACCTCTACGCCTCGGGGGGTCTCAACGACTCGCGGGTCGGGTTCTGGGAGCCGGCGAAGTGGGTCTTGAAGCTTCGCGACGCCAACGAGGCGAACGTCGCGGTGCTCAAGACCGAGATGGGCGCCGGACACGGCGGTCCCTCCGGTCGCTACGACGCGTGGCACGATGAGGCTCAGGTACTCGCCTGGCTGCTCAACGAGATCACGACGTTGTCGTCGTCAACCCCGTCGGAGTAAAGACCAGCACGAGGGTCGCGGGCAGCGGCGAGGGGAAGACGACCGGCCGACCATCGACGGTGACCGTCGCGCTGGACGGCGAACCGATGGTGATACGCGAGCCCCCGGTCATCACCAGCGACTCGTTCTTGCCCACGTCCACGGGTCCTTGCCACTCGAGCGTGCCGGTCGGGCCCATGTTGTAGACGGCCCAGGTCTCGCCGCGCGTACCGCTCACCGTCACTCGATAGCGCGCCCCCGGTACGTCGTAGCTCGCGTCATCTCCGCTGAGCGACGTGGCGCGCAGCGTGCTCGGCAGCGACGTCGTGGTCGTGGGTGGGCGCGTGGTGGTCGTCGTGGTGGTGGCCGACGTTGACTTCTTGGGCGCGTGGTGGTCGACCGCGTAGGTCACGATAACGGCCACCACCACGGCGATGACGAGAATCACCAGCAGGCCGCGAGCGACCAGGGACGCCGTCGAGCGATGCGACGAGCGTGAAAGAAACCAATCGTCGTTGTGGCGAGCGTGCAGCACGCTCGACTCCTCGGCGATCTGGGAATCGCTGAAGACGTAGGGGCGACTGGGATCGAGCCGCGGTCGCTCCAGGGGTGGTCGCGCGAGGGGCTCCCCCGTACCGTCCAAGAGGCGAAAGCCCTTCGACGGGGCGTAGGGGGACGGCGGCGGGGTGACCAGTCGGCGATCGAGGGGCCTTGAGAGCTCGCGCATCTCGTCGCGGCGAACCTTTCGAATCCTCAGCGCAGTTCCCGCGAGCAGCAAGACCGCGACCGTGATCCCGACAATCTCGAGCGCCAGTATCACGCTGGCTCCACTGCGCGATTCGCTTCGCTCGCCCGGGTCACGTCAGAAGCGTACTGATATCCCTACGACCCGAGCACCCGATACCCACCGCGGTAGTACGCGAGGGGACCGCCCGGCTCCGTGGAGGCGTAATCGAGCTCCGCCACGATGATGTCGTGGTCGCCGTGGTTGGTGACCTCGCGAATGGTCCCCTCCAGGTAGGCGTGAGCCCCATCGAGGAAGGGGGAGCCGTTGGGCGCCGCCACCCAGGGCACCCCGGCAAATTTGTCGACGCCGCTGACGGCGAATCCGCGCGCCAGGTGCTCCTGATCGTCGCTCAGAATATTGATGCCCACCGCCCCCGCCTGCCGGACGCGACCCCAGGAGGGAGAGGTAGTGATCGCCGCGAAGAACACGAGAGCGGAGTCGATCGACAGGGAGCCGAACGTCTGGCAGGTAAAGCCCGCGGGTCCCTCGGGCGTCATGGCGGTCACGATGACGATGCCGGTGACGTAGTGACCGAGGACCTCTCTAAAGTGCGCGCTATCGAAGGGTGCCACGGCGCCACATTACCGCCGGCACATATTTTCCCACTTCGACACGCTCGTCACCGAGCGTCGCCACCGCTCAGTGCGTAGGATCGGGCGACCTTGGTGACGAGGCCGTCGTGCACGAGGCTGTCCAACACCACCTCGGCGCGCGCGGGCGCCACGCCGAGTTCTCTCACGAGGCGGGCTTTCGCCCGCGGTCCGTCGTGCAGCGCGCGCAATACGCGCCCGCGCAGCTGGCGATTCGATCCGGCGAAGGGAGCCTGGGGTCGTGACACTGCGGCACTCCGTGGCGCGGGATCGTCGCCTCCGTCTCGGCGCCACGCGCACGACGACGCCAGGGGACACTCATTACACCGGGGCGTCGCGCGACAAAACTGCGCCCCCAGGTCGAGCATGGCCTGGTTGAAGGTCGCCGCGTCCCGTTCGGGTAAGAGTGCCTGGGATAGTTCTCGGGCGGCGCTCATGGTGAGTGGCCGGTTGGCCAGGGCCCGCGCCAATACTCGCCCGACGTTGGTGTCGAGGACCGCGACGGGTTGGCCGTAGGCGAAGGAGGCGACGGCGTGTGAGGTGTACTCGCCCACCCCGGGCAACGCGCGAAGGTCGTCGATCGAGTGAGGTACCTCGCCGTCGAAGTCGTCGCGGATGATGCGGGCGGCTTCGTGCAAGGACTTCGCACGTCGGGGATACCCCAGCCCGCTCCAGGCCACCAGGACCTCCGCGAGCGACGCGTCCGCGCACGAGTCGGCGGTCGGAAACTTCTCTAGGAACCTCCTCCACGGCTGGATCACTCGTGACGTCGACGTCTGTTGGAGCATGACCTCACTCACCAGCACGGCCCAGGGCTGTGGACGGTGCAGCCAGGGAAGGTCACGACGCAGCGCGGGCGCGGCGTTGCCCAGGGCCCGACGAAAAGCGACGAGGTCGCTAGGACCAGACGTCGTCACCGTAGGGGCGCTGACGTTTCGGGGCGAACTCGCGCTTCCAGACCATGATTTTGCGCCGAAAGTAACAGACCTCCAGGCCGTCCTGATTGAAACCCTTGGTCTCGACCGTCACGATCCCCCGGTCGGGCTTGGAGTGGGACGGCGTCGCGTCGAGCACGCGCGTCTCGGCGTAGACCGTATCGCCGTGGAAGGTGGGGTGGCGGTGAATCAACGACTCAACCTCGAGATTGGCGATCGCCGCGCCCGAGACGTCGGGGACACTCATGCCCAGCACGAGTGAGTAGACCAGATTGCCGACGACGACGTTGCGATGGTGAATCGTTTCGTGTTCGGCGAACCACGCGTCGGTGTGCAGCGGGTGATGGTTCATCGTGATCATGCAAAAGAGATGGTCATCCGCCTCGGTGATGGTCTTACCCGGCCAGTGCCGGTAGACGTCCCCCACCGAAAAGTCTTCGAAGTGTCGCCCGAAGGGGCGATCGTACGTCGTCATAGACCTTGATCGGACTCCTCGTCCACGTCGACGCGGGCGGGACGGGTCGTAAAGGAGACCAACGCGCCCGGCAGGGTCTCACCGTCGATCACGACGCGCCAGGTGTAGCGGGAGTTGTCAACGAGGGGAATCGGCCCGAAGTTGACCGCGATGGGCACCTCCACCGGCGTGCCGACCGGAACGTCGGCCGGCGTCGAGGCGGAAAAGTCGCCACGCACTTCAATGAAGTGCGGCCCGTCGGCTGTCTCGAAGCCCACCTGCTGGCCGTCCGCGTCTTCGAGGAATAGCTCCCAGTGATGAGAGGTGTGAAACTCGTGCGAGTCCACGCTCACCTTGACCGCGACCGCCATCGGCATGGGGTCGGGCCCGACGACCGACCAACCGCCACCCAAGATGTAGAGCTTGCCGTCGGCCACTTGGGCTGAGTCGGCGAGGAGCATGGTCACGTTCACCGGGCCAGCCTATTCGGACGCGACCGGACTTTTTGAAGGTTGATCTCGATCTGGAGTCGGCGCTTTCAAGGCGTCCCGCACGAACAGGTACATTTTCAACTGTGCCCGCACCCCCTTTTGACGCCGACGTCGCCGCCCAACTGATCGGGGACGCCGAGGCCGTCCTCGAGGGAGCACTGCACCAACTGCGCGAACGCGGTGGCGTCGACGCGAACGAGACGCTGGCCTACGATCTCTCACACTCGGCCAGTGCGCTCGCCGCCGCTCGCTCGTGTCTCGCCTACGCCCGACTGGGCAACGAGGAGTCGGGATTGGTGGCCGCCTTTCTCGCGATGACCCTGAGCGACCTCGCGGGCCGGACGGTGGGCCGTGAGTCCCTGTGGGGCGTGGCGCCGGGCTGGTTCGAGCCGTTCCAGTCGTTCGTCAACACCTACCGCGACCCCTCGTTTCTCGCGACCCTCGCCGAGACGACGGGTCCTCGGCACTTGGGCGACGACTTCGAGATGGTCGCCGCCACGTTTCACCGCTTCGCCGAAGAGGAAGTGCGTCCCCACGCCGAGCACGTGCACCGCTCGAATGGGGATATTCCCGAGTCCATCATCGAGGGTCTCAACGACCTGGGCGGCTTCGGGCTCTCCATCCCCGAAGAGTTCGGGGGATTTTCGGCCGGTGGAGAGTCGGAGTACCTGGGCATGGTCGTCGCCACGGAAGAACTGTCGTGGGGTTCGCTGGGCATCGGCGGCTCGCTCATTACCCGACCCGAGATCATGACGCGGGCCCTCCTGCGCGGTGGGACCGACGAACAGCGTCAGACCTGGCTGCCGCGGCTCGCCAGCGCCGAGGCGCTCTGCGCCATCGCGGTCACCGAGCCGGACTTCGGCTCCGACGTGGCCGGGATTACCACCAGCGCGACGCGCACCGACGGCGGCTGGCTGCTCAGCGGCACCAAGACCTGGTGCACGTTCGCGGCGCGCGCCGAGGTACTGGTGCTGCTCGCGCGAACCGATCCCGATCGGTCACTGGCCCACCGGGGACTCTCTCTCTTCCTGGTGGAGAAGCCCCGAAGTGACAGCGGCGGATTCGTCGTTCGCCAAGACGCTCCCGGGGCCGGACGACTCGAGGGCCGGCCCATCGACACCATTGGCTATCGCGGGATGCACTCTTATGAGTTGAGTTTCGATCAGTGGTTCGTGAGTGACGATCATCTAGTCGGCGGCGACGAGGGACTGGGCAAGGGCTTTTACTTTCAGATGGCCGGGTTCGAGAATGGTCGCATCCAAACGGCGGCGCGGGCGATCGGCGTGATGCAGGCCGCCTACGACGCGGCCCTTGAGTACGCGCGTACTCGCGTGGTCTTCGGCGAAGCCATCATCAACTTTGAACTCACCCGCACCAAGCTCGCCACGATGGCCGCCGTCATCCAGTGCGCTCGCCAGTTCTCCCTGGACGTGGCGCGACAGATGGGTCGGGGGGACGGTTCACTTGAGGCCTCCATGGCCAAGGCCTACGTCTGTCGCGCGGCCGAGTGGGTAACCCGCGAGGCCATGCAGATTCACGGCGGCATGGGGTACGCCGAGGAGTACGCGGTCAGCCGATACTTCCTCGACGCGAGAGTGTTGTCGATCTTCGAAGGCGCCGACGAAACCCTCTGTCTCAAGGTCATCGCGCGCCGACTGCTCGACAACCTCAGCCAGACTTAAGTCGAACGCTTCATTCCCGCCCGCGCGCCGCGCGCGACGAAGGAGTTCGCGATCTTGGCCGAGGCCTCGTCGATCATCTCGTCGCCGAACATCACCGCTCCCGTCGACGTCTCTTCGGTCGCGACGCGATAGGCGTCGAGGATGTCGTAGGACTTGTCAAAGAGTTCTTGGCTGGGCGAGTAGACCTCGTTTAACACGATGGCCTGGTCCGGCGTGAGGGCCCACTTCCCGTCGAATCCGTACGAAGCACTGATCGAGGCCGCTCGGCGCAATCCCTCGAGGTCGCGCACTTTGAGAAAGGGTCCGTCGATGACGTGCAGGCCGTTGGCTCGCCCGGCCATCAAGATCTTGGCGAAGACGTAGCTAAAGGGATTGGACGGGGCGTCATGGATCGTGTCGTCGATGGTGGTGACCGGCATGCCGATGGACGCCGCAAAGTCGGCCGGCCCAAAAACGATCGACTCCAGCCGGGGCGACGCGGCGCAGATTTCTTCCACGTTGATCAGGCCTTCTGCCGTCTCGATCTGTGCCTCAATCCCGATGTGGCCACTCGGCAGCCCGGCGTTCGCTTCGACCTGGCTCAAGAGGAGATCGAGGGCCACGACGTCCGAGGCCCGTCGTACTTTGGGCAGCATTATCTCGTCCAGTCGCTCCCCGGCGTGCTCGACGACCTCGATGACGTCCCCGTACGTCCAGCGCGTGTCCCAGGCGTTCACGCGAACGCACAGGACCCGCTCGTCCCACGCCAGGGTGCGGATCGCGCGGACCACCTTTTCGCGAGCGGCAACTTTCTCTGAGGGCGCGACCGAGTCTTCGAGATCGAGAAACGAGAAGTCGGCAATGGACGCGGGCGCCTTGGCCAGAAATCGATCGGACGAGCCCGGGGTAGAGAGACAAGAACGGCGAGGAAGATTCCTGGATCGCTTTGACATGTCGAGAGCCTACGCGCGCGCCCGTGCGCACTTTGATTTTTGTGCCGTAAGGTCGCGGCACGTGCACCGCCAAGTCGGCGTTGATCAGGTGAGTTGTGTGAGGAGTGCGCGCTTCTCCGCCAGGAACTCACGTGGGTCAACTAGCCTGGTCCGGTGACTGACGTCGAGCACTTGGTGCTGTCGACACGGCCGGCAGGGGAAACGAAGCGGTTTCGCCCTGTGGCCGTCGCCCTCGCGCTCAGCGCCCTCTCGTTGGGTTTTGTCGTGACGGCCCCACACCCGGCGGGGGCGTCCAACATCTCGAACGATCGTCAAAAGGCGAAGGTTCTTCTGAGCCAGATCAACCGCATGACCAATGAGGTCAGCCTGCTGGGCCAGAAGTACGACGACGCCCTCATCAAGTTGCGCGGATACAACCGAGAGATCGCCGACACCAAAGCCACGGTCGCCGCGATCGAAGCGAACGAAAACAAGGGACACCGCCAGTTACAGGCGGACGTCATTTTTTCTTACGTCACCAACGGCTCGAACGAGGCCGACAACCCGCTCTTTACCAAGAATGCCTCCAGGGCTAGCGCCATCAACGTGTACTCGCAACTGGCCGCGGGCAATATCAGCACCACAATCTCGCACCTAAAGACTGATCGCATCCAACTGATCGAAGAACGAGGGCTGTTAAAGGCCGAAGATCGAAACGCACTCGCGCTCGCCCTCGCGGCCGGACGATCACTCCACAAGGGCAACATCATCCAAGCTCAGCTGACGAACGAACTCGCTCAGGACAAGGGCCAGATTGCCACCTTCGTCGCGCAAGAGGAAGCGGCGGCCGCGGCGGCGTCCTCGAGCACCCTGAACAGCGCTCAACCGAACGGCAACTACCCGGCCCCACCACCCGACTCGGTCGCGAATATCGCCATTCGAGCGGCCGAGAGCTTTCTGGGCGTGCCCTACGTGTGGGGCGGCGCCAGCCGATCGGGCGTCGACTGCTCCGGTCTCATCATGCTGGCCTACGACGCGGCCGGGATCGACTTCCCTCACTACTCCGGCGCCCAGTACGAGGACACCGAGCGAGTACCCCTCTACGACATCGAGCCGGGTGACCTACTCTTCTACGGGCCCGGCGGCGACGAGCACGTGGCGATGTACGTCGGTCACGGCGAGATGATCGAGGCCCCCGAGACGGGCGAGGTCGTGCACATCACGCCGGTTCGACTGTACGGCGGGTTCGTCGGTCTCGGTCGCCCGCGGGCTTAGGTGTCGGGCTTTCCCACTTCATTCCACCTCGGCCCGCTGCTCTTCCATACGTACGGGTTCGGCTTGGCCATCGCGGCCTTTGTGGCTTACGCGTACTCCCGTCGCCGCCTGCGCGAGAAGGCCATCTCGGAGGCGCCCTTCGCGCGCTTCACCTTTTGGATTCTCGTCAGTGGACTCGTCGGGGCCCGAGCGGCGAACATCGCGACCAACTGGCGCTACTACGACGGTCACCCGGGCCGCTGGATAGCCGTATGGCAGGGCGGTCTCGCTAGTTTTGGTGGCATCGCCCTGGCCGTGCTGGTCGGTGTTCTCTTGCAGCGACGTTGGTGGCCCGAGACGAAACTGACCCACTTCACTGACGCGCTGGTGCCCGCGCTCATCGCCGGCTGGGCCCTCGGCCGGTTCCTTGGACCTCAGTTCATGGTCGATGGCGGCGGGCATCTCACCCACCAATGGTTTGGCCTGCACTATCACGGCCAGGTCGGCAAGCGAGTACCGGTCCCCCTGATCCAGGGATGCGAAGACGGCCTGCTGTGGCTCGTCCTCATTGGGCTCGAGCGCGCGCGAGCGAAGAACACGACGGGACTCATCACCGCGATCGGGATGATTGTGTGGGGACTCGTGCGATCCACCGACGAACGACTTCTGCTGGGTCAAGAGTCTCACAGTGGTTCACTCGGTGTGCAATTCGCGGGCCTCGCACTGGCCGCCGCCGGGGTGATGACGTTGATTGTCCATTGGCCTCGGCGTTCGACGTCACGTCCCGCCCGCGACCTCGCGCGCGCCGACTCGCCCGACGCTGATCGCCACTAAAACAGGGCGTTCCACTCGGCGGTGGTGAGTTGAGCGAGCGGGCGCAGCGGCTCAGAACCGAGGGCCACCGCGAGGCGCGCGTCGTCAATGTACGAAACGTGATCCAGCCCCACGCGACGCCACGGGGCAAAGATCGACCTCGCGGGCGATACCTGAGAGTAGAGAGGACGGACCAGGAGCTCGTTACTCGACGCGGCCACGACTAACGCCGGGCGCTCCTTGGACGCGACGTCGGGCTGGAGGGGGTCGATCGCGTCAAAGGGCACGTCGACCACGACCACCGAGCCCGCGAGCGGGTGATCGGGGTCGAAGCGAGACTCTTCCAAGGGTGTCAGAAGCACTCGACGACGTGACTCCGGTTCACTGGGGGTCGGGGGCGAGACGTTTGCGCTGGGTCGTGGCGGCGCGGAGTTCTTGGGTTTCGCGCTCCGCGGTGCACGCGGTGGCGTCGCCACCTTCTTTCGACGCTTCTCCTCTTCGCGCCGTTGCTTGCGCTGTTCTCGTATCTCGGGACTTACCTCTCGGGGTGTCGCCAAAACGGTCGCGGCGTGGCCTTCGGGAACCTCGGGAAGTGCAAACTCCGCTCGCTCGCTAATAAGTCGGCGGCACTGCGCGGCCGCGGGGAAGGCTTCGCCGATGGCGTACGCGAGAACGCTCAGCGCGTCGTCGCTCGACCCGCCGCCGTCAAGAAACTGATCGATGGCCGCGGAGAGTTCCTCGTAGGTTGGGTGCTCGGCGTGATCACCAAGTAACTCGATGACCTTCTCGAGCGGCGCCACGGCGATCACTTCCAGCAGGGCGCGCGCCGCCGCCATCGGAGCGCTCGTGACAAACGCCTCGACGTCACGACGCTGCTGAAACTGGCGCAAGGGAACGCCGACCACGGCGCTGACCTTGGCGTGGGCCCGTAGGTCCAACGAGTCAACGACACGGAGAACGTGCGCCGGATCGATCTTTAACAGCGCCGCCCGCACGACGATCGAAGCGTTGCTCGTGGCGTCGGTCATAGGCGGCTACGAGCGCGATGCGACAAGTGAGAAGGGTGAAGCGCTCACGCCGTTCACGCGGGTTCGGCCATGGTTCACGAATCCATTATGGCATGAGTGTTTTGCGCTCGAACCTGGCGTGTTCTGCCCGTGGGCCCATTGCCAATTAACATCGCCACTAGTGGGACAGTCGATTCGGTACCGGAGTGAACTGTTCGCACTCAGAGAGGCCCTCTAGTGTCACGTCGAATATGGCGGCTGGCGACTGTGGTCATGATCCTCTTCGTGCTGGTGGTCGGTCAGTCCGCCTGGGTGCAGTTCTTTCACGCTTCCGCCCTCAACAAATCCCCGCTGAACCCCCGCAATGACGTCTCGACCGCGCAGTATCAACGCGGCGAGATTGTCGCGGCCAATGGCACCGTACTGGCCGAGTCGGTCCCCACCTCCAGCACCACGAACCCGTGGCGTCAGATCTACCCGGAGGGTTCGCTGTTCGCCGGAGTTGTGGGATTCTCGTCCTCGGTGTATGGCGAATGGGCTCTCGAAGCCCAGTACAACAGTGACCTGGAGGCGCACGCTCAGCCCCCGCAGAGCTTCGAACAACTACTGGAACCCACCCAGGCCGCCGACTCGGTCACCCTCACGCTCGAACCAGCCCTGCAAAAGCTCGCCGAGGAGGAGTTGGCGGGGCGCGACGGCTCGGTCATCGCCGAGGTGCCCCAGACGGGGGCGATCCTCGCGCTGTACTCAAATCCCACCTACGACCCCACGCCCTTCTCCTCCACCAGTACGGCCGTCCAGACGGCCGCGTGGATCAAGGACAACAAGAAGGACGCCGACGGCTACCCGCCGCTCGGACTGGTTGCTACCCAGCAGACGATCTTTCCCGGATCCACGTTCAAGGTGGTGACGACGGCGGGCATCGTCAAGTACGATCCCTCGCTCCTCACCAAGAACTATCCCGAGATGACCGGGACCAAGCTCCCCGACACGACCAGCATTCTGCACAACGATGGGGGCGCGCTGTGCGGGGGAACAGTCGCGGAGATGCTGCCCGAGTCCTGTGACCCCGGTTACGGGCTCCTCGGGATCGCCCTCGGGGCACAGAGCCTGACCGCGACCGCGGAGTCCTTCGGCTACAACCAGGTTCCGCCCCTCGATCTCCCGGGCGTGGTGAAGTCCTTCTTCCCCAGCGAGTCCTATCTTGCGGCGAATCCCCCGTTCCTCGCCTACTCGGCGATCGGGCAGGAGGACGTCCAAGCCACGGCGCTACAAAACGTGCTCGTAGCGGCCGGCATCGCGGATGGCGGAAAAATCATGACGCCGCACCTGCTGAAATACATCAGCGCTCCCGACGGCGCTATCGTCCAGCGCTACAAAGATTCGGTGTGGAAGCAGCCGTTGACCGAGAGTCAAGCGAGCCAGATAGTTCCCCTGATGCAGTCGGTGGTGTCCTCTCCCATCGGCACCGCCTACGAAGTCCATTTTCTCCCCCAAGATGAAGTCGCGGCGAAGACGGGCACCGCACAGATCGGCAACGCGCTCACGAACGAGACCGACGACTGGATGATCGCCTTCGCCCCAGCTAATGACCCGGTCATCGCGGTCGCCGTCAACGTTCCCTTCCAGAACTACAGCGCCACCGGCGCCCAGGTCGCGGGACCGATCATGAAGTGCATCATCGAAGGGGCCATCGCCCTGGCGGCGGGTCAACCCGCCACCGGTACGTCGACGACGTGCCCGACCCCCGCGCCCGTAAGTTAAAGGTGTTTCACCCCCTAGCGAGGAATGAGTCGGCGTAAACCGTACAATTTCCCGTATGCATCCCCGCTCTCGCACGGTGCGTGCCGTCGGCTGGCTGAGCGCCCTCGTCGCTCTCGCGACGTGCGCCTGGATCATTCCTTCCACCGTCGGGGCGACGAGCCTTACCTCGGGCCGCGAGTTCGATTATCCCTCCGGTCTCGTCTTTGCCGCCGGTCACCTCTGGGTCACGAACGAACACGGAAACTCGGTGTCCGAGATCAATCCGTCGAACGGCGCCTGGATGGCCTCGCTCACCTCGGGCCCGTACGGCATCGACGCCCCCTCGGCCATCGCCACCAACGGACCAGACATTTTCGTGGCGAACTCCGTCCAATCGATCAGCGAGGTAAACGCCAGTACTCGTCAGCTCGTACGCATCGTCTTTGGCTCCGCCTACCACTTCTCCAAGCCCGTCGCGATCACGGTGGCCGGGGGCCGCGTACTGGTCCTTAACGCCGGGAGCGGCGTCGGATCCATTACCGAGTTCAGCGCCCAAAACGGGCTGCCGCTCACAACCATTTCGGGATCGCAGTTTGCCTTCGACGATCCCGTCGCCTTCGCCACCAACGGGCCCGACGTGTACGTAGCCGACAAAGGAAACAACTCCGTTACCGAAGTGAACATGGTCACTGGCCAACTGGTTGACGTCATCTCCCAACAAGGCCTTAGCCAGCCTGACGGGATCGCCATCGAGGATGGTCGAGTCTGGGTCGCCGACAGTCAAAGCAACGCGGCGACCGAGATCAATGCCGCCAATGACGCCGTGCTCGCAACGTTTACCGACACCGAGGCGAAGTACGGCTTCGGGGATCCGTCCACGGTGATCGCCGACGCCGGCAACGTCTACATCGCCACCCCCTACGGAACGAGCCCGATGGTGACCAAGGTGGAGGCTACGACGGGAACGCCAGATTGGTTCATGTGCAACACCAATGGCCCGTACTACTTCAGTGAGCTTTCGGCCTTTGCGGTGCAGGGCAACAATCTGTGGGTTGCCAGTCGATCCGGGGCGAACAGCAAGACTCTCGCCGCCGCGACGGGGTCACTCACCGAGATGAATGTCGACAGTGGCGCCCTCATCGCCACCTACCCAGCCCCACCGGGCTCCACTTCAACCACGACGACGACGTCGACCACCGCAACGACGACAACGACGACAACGACGACGACAACGACGACAACGACCATTCCGTAGATCGTTGACACGTGTCAACGTCGTCGTCGCACCACCGAGAACCCCTTCCTCGCACCGGTGACTCGCCCGCCGCCCGCTCGGCTCACCTTTCCTCGACGTTCTGGGCCCACGTCACTGTTCGACTTAGTGACCGAAGTGCCACTTTCCACAGGTGTCGCATCGATACGCGCTGAGCTCGTCGCCACCGCGCTGAGACATCGAGTGGGCACTCGCCATCGCGTCCTCTCGGGTCGTGAAGGCCTTCTTCGCCTGGCCCCGCGACGTCGTGTGCGCGCGCGATCCTCGACGCAGGGACGTTCCCGAGCCTCGCCGCCGGTCCCCAAAACGACCAGACCAATACAGCACGAAGGCCACCGCGAACACCGCGATCACCAGGACGACCGTGGTTGCCATCACCCTCCTCGAACTGGTCGCAGATTCATCGAGTAACGAGAAGAGACGGCTATTGCGCCTGTTCGAGTGTTTTCTTCAAGTTTTCGAGGGTTGTCTGAATTGAGCGCGCGGTGAACTCGTCTCGGTGTTCGACGCCACTTGACTTGCCACCAATCCATTTTGATATCGCGTTGCGCTGATCCTTCCACGACTCGGTCACCCGGCTACCCGAGGGCGTCGCCTCGACCGCGTACGCCCAGCGGGCCACTTTCGCGGGACCGACCTTGACCTCAAAGGCGAACGCCCTCGGGGGCGCGAACTCCACGACCGTGACCAAGGTCGTCCACGACTTGGCGCCGTTGGCGTTCGTGCCCTTGAACTTGGCCCCGACCGCGGGGCCCTGTGCGCCGTTCAGCCACGTACCTCCGGTGTTCTCGGGCGAGAGGCGACCCATCGCCGGAAGATCAGTGATGATGTGGAAGACCTCGTCAGGCGAGGCGTTAATCTCAATCGACTGTGACAGTTCGTTCACGGGACCTCCTAGGGTGTCGACGACATGGTACGCCGAGTTCCGACGGAGTGCCTTTTGCCCCGGTTGACGACGGTAAGTCGCGCGGGCTCAAGACGACAGCAAACTATCCTGCGAAGTGACGAAGGTTCTTAACGCGCGCCACGAGGAGTCCGCATGAGCACGTCGGATATTGACGCCTATCTCGAGACCGTGCCCGAGCTTCAGCGCGGGGTCCTGAGCGTCCTTCGGGCGAGAATCTTGGACGCGCTACCCGAGGCGAGTGAGGGAATGTCCTACCGCGTACCGGCATTTCGGGTCGAGGGTGCCGTGGTCGCCGGCTTCGCCTCGTTCGCGAACCACATGAGCTATCTTCCCTTCAGCGGCTCGGTACTATCCCAACTTTCCGATGAGATTTCAGAATTCACGCACACGAAGAGCGCGCTCCACTTCACGGTGGACCGTCCCTTAAGTGATTCGCTCGTCAAACAACTCATAGCTGTCCGCCAGTCGGAGATCCGTCTGCGGGGGCACTAACCGCTCTCAGTTCGCATATCATCGATGAGCCACGCGGACGGGTTGGCCGAACCCCTCGAATACACGTCCCTCGCGTCATCCACTCTCTTCTCGAGTGCGTTAGACACGAACCGTGACGCTCGCGTCGAGGAGTTTTCGGATCTCGACGAGAAGCTCCTGCTCAGAAAATGGCTTCGCCAGTAACGCCTGACCATCGCTCAGAGTCGATCCAAGTACCGGTTGTGCGTAGCCGGACATGAAGAGGACGGGCAGTCCTGGAACCAGCGCCCGAACTCTTAGTGCGACTTCACTTCCCGCCATGATCGGCATGATGACGTCGGACAAGAGAAGATCGATCGTTCCGTCAAATTTCTTAACCATGGCAATCGCCTCTGGTCCGCTGGCACTCGCTAACACTTCATAACCACTGCGCGTGAGAATCCTCCGCGCCACCTCACGCAAGGCATCTTCATCTTCGACAACCAGGATCGTTTCGCAACCGTGATTCTTTGGGGGTCGTTCAACGACTTCCATATCGCGCGTTGTCAAACGTTCGGTAACGGGCAAGAACACTTCGCACACCGTTCCCACTCCGACTTCTGAACTCAGTCGAATGTCTCCGCCCGCTTGACGAACGATTCCAAAAACCATGGGAAGTCCGAGGCCCGTGCCATCGCCTTGAGCCTTCGTCGTGAAGAAAGGCTCAAAGACGTGCTCGAGGACATCGGGGTCCATCCCATTTCCCGTGTCGTCGATCCGGAGGCTGACGTATCGTCCAGGCTTCAGTACAGACTCATGGGGCGACGTCTCGTCCTCGAGTTCGACGTTTCTCGTGGTGATGGTCAGCGTGCCACCACGAGGCATCGCGTCCCTTGCGTTGATGACGAGGTTCATCAACACTTGCCCGAGCCGTCCGGGATCCGCTTCGACCGGCCACAGGTCTGGGGCCAGCGCGACCTCCATCGCCACGTGTTCGCCGATCGTCCGACGAAGAATCTCCTCCACCCCGGTCACGACCTCATTCACATCGAGAACCTTGGGTTGCATCACTTCTTTTCGAGCGAACGCCAAGAGCTGCTTCGTGAGCGCGCTGGCCCGCTGCGCCGCGGCTTGAATATGGCCGATATCGGCCCGGGCCGCCTCCGTATCATCGAGTTCTTCGCTGACGAACGTCGCGTAGTTCAAGATCACGGCCAGAAGGTTATTGAAGTCATGAGCGATTCCTCCAGCGAGTCGACCAATGCTCTCGAGGCGCTCCGACTGATTAAGGCGGTCTTCGAGTCCCCGTCGTTCACGTTCGAGCGTGAGCCGATCGGTGATGTCATGGGCGATCCCCGATGCGCCGGTGATGGTCCCGGCGGCGTCGCGGATCGGGGCAATCGTTATCGCTACATCCAGCAATGTCCCGTCTTTGCACATTCGCTGGGTGTAGTGCTCCTCGACGAGAACACCGTCCTTCGTTCGAGAAAGGTTGTGCGCCAACTCGTGTAGAAGAACGGGAGGATAGAGAAGAGAAATATTCTGCCCGATAACCTCGGTCGCCCCGTATCCGAACATTCGCTCGGCCCCGCGGTTCCACGTCGTGATGGTTCCATCAAGTGTCTTGCCGATAATCGCGTCTACGGACGAATCGACGATCGAGGCCAACAACGATGCCGATACCCTGCCGCTGGCGAGCGCCACATCAAATTGGCCGGCCAGTTCGCGCGCGGACGCCAACTCTGCCTGTGCCGCGAGGCGTGCGGTTATGTCGTGCATGAACGCACTGAATCCGTCGTCGTCGACCTTTGCCCACACGCACAGTTCCACCGGTATTTCGCGACCGTCTCGATGGATGGCCGCAATCTCAACACGCTTTCCTACGACGGTCGACGTGAGTCCTGCCCGGTGTTGCGCCAGGTCGTTCTTGAAGGTCTCTCGAAAGTCGGGCCCGATGACCATCTCCGCCAGGTTCTTTCCCAGCACCTCGGAGGCGGTCCAGCCGTAGAGGGTCTGCGCGTGGCCGTTCCAGGCCGTGATCTCGCCCCCGGCGCTGATCGAAACGAATGCCTCATCGATGGACTCGAGTACTTGACCCATTTCACGATCCCGTCGCTGGAACTCGAGTTCGACGTCGCGGCGACGTCGAACGGAGCGAGCAATCATGAAGCCCACCAAGAGCAAGATGACCACGATGGCCCCGGCGATCGCGAGAACTGTCGCGCGTAGTCGGTTGAGGCTGGCGTAGGCCACACTTTCTCTCACGGAGGCGACGACGGCCCACCCGGTTCCGGCAATCGGAGCGTACGACGACATCTCGGCGGGTCCCCGTCGGCCATCGGATAAGACCGGGGTGTATTCCACGGTTCCGGTATGTCCCTCGAGTGCCGCGTGGACGCGGGGGTCATTCGCTATGGAGTGCAACCCTCCGGCGCCCCCCGACGTCAAAGACGTTCCCGTCCGGTCGGTCAAAATCAGCGTTATTCCTTGAGCCCGGCCCACGTTGCCCGCGAAGGTCTTGATGGCTTCTAGTCCGTAGTTGACGCCGAGAATTCCGACCGGTTGGCCGTTTGATCCTTTGATGTACGCCGTCACCGTCACCGCTTCTGGATTGCCAATTTCTTTCGTGACAATGGCGTCGGAGATGTACGTCTTTCCCGTCGAAACTAATCCCTTGTACCACTCTCGATAGGCGAAGTTGGTGCCGAGTACGGACGGTTCGAGTGGATACGTGGCGAGGGACGTTCCTTTAAGACTCGCAATGAACGACGCTGAGATGCCCGGGAACGCACGGGTGAGACTGCCTAAAAGTGTCTCAACATTGGCGTTGCCTTTGGAACCGGCAGCCAAGTCGTCGGCCAGTGACGAGCGAGTCGCGTCGCTGTCGACCAGGGCAACCAGGTCGGACATCTTCTGGCTGACGACGTCGGAACTCACTGACGCAGTGGAGCTCAGTTGACCCTTGACGTCACCGGTCACCTGGCGCGACGCCAAGGCGGTGCTACTGAGGGCCAGCAGCACCACGAGCAAAAGAGAGACAACAGTCAAGGAGACGACGTTGCGCTGCCAGTGTCCGGGGTCGTGCGCCACGGTCTTCGCGCCACGCCACGTCATGGAGTTCCCGCTAACCGCTGCGTCCTGAGTGCATCGAACCTTGAGCAATCCATGGCGAATATCCAGTCAAATCTGCTGGTCAGATACCCGCGATGTCTGGGGGCCTCGACTTAGATCAGCGTGATCTAGTTCAGTAAAAGTAACTTTAATCAGCGGAATATCTCGATTCTCACTGTTCACTCACAATTTCGGTACTTCTATCACCGTGATGGTGTTTATCCAAGATTTTGTGATGAGCGATGGGATTCTGAATATTCACTTGAGCGCCCAAAGTGAAGAAGATGCCTCTAGACAGTGCTACGTGAGTAGGTATTTCGCTACGAAGCTGCCCCGAGTTAGTGCCCTCGAAGATCTGGGTGGTCTGTACGAACTATCCGCTGCATCCACCGAGCCAGTGATTGTACGGAGAGCCGTCCATGACGTCGACACAACCACGGGTAGTTCGCCCGAGTTAAAAGGTGAGGCAGAGTTGAGACCATGCGGGTTCTCATCGGGGAGCCGACTCACACGATCTCCGATTGGCGCTTGGATAACTGAGGACGTTGACCAACTAGGCGCCCGAACGAATTATGGCCTCTGCCAGTGCTGATCGGTTATCAAGAAGCCAGCGCGCACTCCGAATACGCCACGTCATTGCCCAAGCTAACTCGTGTCCGCTGAATGGTTCCCCGCCACCAAGGAGCCCTTGTTTTACGGGAAAATATCCAACCTCAGTGACCCCAGAATCAACCGCCTCTTGAGCCGCAGTCCTCACGGCCACCTCAATCAGTGCATCCGGAAGTTTCTTACGCATTTCGAAAGAGACGCCATATCCGTCACAGATCAACCTTGCCAGAATCAAACGGTCCCGAACGGACGGCAGTTCGCGAGATTCGGCGTCTTCGTCAAATAACTGACAGTTGAGCCAAATCGCGTGCGCCAGTTCCCAAACGAGGGCTACCGGCCCACAACTATCCCAATCCACCAGGGCGATCGGGACTGCGTCCCTGCAAACGAGGTTCCATGGCGCAACGTCACAGTGGCCGAGGATCCAATCGTCGCCGGGTAACGAGCGAACCCAGCACGGCATCCAGACCTCATCTCCCAGCGGCGTGAAGTTCCTCAGCGTGTCGTGGGCCGAACGAAGTAGAGTTCCCACCGCAAAAGCGCCTTCTTCCGATAGCCCCGTTGATGGGAGGTCGTCCCCTTCAATGTAGGTGAGCGTTTCGAAGCCATCCGGGGAAAGACCGCTGCCTTCTACGCGCGGAGAACCGGAGAAGCCCTGTTCTTCCAGGAACCGTAACACCGTGTGAACTGTGGGCGTCCATGGACGTGAAAGTCGATACACGACTCCGTCGACGAGTCGAACTTCAGAGGATCCTCCGCCGAGTGACGCTTCTTCGCCATCCATGCTTGCCGATGCTACGCGTCCGCCCGGTACGCTCTCTGCGTCACGCACCCGCAACTGCATCACTCGGTTCATCTGAATGAATTGCAAGTGCTCATGTCGATTAAGTAACGCGGAGAATGTTGGTGTCGGAGACCCGACGCAACCTCACTGCGGACGAGGTTTCTTTCAGCAATTACTACTTCAGTAGATGTTTCGCGACGACGACGCGCTGGACCTGGTTGGTTCCTTCATAGATCTGGGTGATTTTCGCGTCGCGCATAAAGCGTTCTACCGGAAACTCTTTGGTAAACCCGTAGCCGCCGAGTAGTTGCACGGCGTCGGTGGTGACGCTCATGGCGGTATCTGACGCGAACGACTTCGCCGAGGCGCCGAGGTAGCCCAACGTTCCGTCGGGGTCGCCGGCATCTATGGTCGAACAGGCCCGATACACCAGAGCGCGGGCGGCCTCGGTGCGCATGGCCATGTCGGCGAGCATGAAACGAAGCCCCTGAAGTTCACTGATCGGCGCGCCGAAGGCGTTTCGCCCCTTCATGTACGTGCCGGCGTAGTCAATGGCGCCCTGCGCGATGCCGACCGCTTGGGCGCCAATAGTCGGACGCGAGCGATCGAGGGTGTGCATGGCGATCGTGAAGCCTTGGCCCTCTTCGCCAATTCGGTGCGACGCCGGCACACGGACGTTGTTGAAGACCACTTCGCCGGTGGGTGACGCGCGCAGTCCCATCTTGTCTTCGTGCTTGGGAAACTCCACTCCCCAGCCCTTTTCCACCAGGAAGCACGAGATGCCGCGGCCCTTGGCCGAGGGATCCGTTTTGGCGAAGACGGTGTACACGTCCGAGACGCCGGCGTTCGTGATCCAGTACTTCGACCCATTGAGGACATAGTCCTCGCCGTCGCGCTCAGCCCGACACCGCATCGAGGCGACGTCCGAGCCGGCGTCGGCTTCGGACAGGCAATAGCTGGCTTGAATCTCACCGGTGGCGATGAGCGGAAGGTACTTCTGCTTGATCTCCTCGGAGGCGAAGTTCATGATCGGCAGCATTCCGAGCTTGGAGATCAGGATCGTCACCGAGGTCGAGGCGCACCCTCGCGCCAGCTCCTCGACCATGATCGCCTGGGTCACCATGTCGGCGCCGGCGCCACCGTAGGCCGCGGGGACGCCGAGGGAGGGCAACTCCATCTGGACACAGGCGTCGAAACTGTCTTGGGGGAAGACCTGCTCTCGGTCGTACCGTGCGGCGTGGGGCGCTACGCGTTCGTCGACAAAGCTACGCAGTACGTCACGAAAACTACGTTGTTCATCCGTGAGATCAAAACTCATCGTGGTCGTCCTTCACCTCGTCGTGTGATTAATGCGATGATGCGGCGTCGTTCGCACCGGAGGTCAGTGACTCCCCGGGTACCGCGTCGACGAAGCGACGTTGCGCCACGTAGCTGTGCGCGAGGCCACGAAAGGACGCCGTCGTGGCGCGGGTGATGGGCGACGCCTGGCGCAGGCCAAAGTAGTCCAGGGCCACGTGCACGTCACCGAGGGTGGGGCCCCGACCAATCAGACTGGCCCGCTTAGCGGCGACCAGGCCCACCCCGACGATGACGTCGTGTTCGTCTTGGTGGTGCTCGAAGACCAACTTCTCGCACTCGCGTTCAGCGATGGTCAGCGCGTATCCCTCACCGGGCGCCGGCGTTCCAAATCCCGACCCGACCGGGGGGTGGGGCGACCGCTGGAGTCCGACCTTCTGGAGACGCCCGAGTTCGGGGATCTCCGTTGACATGAGGGGTCGAACCTCACCGGCGAGGGGAACGGGGGAAAATGATGGTTGAGCCACGCAGAGAGGTTACCGCCCGGCGCCGTGCTAGACCCTCGCGAGCCAGTCTTCATACTGCGGTCGTTCGCCGCGCACCGCTTGGTGGTACGTAGTGCGGATGACCGAGGTGATGGGACCGGGCCGGCCGTCGCCGACCACTCGATCATCGACCGAGGAGATGGGCACGACCTCGGCCGCGGTGCCGGTCAAGAACGCCTCGTCGGCCAGGTACAGGTCGTCGCGGCGAAGGGCCTCGAAGTGGACGTCGTAGCCGAGGTCGTTCGCAATCTTCACGATGCTCGACTGGGTGATGCCGCTCAGGGCACCGGCCTCGGAGGGCGGCGGTGAGTACAGACTGCCGTCACGAATGATGAAGAGGTTCTCTCCCGTGCACTCGCTCACGCGGCCGTCGGGGCCGAGCATGATCGCCTCGTCGTAGCCCGCCTTGATGGCTTCGACCTTGGCCAAACTGGCGTTGACGTAGCCGCCGATCGTCTTGGACGCCGTCGGCATGGAGTTGGGGTAGTGGCGACTCCACGAAGAGATCTTCATTCGCACACCGGTCTCGGCGTGGTCGCCCAGGTAGGCGCCCCAGGACCACGTGGCGATCGCCGCCTGCACCGGTGCGCCGATCGGGTTGACCCCGATCTCGCCGTAGCCCAGGTAGACGATCGGACGGATGTAGCAACCTTCAGTGAGCTCGTTGACGCGAATCAGTTCCTTGGTCGCGTCGCACAGCTCCTTCGCGTCGTAGGGCACGTCCATCATCAAGATCTTGCAGCTGCGAAGGAGACGATCCATGTGGTCCTTCAAGCGAAAGACCGCCACCCCGTTGGGTGTTTTGTAGGCGCGAATGCCCTCAAAGGCGCCCGTCCCGTAGTGCAGGGTGTGGCTGAGGACGTGCACCGTGGCGTCGGGCCAATCGACGAGCTTCCCGTCCATCCAGATCTTCTTCGTGGGGGTTATGGGCATCTACAAACTCTCCTGTAACTGTTTGGTCACGCCGTCGGTGCCGAGCGCCGTGACGTCACCATCAAAGTCTGCCACCGCGCGCGCTATACGCCGTGCGGCATCCTCTTCGCCGATGTGTTCGAGCATCAGCGCCGCGGAGGAGACGGCGGCCAGCGGGTTGGCCCGGTTCGTTCCGGCGATATCGTGCGCCGCGCCGTGGACCGGTTCAAACAGTGACGCTCCGGTACGCGCGGGGTTTAGGTTCGCGCTCGCCGCGAAGCCGATCCCGCCCGTGACCGCACCGGCCAGGTCCGAGAGGATGTCCCCGAAGAGATTGTCGGTGACGATAATCCCGTAGGCCTGCGGCCTTTCGACCAGGTAGATGCAGGCGGCGTCCACGTGCTGATAGTCCACCTCGACGTCGGGGAACTCAGCGCCCACGTCGGCGACCACCCGGCGCCAGAGATCGCCGGCGAAGGTCAACACGTTGGTCTTGTGCACCAAGGTCAGCTTCTTGCGCTCGAGTTGATGGGCTCGGCTAAAGGCGTAGCGCACGCATCGTTCGACCCCAAAACGAGTGTTGACGGATCCCTGGGTCGCCACCTCGTGGGGAGTGCCGTAGCGCAAGACCCCTCCCTCACCGGCGTAGGGGCCCTCGGTATTCTCGCGAACGATGGCGAACTCACAGCCCTGCGCCAGGGAGCCCGCCACGCCCCGGAAGGGCCGATAGTTGATGTAGAGGTCCAGGCCGAAGCGCATGCGCAGCAGGAGGCCGCGCTCTAGCACGCCGCCCGCGATGCGCGTGTCGCCAATGGCCGGTCCGATCGCCCCCAAGAGAATCGCTTCGTATCCGCGCAACTCCTCCAAGGTCGTGTCGTCCAGGACAAAACCGTCTCGCAGGTAGCGCGCGGCGCCCAGGTCGAACTCGGTCGTGTCGAGGCGAACGCCCGAGGCGGCGATGACCTCGAGGGCGGCCGCCGTGACTTCTGGGCCGATGCCGTCCCCACCGATCACGGCCACGCGGTGGCTCGGCTGGTTACTCATCGCTACTCGCTCCCTCTTTTCTCTATTTTGCTCGCTGGGGCCGGCGGTTGGCAACTTCGAGACTTTTTAGGGGTCGCAGTAGAATCGGGGTTCACTACGACTTGGGGTTGCGGCGTGGCCGACGAAATTCACCGAATCACACAAGAGACGCTCGACAAGCTCGAGGCGGAGTACCAGGAACTGACGACGGTGGGTCGCACCGAGATCGCCCGGGTGATCGAGGCCGCTCGCCTCCTCGGCGACCTGTCGGAAAACGGCGACTATCACGCGGCCAAGGACGCCCAGGGGAAAATGGAGTCGCGCATCCGCCAGATCGACCAAGTGATTCGCAACCACGAGATCGTTCGGCGCGACGAGCGCGCCGGGACGGTCCAGTACGCCTCGATCGTGAAGGTCGTCTACGAAGGCGACGACGAGAGCGACTTCCAGGAGTTCTTCATCGGGTCGATCGAGGAGAAGCCCGACGACGTCCTCGTCGCCTCGCCCACCTCGCCCTTGGGCCAGGCCCTGCTCGGAAAGAGCGTCGGCGACAGCGTCGAGTACGAGGCTCCGTCGGGAGTCTTGAAGGTCAAGATCGTCGGACTGCACTAGCTCATGGGAAAGACCCTCTACGAGAAACTCTGGGACGGGCACGTCATCCCCGGACGCGACGGCGAGTCCGATCTGCTCTACGTCGACCTGCACCTCGTTCACGAGGTCACGAGTCCTCAAGCGTTCGACGGTCTGCGTCTCAACTCACGAACGGTTCGCCGTCCCGATCTCACCCTGGCGACGGCCGATCACAACGTGCCCACCGACCCGCTGTCCACGCCCGTCGCCGACCCCATCTCGCGCCGCCAGCTCGAAGCGCTCGACGAGAACTGTCGCGAGTTCGGCATCACGGTTTTTCCCCGCGGCCACGAGAACCAGGGAATCGTCCACGTCATCGGCCCCGAGCTCGGCGTCACGCAGCCCGGGATGACCATTGTCTGCGGTGACTCTCACACCTCCACCCACGGAGCCCTCGGATCGCTGGCCTTTGGCATCGGCACCAGTGAAGTCGAACACGTCCTCGCGACCCAGACCCTGCCCCAGCAAAAGGCCAAGACCATGGCCGTCGTGGTGAACGGCCACGTGTCCCCCCACGTCTCGGCCAAGGACATCGTGCTCGCCATCGTGGGACGCCTCGGCACGGGCGGCGGCGCCGGGTACGTGATTGAGTACCGGGGCGAGGCGATACGAGACCTCTCCATGGAGGGTCGCATGACCGTCTGCAACATGAGCATCGAGGCGGGCGCGCGCGCCGGTCTCGTGGCCGTCGATGAGACGACCATTGACTATCTCCGCGGGCGCCCGGGCGTGCCGGTCGGTGACGACTTCGAGGCGGCCGCCGCGCGCTGGCGGACCTTCGTCTCGGACGAGGACGCCTCGTTCGACGAGACCATCGTCCTGAACGCCGCCGACCTCGCGCCCTTTGTCACCTGGGGCACCAACCCGGCCCAAGTGGTGGCGCTGGACGGCGTGGTGCCCTCGCCGGAGGACACCAGCACCGGCGACGAACGCGACAGCGTGCGTCGCGCACTCGAGTACATGAGTCTCGTCCCCGGCACACCCATGCGCGAGATACCCGTTGACGTGGTGTTCATCGGATCGTGCACCAACTCGCGCATCGAGGATCTGCGCGCCGCGGCCGCGGTCGCCGCCGGCTCTCACGTGAGGGCGGGCGTCCGCGCGCTGGTCGTGCCGGGTTCTCGTCGCGTGAAGGATCAGGCCGAGCGCGAGGGGCTCGACCGGGTGTTCACGGACGCGGGCTTTGAGTGGCGCGAGCCCGGTTGCTCCATGTGCCTCGGAATGAACCCGGACATCTTGACGCCCGGTCAGCGGTGTGCCTCGACCTCAAATCGAAACTTTGAAGGTCGCCAAGGTCGCGGCGGTCGAACCCACCTGGTGTCGCCGGTCGTGGCGGCGGCGACGGCCATCATGGGCCGCTTCGCCTCCCCCGAAGAGGTGCCGGCGTGAACGCGGTGCGCGTGCTCGAAGGCCGCGCGGTACCGCTCGAGCGCTCCGACGTCGACACCGACCAGATCATCCCCTCGGAGTGGTTGAAGCGCGTCGAACGCACCGGTTTTGGTCGCGGACTCTTCAGCGAGTGGCGCGACGACCCGACTTTTGTGTTGAATCAGCCCGAGTACGCCGGGGCCACCATCCTCGTCGCCGGGGCGCGCTTTGGCACCGGCTCGTCACGCGAGCACGCCGTGTGGGCCCTCATGGACTACGGCTTTGGGGCCGTGGTGGCGTCGTCCTTTGGCGATATCTTCCGCAACAACTCCTCCAAGCAGGGCCTCGTCACGGTGCAGCTGAGCGCGAGCGACGTCGACGAACTCTCCGAGCTCGTGAAGGACGATCCGACGCGCCTCGTCGTCGTCGACGTGGAGAGGCTGCTCATCGAGGTGCCCGAGGCCGGCTGGCGACGAGGTTTCCCCCTCGACGCGATGACCCAGGAGCGGCTGCTCGAAGGGTGGGACGACATCGGGATCAGCCTTCGCCGCGCGGAGGCGATCACGTCCTACGAGGCGAACCATCCCACGCCGAGCCTGGAACACGTCTTCGACGCCACGGGCCACGCCCTACGTACCTGACGCACCGGGGATCATCCACTTCTGGAGCACGGTCACGGTGCTCGCCTCGTAGCCCAACTCGTCGTAGAAGCGTCGAGCCTCCGCGTTCCCCGCGCGAACCATGAGTTGGACCTTGCGCGCACCGTGCTGAACGAGCCAGGCCTCACCGGCCCGCGTCAGTGCGGAGCCGACGCCCTGGCGCTGAACCGAGGGGCTGACCGCGACGTAGTACAGCCAACCTCGGTGCCCGTCGAAGCCCGCCATGGCGGTACCAACCAGGACGTCGTCGATGGTGGCGCCGAGCACCGTCGACGCGGGAGCGCGCACGGCGTCGAGGAAGTCGGTGACCGGATCGTTCCAGGCCCGTGATAGACCCACCTCATTCCAGAGACTCGTGGCCGCCGCAACGTCGTCGTCACCCAGTTCGCGAACGTCCATGGCCCCGTTTTCTCTACGCGACGGCGACGTCGGTCGAGAGCAGGACGGCCTCGTGTGCTTGGCGATGTCGCCACGAGGCGAGCAGGATAATCACGACGCTCGCGAGAGCGGCGCAACTCACCGACGTGAAGGCCGCCCACAGGTCAGAGTTCTGGTAGTAGATCATCCAGCACCCGAGCGCGCACCCACTCAGCACCCACATCGAGACCGACACCCCGCTGGCGTCGGGGTGGCGCACCAATCCCACTATCTGGGGACCACGGGTGAGCACCATCGCGACACCCGCTCCGAATACCCCCGCCGACCATCCCCAGGCCAGCGTCGCCACGAGGCAGACCAGAATCGAAAACGAGGTGGCGTAGGCAACGACGTCCCACGAGCGCCACGGCTTCAGGTGCCACACCACCCCAACCTGAAAGGGAAAGACCAGCGCGCTTCCGAGCACGATGATGGCCGAGCGCTGCTCGACGCCGTAGGAGGCCCAAAAGCAGCTCATGTAGGAGAAGATCGTCCACGTCGACAAGGAAACTCCCGTCGCGCCGCGACCGACGATGTGACGAAACTGGGCCAACGAACCCCACACCGTGAGGACAACGGCGAGCCAGCCAACGCCGTGGGCAACATCGTGATAGCTCACGGCGAAAGTCTAGGTAGACCTCTCGTCAACGTCGTCGATTAGCGGCGGAAATAACTGCTTCCAGCGACGCGTCGAGGATCGATGAACTCATGCCCACGCCCCACCACGTCACGCCGTCGTCCCCTTCGGCCTCCACGTAGGCGACGGCCGACGCCTCGGATCCCGCGGTCAGGGCGTGCTCGTGGTAGTCGCGCACTTTGAACGAGACATCCATCTCGCTGCGCAGTCCCGACATCAGGGCGTCGATCGGACCGTTGCCCTCGCCCTTCACGGTGACGTGTTGGCCCCGCACGACGAGCTGGGCGAAGATTCGCGTCAGGTGCTGATCGGCGGTGACCTCACTCGAGAGCAACTGAATCGGGGGGTTCTCCGGCTGGTAGGTGGTCGTAAAGACGTCCCAGATCTCGGCCGGCGTGATCTCGGTGCCCTTGGCCTCGGTCAACTCCTGCACCTGCTTGGAGAACTCGACCTGCATCGCGCGGGGCAGGTCCAAGCCGTGCTCGGCGTTCAGAAGGTAGGCCACTCCCCCCTTGCCCGACTGGGAGTTCACGCGAATGATCGCTTCGTAGGTACGCCCGGTGTGTTTGGGGTCGATCGGCAGGTAGGGCACCTCCCAGAACTCGTACTCGTCGCCGATCGCCGTCATTCCCTTCTTGATGGCGTCCTGATGCGAGCCGGAGAAGGCGGTGTAGACCAGCTCTCCCACGTAGGGGTGGCGCATGTGTATCGGCAGACGGTTCGCGTACTCCGCCACGTGGCGCGCCTTATCGATGTCGCGAATGTCGAGCTCGGGGTCGACCCCCTGGGAGAAGAGGTTGAGCGCCAGGTTCACGACGTCGACGTTGCCCGTTCGCTCGCCGTTGCCAAAGAGCGTTCCCTCGACGCGGTCGGCTCCCGCCATGACGCCCAGCTCGGCCGCGGCGACCGCGGTGCCCCGGTCGTTGTGGGGGTGCAAGGAGAGCACAATGGAGTCACGGCGATCCACGTGGCGCAGGAACCACTCAATGGCGTCGGCGTAGAGGTTCGGGGTGTACATCTCCACCGTGGCGGGCAGGTTCAAGATGAGCGGGCGCGCGGGGCTGGGATCGATCACCCCGACGACCGCGTTGCACACCTCCACGGCGTAGTCGAGCTCGGTGCCGGTGAAGCTCTCGGGCGAGTACTCGTAGAAAAACTCGGTCGCGGGCGACGTCGCCTCCAGCGAGACGCATAGCGCCGCGGCGTCGGTGGCGATCTTGGTGATGCCCTCCTTCTCGAGGCCAAAGACCACTCGCCGCTGCAGGGTGGAGGTCGAGTTGTAGAAGTGCACGATGGCGCGGGGGGCTCCGTGCAACGACTCGTAGGTGCGCCGTATGAGGTCCTCGCGACACTGCGTGAGCACCTGAATGGTGACGTCGGGGGGGATGAGGCCGTCCTCGATGATCTCGCGCACGAAGTCAAAGTCGGGCTGCGAGGCCGAGGGGAAGCCGACCTCGATCTCCTTGAACCCCATCTCCACCAGGTGGCGGAACATAACGTTCTTGCGCTCCAGGTCCATCGGGTCGATGAGGGCCTGGTTGCCGTCGCGCAGGTCGACGCTGCACCAGCGCGGGGCGGCCGTCAGGCGGCGGTCCGGCCAGGTGCGATCGGGCAGGTTGACCGGCACCGTTTCGCGGTACTTGGCGTAGGCCATGGGGCTTGGCTGTTGGGGGCCTGACCTCATCTCGATCCTTTCGTCACTGCCAGAGAAAAACAAAAATGCCCCCGCATCCGCGGGGGCCAGGGCGAGCATCGGCTCGCCCCGTTACAGCAGCAGTTCGCTCTGGTTGGTTGTCACGCCACCAGTGTACCTCCGCGCTCGGCGTTGTCCAGAGCTATCTCGCACTAGCCTCGGCGCCCCTGGGCCTCGTCACGTCTCTGCTCAAAGTCGCGATGGTCCTCGGGGTCCTCGCGGTGATCGGGATCGCCACCGGCGTCATCAACGTGAAGTTCAAACCGCTCGGCTAATCCACCCAGGTTCGGGGGGCGCGATCGCGCACTAACCTAGGGCCTCGTGAGCCTCTTCAAGACCCTCCTCA
>Ga0181534_10000367_pt1 | contig 32732 bp, 22 predicted proteins | sample PEATcosm2014_Bin_37_FD_119758 | JGI IMG/M metagenome (GOLD analysis project Ga0181534, IMG submission 119758) | Peatland microbial communities from MTU Mesocosm Facility, Houghton, MI, USA - PEATcosm2014_Bin17_10_metaG | ecosystem: Environmental > Terrestrial > Soil > Wetlands > Peat | place...
AATTCCCTTCTCTGGCGCCATCCGTCCGGCATAGAGCGCAAATCCTCCTCCACCGCTGCCCTGCCCCGAGTCAAAGGTGAAATTCGGTTTTATCCTGATACGGTCCACAGGAACACGCAATCCTGCCATCTTCTCCGCCACAAATGCCGTGAGAGCTATATACCTGTCCACTTTCTGCTGCCAAGTGCCTAACGCGGCATGCAACGCCATGCTCCCACCCAGAATGGCGCTGCCGGACCGGCTGTTGCGGTAACATGCGTGATATGCGCCCGGAAGAAACGAGCGCTGATCGATGCACTCCTCGCAGGGGCGCCCGTCGCGGAACAGCTGCGCGTTGGCGCATAAAAGCCGATAGTTGTGCAAGGTAAACACGACGGGGATTTTTCTTCGCTTGGCGGCAAAAAACACCGAAGGTGAGAGCGTGGCAAGATAATTATGGACATGAACAACATCCGGGTGGAAGCGGTCTATTAGCCCCGTTATCCTATGCGCTGAATCGATAGAGTAGAAGGCTTGGCCGGCTGCGATCATCTTCCCCATAACACCGCGAATGGACTCGTTATCCACTCCCAGATACTCAACCTCATGACCGTGCTCCTCCAGCAATCGCCGCTCGTTGGCGACGACAGTCTCCTCTCCTCCGCCCAACTGATACCTGTTGTGTGCAATCAAAATGCGCACTTCTTCTCCCGTCTCGATAATGACTTCGCCCCATAGGCGCGTATCTGTCGTTCAAAACAATGCCTGAGCGGCGTCTGATATCCTGACAGGTACACCAGCCGGCGTAATCTCAGCGATCGACAATCGCGCGTGCAAAGACATCGCTCCCAATCCTTCGTAATCTGTCGTTAATGCGCGATCAAGGATGATAGTAACAATCCTGATCCAGTAGCCATGCAAAAAGCCGGACAGATCATAGGTTCTCGAAAGAGCCGATGCACCGGTAAATGTCTCCGAGTGGCGCAACGGGATGTTTATGGCATGGTAGCCGCCCAAGCTGCACCCCAATGTAAACAACTGCTAGTCCGGATTCTGTTGCCGGATCAGCGGAACGACATCCGCGAGCGGATGCTCCTCATATTGCATATGACGTTGGATGCGCTCGCGCGGCGTGGCGGTTATACCAGCTCTCCGAATCGATTGAGTCCACGCAGTAAATCTGCAACTGGCCTGTGTCAATTCTTCCGCTGAGCGCGGAGATCATCCCGAAGTCTTCCATCTGAAAAAAGCGCCCGGTAGAGGTTGGAAAGGCAGCACCGGCAGCCCGGCGTGGCCGAAGACGAGCATCTCCATCTCGCGACCCAGGGCTTTTGAATCCGTTTTGTAATATTCTCGGATCACATTTCTGCTCTGCTGTCCACACCACATTTCATTGCGGGGAAAATCGGTGATTTCCTGTTACTGTATCAGTTTTTCTCGCGAATTCTTTGGAGTTTTACTCGTCTCAATTCCAGCCTCGCCTATTTGTGGTATATGTTTCGTAATGCTCCGCGCAGGTACAGCGGAGTTTCATCCGCGAAACTCGCAAGGAGGCCTGATCATGCAACGAAGAGTCTTTCTCGGCGGTATCGCGGCAACGTTGATGGCAACCAGCGGCGAAGCATGGGCTGCGTCCACCAACGGCCAGCGCCTGGCGGCAGCAGCCCGCGCGCAGATCGGGGTCACGCGCGGCTACGATCCGGGCTGGACGCATCTGGGTTATCCCGGCGGCGACGTGTCTCGCTCCACGGGCGTCTGCGCGGATGTGGTAATTCGAGCCGCGCGCGACGGCCTTGGCCTCGACCTGCAGAAGCTTGTCCATGAAGATATGCTGAAAAACTTCGATGCCTATCCAGCACGCAAAGCCTGGGGATCGCGCGGAGCGGATGCGAGCATCGACCATCGCCGTGTGCTGAATCTCGAAGCCTACTGGACACGGGCCGGCGCGCGCCTCTGGGCCAACGATGCGCCCACACCTGGCGATGGTTTCCCCAAGCCCATCGAGACCGGCGACATCGTTACCTGGCTTCTCGATGCGCGCCTTCCGCATGTCGGCATCATTGTTGCAACGAGCGCCTTGCACACCACCGTGGTACACAATATCGGCAACGGCGCCGAGGAGACGCCGCTCAGCGCCTTTCATGCGCATCGCGCCGCAGGCCATTATCGCTGGCCTGTTGCGGTGTAGTGACCCAGCCGGCAATTCCCACTCCGGCACATTCGCTCCGCGCACGGGAACCGCACAGGAATTCCGTTCCCTGCTGTGCGAAACTATTCTCTGGGAAATGTGTTTGCAGTATCTGAGATTTCCTGCCGGATAAACTATGCCTTTGCTGCGCTCCACTTTTATCGCACTCTCACGGAATCGCTTGTTGCGCCGCTTCGGTGAGCAATCCCGTATCGGCAGCCGGATGAGTTCACGCTTTGTGGCCGGCATGGAAATCAGCGACGCGCTGCGCGTGGCTGAGGCAGTCAACAAGCAGGGCATGGCCGTGACGCTGGACGCACTGGGAGAGAGCGTAACCACAGACGCCGAGGCCCAGTGCGCAGCCGATGTCTATCATCAACTGCTCGACGCCATTGCGGAACGTAAGATGAACGCCAATGTGAGCGTTAAGCTGACACAGATGGGCCTGGAGCAATCACCGGAACTGGCCCGCTCGATCGCCGAGAATCTGGCCCGCCACGCCTCCGATGCCGGAAGTTTTCTACGCATTGACATGGAAGGCTCGGCGCTGACTCAAATCACACTCGATATTGTGCGCGGCATCCACGCGCAGCCGGGACTCTCCGGCTCTATCGGCGTTGTGATTCAGGCTTATCTCTTTCGCTCTCAAGGAGACATTGAGCAGCTTCTCTCCGAAGGGATTCGCGTCCGGCTCTGCAAGGGAGCTTACAAAGAGCCAGCCGAAGTTGCGTTCCCGCGCAAAGACGACGTGGATTCGAATTACATCCGCCTTAGTTGCATGTTGTTGGAGAGTCCTTTTTATCACGGCTTCGCCACGCATGACGAGGCAATGATCGCGGCGGTCAAATCCTATGCCAGCCAGCACCGGATCGAACCCAGCCGCTTCGAGTTTCAGATGCTGTTTGGCGTACGCCGCGATCTACAGCACCGGCTGGTGCGCGAGGGATACAACGTCCGCGTTTATATTCCCTTTGGCCGCGAGTGGTATCCCTACTTCATGCGGAGGCTGGCCGAACGGCCGGCGAATGTCTTCTTCATCGCCAAGAACCTGTTGCGAAAGTGACGAGTCAGCGAGTCGGCAAGTCAGCAGGCTGGCCATTGATGAATGAGGCGCACAAGCTGCCATCGGGGTCGAGCGCAACCAGATTTGCCGGCTGCCCGACAGCAAGCGTTCCTGCAAGGCTGCCGAATCCGGTCATTGTCGCCGGGTTGGTTGTGACCAGCGGCAGGGCCTGATCAAGCGATGCAGCTGTAAACCGAAGATAATTCGCCAGCGCGCGGTCAAGCGTCAGTACGCTGCCAGCCAGCACACCGTTTGCCGTGGCTCTTCCATCGGCAACCTGGACGGAAAACCCTCCCAGTTGATACTCCCCGTCGGGCATTCCTGCAGCGCTCATCGCGTCCGTTACCAGAATCCCGCGTTGCGGCCCCTTGGCTCGCGCCCAAAGCCGCGCCAGCTCCGGCGCGGTGTGAATGCCGTCGCAGATCAGCTCGGCAAACAGTGAATCGTCGGTGAGTACGACACCCAGAATTCCCGGCTCCCGATGATCGAGTGGCCGCATCGCGTTGAAGGTGTGAGTTGCGCTCACCGCTCCGGCGGCAATTACAGCTCGAGTCTCCGCCGCAGTCGCATTCGAGTGGCCGAGCGAGACACGGACGCCGCGCGCCGTGGCATGTGCCGTCAGCTCCGCCGCGCCGGGCAGCTCCGGAGCAAGCGTCATCAGGCGCACATGGCCCTCGGCTGCCTCGAAGAACCGGTCAAAGAGGGGAATGTCGGGGGTTTGCAAATGCACTGGTGGATGAACTCCGCGTTTGGAGTGGGAAAGAAACGGGCCTTCGAGGTGAATGCCGATAGGCCGGGAGGCCGGAGCGCCATTGGGTGTGGAATCCCTCATCAACTGCGCCAAACCTGCGAGCGCGCGTAGCGTAGGGTCCAGCGGCGCGGTCACTGTGGTCGCAAGATACTGAGCGGTTCCACGACCGGCAAGAAAACTGCCGATCGCCGCAAGAGCCTGTGGCGTAGCTTCCATTACATCGTGGCCGTTTGAGCCATGAATATGAACGTCGAAATAGGAGGGCGCGAGGGTGGCGGTGGGAAAGTCAAGCAACTGCGCGGAGCCGGACGCTTCAGCGTCTTCGCGAGTGCGGATAGAGGCAATGCGCGCGTCTTCGATTTCAATGATGGGGTGGTCGAGATGCCGGCTTCCGACCCAGAGTCGTGCCGCAGTGATCGCTAAGTGCATACAAGGATTATGTCAGGCGCTCCGCCGCCTTGTATGCAGCCCGTGTCACCGGGTGAGATCAGTGAATGAGACGGTTCGAATCCCGATAACCGCTGGTTTGCATCATGCTCATCGCCTCGAGCGCGGCGCGACAGGCAGCTACCTCGGCACGGCAAGCAGTAATCTGGGTCATCAACTGCGCAAATTGCGATTCGAGCTGTGAGCGCAGATTCTCGATGGACTGCTCCAGCCGGTCATTGGCGGCAATCTGCTCATTCTGACTGGACTGCACGGACTGCAGGTTCGGCAGAACAACATCGGAGAGGAGATAGGAGAGAGACGTCAGCATTTCGTTCATGTACGGATTCTAAGGATAAACGAGATAAAACGCCTGATTACGGATGGCGATGCGTTAGTAATGAGAGAAAATTAATACAGCTTTATGCGACTGCGGTCGGGGCGGCTTGCTGCTCCTCGGCGTCGAGTTTGCTGCCAACCTCGGCAGCGGCCTGCGCCAGTACACGGTGGTGAATGGTAAACAGGGCGAGTTCCAGCCGGTCGCCGACTCCGGTTTTGTCGTAGATGGAGCGCAGATAGTTTTTGATGACCTGTTCGGTGGTCTTGAGCCGGAGGGCGATTTCACGGTTCTTGCATCCCTGCACGATCAGCGCGACGATGCGCATCTCCTTTGGAGTGAGCCGGTCCCGGACACGGGTGCCCACCATGTCTTCCTCGGGCGAGTCCACCTGCATTAGTTGCGGTGGCAGCCAGGTATCCCCGGCTGCAACCCGGTTGACCGCCTCGACCAGAGAGGGACCTGTAACGCTGCGGAAGACCACGCCTCGGAAGCCAAGTTGCAGATAGGTGCTGGCCGTATCGTTATTTTCGGCAATCACGATGCCGCGGCAGCCGGTCGAGTCCAGCAGAACGCGCAGACGCGTCAGGTCTGGCCTTAGCGCAGCGGCAAACAGAACAATCGAGCCCGGGAAGGTGGTAATGGCATGCTGCATCCGCTCCAGGTCTGAACACTGAGCAATTATCCGCAGATCTTCGTCCATGGCCAGCACTTTGGCTGTCCCTGCCCGGAAAATCGCCTGCGAATCGGCCAGGATGATCTTATTCATATTTGCGCCTCATCTGCTCCGTTTGCCTGGCTGGATGGCATAAATGCCGCCCGCCTGCATTTGCCAAATTCAGATTTGCCGAAGCTGGATGCCGCTTCCTACCGCACATCCTGACCGCAATCCCGCTCAGCTCGTCCGTATCCCCGCATCGCACAACCCGGCAACTGCATTGCCTCTAGCGGAACTATCGGCGGTTCCGCGCAAAACTTGGCAATGTCTGCATTTGGAACAGTGACTCAATAAAACGGTTCTTTTGTAATGTACCTCAAGTAAAGTTACTACACCGAGGTAATCTTCTCCGGATTGAAATTATAGCCCCACTGTGCAAAACCTGCGACCTCTTCCTCATGAAATCTGGAAGCTCTTCATTCCGAACAGTTGCGTTCCTCTCCGGCCAATTTTGTCGCGGAGTCTGGATTTCAGGTTTCTCGCACTCCCCCGTTTCCGGCCGCGTCAGGAAGAAAATTCCCTCTTTCCCGCATTTGTTCCCAGGAATGATTTTCAACGCTGCTTCGGCCCACATCGGCATGAAGTCATAGGCTTACCTGCCGATGTAGGCAATCGAGGGCAATAGATGGCGGATCGCGTGGAATTGCTGGAGGCGGTGTTCGATAGCCTGCCGGAGGGGATCGCATTGGTCGATCTCCAGAGCCGCGTCATCTTATGGAACCGTGCCGCGGAGACGATCACCGGCTATGCCGGCGCGGATCTGCTCTTCCGTCCGGTGCCGGAAAAATTGCAGCCGCTGTTGGAATACGCCGACTGGAAGAACGATCAACAGCCCAGGAACAAGGCCGGACAAGGGCCAGGCCGGGGGACGCTGGTGGAGTTTCATCATCGCATGGGCCACAATCTGCCCGCCATGGTGCGGATTTTGGTGGTGCGCGACGGACTGGGCAAGCGGATTGGCTCAACCGTGCTCTTCCATGCCGCCGAGAGCATGGATGTGCTGCCGCATGGCGAGAGTGGCGAAACCGCTACCATTGAGGCCAGCCAGGCGGATATGGAGGACCGGCTGGTCAATGTCTTCGACGATCACGCGCGCGGAGGGCCTCCCTTCGGACTGCTGTGGATCACCATCGATCAGGCCCATCAATTGCGCCAGACTCATGGGGAACAGGCCTGCGAGTCCATGATGGCCACAGTGCGCCACACGCTGACCCACGCGCTGCGGCCAGGAGAAGACATCAGCCGTTGGGGAACCGATGAGTTCCTGGTTCTCTCCCACGAGCGCACCGCGGAGATGCTGATTGGTCACGCACGGACTCTGGCCGGACTGGCGCGGACGGCGGAGTTCCGCTGGTGGGGGGATCGGGTTTCCCTGACCGCCAGCATTGGCGCGGCCCAAGTTTCTGCCGATGAATCCCTTGCCCAGTTGCTCTTTCGCGCTCAATCCGCGATGTTGACCAGTATTCACAACGGCGGCAACCATGTAACGCTCACGCCGGCTTCAGGGGGGCATTGATGTTCGCCATCATAGGCATTGTCGTAGTTTTCGGCGCGGTCATCGGCGGCTTCCTCATGGAGCACGGCAAAATGGCTGTGCTCGTCCAACCCGCAGAATTGCTCATCATCGCCGGCGCGGGCCTGGGGACGCTGCTCGTCGCCAATCCCATCCACGTCATCAAGGCGGTTGTGGCGGGTCTGCTCGGCGTCCTCAAGGGTTCACCTTTTACCAAGGACCGCTATCTGGAAACCCTGAAGATGATGTACCAGTTCCTCAACAAAGTACGCAAAGAGGGGCTGCTCAGCGTGGAGATGGACGTGGAAAAGCCGGAAGAAAGCTCGATCTTCAAAAACTACCCCTCGTTTCTGCATGATCACCATGCGCTCTACTTTCTCTGCGACACCCTGCGCATGGCCATTACCGGCGGCGTGGAGCCCTTTGACATGGACCAGATGATGGAACTGGACATGGAAGTCCATCACCACGAAGCGGCCACGCCGATCTCGGCTTTAACCACGGTGGCCGATTCGCTGCCCGGCTTGGGCATCGTCGCCGCAGTGCTCGGCGTGGTCATCACCATGGGTTCTCTGGGCGGTCCGCCGGAAGAGATCGGCGAACATGTCGCCGCCGCGCTGGTGGGCACTTTTCTCGGCATTCTGCTCTGCTATGGCCTGACCGGACCGCTGGCCGCCAACATGACCAAAAACGCCGATGCGCACAACGAATATCTTCACGTGCTGCGGGTGCTGCTGCTCGCGTTTCTCAAGGGCGCGGCACCGATGATTGCCATCGAAATTGGCCGCCGGGCCATTCCCGCGCACATGCGGCCGACCTTCGACGAGATGGAAAAGCACTGCAAGAACACCGCGGCGGCAGCTCCTGATACGTCTGCGGCAGCCGCCTAAACGGAGCGAGCAATCATGGCCAGCAAATCAGCGCCGATCATTGTCATCAAAAAGAAGGGCGGCCACGGAGGTCATCACGGCGGCGCATGGAAGGTAGCCTACGCCGATTTTGTCACCGCGATGATGGCGCTGTTCATCGTGCTCTGGCTGATGGGTTCCAGCACCAAAGTAAAGAAGGCCGTCGCCGGATACTTTAACGATCCCAAGGGAACCGGCGGCCTGCTCGGCACAACGATGACCGGAACCGGAGAAACTGTTACCGCAGCCACCTCCGACGACATGCAGAAGCTCAAAGAAAAACTGGAAGCGGAAATCAAAGCCAACAAGGCTCTGGAGAAGCTCTCTAAACAGATTGAGATCACCATTACACCCGAAGGCCTGCGCATTGAACTTATCGAAGACAAGAACGGAGTCTTCTATCAGAGCGGCAGCGCCCACCTGAGCGACAGCGGGCAACAGTTGCTCACCCTGTTGGCGGCGGAGTTGAAGACGCTGCCCAATAACCTGCTCATCGAAGGCCACACCGACTCCACGCCGTACTCAAACGACGCGAACTACGGCAACTGGGAGCTTTCCGCCGACCGCGCTAACTCCGCGCGGCGACTATTGCAACAAGACGGCGTGCGCCAGGATCAGGTCACTCAGGTGCGCGGCTACGCCGACCAGCTCCTGCGCGTGAAAAACAACCCGACCGACCCCTCGAACCGGCGCATTTCGATCCTCGTAAAAAACAGCACCGGCCCTCCTCCAGATATGGGAACGATCAACAAGATTGCCAACGGGCAGCCGACTGGATCCGACAAACCCAAAGATGCGGGAACGGCAGCCAAGCCGGATGCCAAACCCGCTGCAGGTGGGAACAATGCTAAGCCGGCTGCCCCTGCCGCTGCGCCCCCGACTCCGGCTCCAGCAGCAGCTAAGCCGGCTGCTGGCACTCCGGCCACTCAGCCGGGACTTGTCGACAAACTCAAGGGTATGTTGCCGGGGGCCAAACATTGAGGATGCTGTATTTATTGCCGGCATCCTCTAATACTTTGCTTCAAAGGCGCGGAAGCGCCGCTCCAGCTCCCACTGGGCCGCAGCCTTCTCGCTGCTGTCGAGGAATACCTTGCAGGCGGGCGCTGGCTTCTCGCCGCCAGGCAGCTGGGCAGTACAGGCAGCGGCAGGCGCGGTAAAAACATCCTCCGCAGCCCACAAGCTCTTCCCCGGCAGAAAGCTATGTTCCATGCCGGTGCGGGCCAGTTGCTTCAGATCCTGGAAGCTCAGGTGATAATCGAGCGCTGCGCGAACATATTCAGTCGTAAGGTCGATCCGGCTCACACCCTCATCATCCGTAGAAAGCGCCACCGGCACATGCGCGGCGCGATAGACAGGAAACGGATGTCCGGCCCCTTTGATGCCCAGAATCCCGTCATTGGAGCTGAGGTTGATCTCCACCATCACATGCTTCTCAGCCAGTTCCTTGAGCAGCTCTGTCGCATTCTCCTCGTACATGACGTCCACACCGTGGCCAATACGTTCGGCGTGGCCCAGCTCGACGGCCTGACGGATATGGAAGCGCAATCCCTCCGGCGGCACCAGGCCCGGCGCAAGTTCCCCGGCATGTAGGCTGATGGGCACTGAAGGATACACCGAATGCAGGTAATCCAGCATCTTCATCTGCAGGGTGTAATCGCGCATCGAGATGAATCCATCCTCGGGCATCACAAAATTGATGCCAACAAAGCCGGCCTCGTGCGCCGCCTGCGTCGCGGTGATGGTCTCGAAGCCGAGGAGCGTTTGGGCAAAAACCTGCTCGGGCGCATAACCACGCAATATTTGATAGATGTAGCGTGTCTCGACCCGACAAGCAGGCGCGGCTTGCGGAGTTCCGCAGTGCTCAATCTGGTTGCGCAGCGCCTCGGCGGAGCGGATATGCTCCCGGTCGGTCTCCACCTCGTCGCGCAGGCCCTTTGCCAGCAGTGTCTCGCGCAACTGGGCCAGGTCGGCGGCAGAGGGATCGGGCTTCCACCCGGCCTTGAGAGCCAGATCCGCGGCATAGCCGAAGGGAGGCGTTTCCATCAGCTCGATATACTGCTGGTTCTGCGCGGCGGCGCGGCTGGCGGCCTCATCTACCCACTCACCGGTATGCCGCTTGTTGAGTCCTCCGAATCGCCCGAAAGTGGCAAAGAACTGATCGTGCCCAGTCACTCCTGCGCTGGGAACAAAGCCGCGCATCGAGAAGGAGTCTACCAGCCGGTCGTACAACTCCTGATTCGACGGCGATATATTTCCCGACAACGCGCTGGCAGGCACCAGAGGCGCCGTGCAGGGCGGCTTGGCAAAGCGCAGCGCCACTGAGTCAACGCACAGCCCGTCTTCGCCGGCGGCGCGGATAAAACTCTCCGCATAGACCGCCCCTGAAAGATGCACATGCAGGTCCGCGCCCTTGGGAAAATCCTCAAGAAACGCGCGCAGTGTAAGCGGACCACCAGCAACGGCAGCGTTGTAAGCAGCCGTGGTGCGGTCGGTTTTGAGTGTCTGGCTGGCACAGCAAATGCTTGCTGCCAGCAGGAGAATCAGGATGCAGGCGGGTCGGCGCATGATTGTTTTCCAGTGTAGCCCATCCGGTTTCACTGTGATGAATGGAATGTGAACCGGGAGTTTGACCGTCTTCGGGCCGCCCAGTATACTCAGAGAGGTAACAAGCGGGAGTAGCTCAGTGGTAGAGCATCGCCTTGCCAAGGCGAGGGTCGCGAGTTCAAATCTCGTCTCCCGCTCCATTCCGCCCTCCGGCTCCCGCCGGGTTGGCTACGGCGGTTTGGAACGATCCGCAAAAAAAAGGCTTGCCCTGCCAAGGCGCGGTACCCAAGTGGTAAGGGAGAGGTCTGCAAAACCTTTATGCGTCGGTTCGATCCCGACCCGCGCCTCCAATCCTTTCAGTAATATGTAGGTTTTTAAAAACGTGAGGCCTATTGCGCCCCGACCGAGACTATCGGGAGGGGATTTTTTGCGGTTTACGCCCCCTTCGATCTTCCTTGCGCCCTTGCCGCACACCTCTCAAAAAAGCAATCGACTGGTGTTTTATAGCTCTCGATTGAACTACGAACAATTTACGCATTCCAAGGTAAACATTTCTAGCCGCTCTCTTGGAATGCTTCTCCGCGCTTGATCATCTCTTCTGTTCACAGCGACTTGCTCTTTGGAATGCAAGTTGCCGAAATAAGCCCCAGCACGAGCGAATTCCCCATTCAGGAGGTAGACTTCTATGCGACTTTGCACCCGAACGTTTACTACTCAAGGTCTGCTCTGCTTGACCGCATTCGCCTTGGCATCTGGCATGAAGGCGATAGCCATGAAACCGGCGTTTGTTCAGCCCGCGGGTATCGGCGAACAAGAAACGCAGCATTCTCAGCAAAAGCCCGACATGCAGCAATCGGGCACTCCCAGCCTGACCAGCCGGCAACCAAGGCCATGGTCGTTACCGGCATGATCGTCAAGAGCGGTTCCTATTTCGTCCTGCGGGATTCGTCCGGGGCCGTTTATCAACTCGACGCTCAGGAGAAAGCCCAGCCGGATGAGGGTAAGTCCGTCAAGATAACGGGCAAGCTTGAAGCAGAGGCCAAGTTTCTCCACGTGGAAACAATTGAAGAACTCAATGGGTGATTCAGTCATAACTCGGATAGCTTGGATAGCCAGCTGAATCCGCTCAGATCGCCTGAATAAATTGCAAGCCATGCGGACAGGCTCTCCCTGCCGCATGGCTTGCCCTTGCGATCTTATTCATCACCGTCCGGTTAAAACTGACCGGAACGAGGCCCACATTCTCGCCAGATAGCTTGGAGTTCCAAATACGGCTGTCTGATGATGGGCTTCCATTTCCCCATAAAGAGGAGAACAAGATGCATTTTTTTCGCCTTCGATTGGTTGCGGCGCTTTTTTTAGGAATCACGCTGATCTCGGTTGCCTCCACTTACTTCGATGTCCTTGCACATAGGCACATCTTGCGTAGCGACCTTGAACGAAGAACGCAATGGCTCGCGGCAGGCTTGCAACCACAGATCGAACAGCAACTCATTTCGGGCGCCGCGGTTGATTGGCCGGGGATGCTGCACACTCTACGGCAACGCTCCGATCAACCGGCCATGGCAGCTTTTGATGTCGATGGCAAGCTGCTTGCCTCCACGGGCGACGGCAATCTCTCATGGCTAGCTCTTTCAACATCAACCAACCTTCTCGAACGTGCCTTGGCCGAAGGCAAGGAAAGGACTACCTTTGCCAGGATTGCTGATGTTCCTGGCCAAGCCGGCGGAAATTCAGACTCAACAAACAATCACGCGAATAACAGCGCATCTTCAACCCGGCTTTGGTATGAAGATGCAATTCCTCTCAGGAATGGAACGCGGACCGTCGCGATTCTGCTGTTAGCAACGGACGCCGAATACATCCACGCAGAGGAAGTTGAAGTCTGGCGGCGCAGCTTTCTGCGCATCCTGGCGATGATGGCTTTGGTCGTGGGCGTGACCGTGGCCATGGTTCGATGGTTTCTCCAGAAGCCTGTGGTCCGTGCCGCGGATTGGCTTCGCCGGTTACGGCATGGAGAAGCGGAGGTCGAGGAAGGGGCGCGCGAATTCGGCTATTTGATCCCGTTGGCCAAAGAGGTCACTTCACTGGCCGAGAATCTTACCCATGCGCGTTTGGCCGCTGAAACAGAAGCGCGGCTTCGCGACCGCGCAGAGCATGTGTGGACGGCGGAGCGGCTCGCCGTGCATGTGCGCGAACGTCTGGGCAGCGACAGGCTGCTGGTTGTCTCTAACCGGGAACCCTATATGCATGTGCGGCGTGGAAAGCAAACCGAGTGCATCGTGCCGCCCAGCGGGCTGGTCACAGCTGTCGAACCCATCCTGCAGGCTTGCGACGGAACCTGGATCGCGCATGGAAGCGGCAGCGAAGACGCCCTCTTCGTGGATGACCATGATCGCCTGCGCGTTCCCCCCGATGAAAGACGCTATACTTTGCGCCGGGTATGGCTCACCCCAGAAGAAGAAGCTAGTTACTACGAGGGTTTTTGCAATGAAGGACTGTGGCCACTGTGCCATATCGCACATACCCGGCCTATTTTTCGAGCCAGCGATTGGAACAGCTATAAGAATGTGAATGCCAGATTCGGCGAAGTGCTGATTGAAGAGATGCGCGAGATGAGCCATCCTGTCGTCTTCGTGCAGGATTATCATTTTGCTCTGTTGCCGCGCATCATCAAGCACGCCAGGCCTGATGCGCGTGTAGCCATCTTCTGGCACATTCCCTGGCCCAATGCCGAGAGCTTTGGTATCTGCCCCTGGCAGGCGGAGTTGATCAATGGCTTGCTGGGCGCAGATCTTATCGGCTTTCATTTGCAGGCGCATTGCAATAACTTCCTCCAGACTGTAGATCGCGTATTGGAGGCTAGAACTGACTGGGAACACTTCAGCGTCCGGCGCAACGGACATCATTCCGTAGTCCGTCCCTATCCGATCAGCGTGGCCTGGGACGAGCACAAAAGCGCAGCGCAAACCTCGCTGAGCGACGAACCTGTTGTAAATGCCAGCGCGGAAAACCTGCGGCCCGCAATGGTTGTGGATTCCTCAACGAGTGAGCATCCAGAGGACCGCGCTCTGGTGAGTGCGTCAGCTAAAACGGCAGACTCCTTGCATTGCGAACTCGGGATCGAGGGCAAGCAGCTTGTGCTGGGCGTAGATCGCATGGACTATACCAAGGGAATCGTAGAGCGGCTGCTGGCGATTGAGCACTTATTTCAAGAGCATCCCTGGTACTTGGAACAGATTGCCTTTGTGCAGATAGCTTCTCCGAGCCGCACACGTATTCCAAGTTATGCCGCATTGCGTGTTCAAGTAAAGGAGACAGTTGATCGCATCAACCGCCGGTATGAGACTCCGCACTGGAAGCCGGTCATTCTGATTGAGCGCCAGTGCAGTCACGAAGAGGTGGAACGATTCTATCGGGCCGCCGACCTATGTCTGGTAACTTCCCTGCATGACGGCATGAATCTGGTGGCCAAGGAATATCTTGCGGCTCGCAATGATGGTGATGGCGTATTGGTGCTGAGTCATTTCGCTGGAGCGGCTCAGGAGCTGAAGGATGCCATCCTGGTAAATCCATACGACACAGAACAGGTCTGCGAAGCGATTCACGCCGGACTGCGCATGAACCCGACGGAGCGGCGTCTGCGGATGCAGCGCATGAGGCTGCAAGTCAAGGAGCATAATGTCTATCGCTGGGCGTCGATGATGCTATCCGATCTTTGTGCCGTGCAAATCGAGGATGAGCTTCTGGCGGTCTCTCTCAATCGTTCGATCCGTAAGCTGGCTTAGTGTTTTGAATTAACGCGGAGGTCTTCACTGATCAGTCAATCTGCATCGCGCTCTTATCCAGCGCCGCAAGAAATCGATCGTCGGGCTTCTGACGGCCCGGTAATCTCTTACATTCAGCGTAGCTGGGAGATGCTTACCCGGTCCATGAGCGAGTACGCTTCTTTGGTGGATGCCAAAATCGCATCTCATCCGATTCTCTACCTGCCTGTTGATGCAACTATTCCCGCGGATGTGGTTGAGTTGTATGATCGCTGCCACGTTCAGGTAAAGTCGCTTCCGCGGATCATTGAAAAAATGGGGGACGTGAAGCCGGAGGATTTGCCCGCTCCCGGGCTACTCTATCTACCCAACCCGTATGTCGTTCCCGGAGGGCGTTTTAATGAAATGTATGGCTGGGATAGTTACTTCATTGTCCTTGGGTTGATCGCGAGCGGCCGGTACGAATTGGCCAAGGGGATGGTGGAGAATCTTCTCTATGAAATTGAACAGTACGGCTCAGTACTGAATGCAAATCGAACATACTGTCTTACTCGATCCCATCCGCCGTTTCTTGCGTCTGCAATTCGCTCAGTGTACGAGTGCCGGCAATGTTTTGTTGATCCCCAGACGAAGCTCAAATGGCTTGCAACCGCATATCGCCTTGCTGCAAGGTATTATGCAACCTGGACGGAGTCGCACCACCAGGCAGGAGAAACAGGACTAGCCCGCTATTTCGACATGGATATTGGCCCTGTTCCGGAATTGGCCGATGATAGCAGATACTATTTCGATGTTATTCACTGGCTCCTTACGCATCCGCGGGAGAATCCAGGATATCTTATCCAGGGTTGCAGGCACTCTGATCTAGGTATCCTATCGCCAAGCGCGTCAACAAAATCTAACCCCAGGTCCGGTGTCTTGTGCGAGTTCGCCACCGTGGAAGGGAATTGTCTCACGGACGACTTTTATCTCGGGGATCGAGCGATGCGCGAGTCAGGATTTGATTCCAGCTTTCGCTTTGGCCCCTTCTGCGGCGAGACGCATCACTTTGCCCCGGTATGCCTCAATAGCCTGCTCTTTCGCTACGAACGCGACATGGCTCACTTTGCCGAAGAGCTTCAGCTGACCGACGAAGCACGGGCATGGAATGTGTGTGCGGAACAACGCGCGGAATCAGCCCAAAGGTATCTATGGAAAAAAGAAGAAGGGCTTTTTCAAGACTATCATTTTATCAACGGGAAAAGTTCACGCTATAGCTATCTTTCCACTTACTATCCTATGTGGGCTGGCCTCGCGACCAAGGAGCAAGCCGAGTCTTTGCGTAGGAATCTTATTCTTTTTGAACGAGCCGGAGGCCTGGCGATGAGCGGGCAGGTTACCGGGATGCAGTGGGATGAACCCTACGGTTGGGCTCCCTGCAATTTGATCGTTGCGGAGGGAATGAGAGCTTACGGATACTTCGAAGATGCCCGTCGCATTGCACGCGCCTTTATTGCTACAGTTGACCGCGGCTTTGCCAACGATGCTACTCTTCGTGAGAAGTACGACGTAGTAGAAGGTCATGCCGAGGTTCATGTCACCGCCGGCTACAAGGAAAACGTGATTGGGTTTGGATGGACCAATGGCGTTTATCTCAAAATGCAGGAATTATTGCCGGAGCTCGGGGAGTAATTATTGCCAACATGATCCCTGTTTCGGACGAGTTCGCGCTCGAAAATAGCTGCGTCACATGCACCAGACTCCTACCATTTTGATTGTTCCTACCGGCTCAATGAGGAAGACTGGTCCAGCTTCGTGATGTGGACTGTGGCCTCTGTCTCTGGAACGGTTCCGTCGTTCAGTTGCACCTCGACCGGCTTGCTCTGAATCACGATCCGCAGCGTGGCTTTGCCGCGCGCCGGAATCAGCACCCGCTGTGTAACAACCGTCGCGTCTGATCGCACCGTCACGCGAACCTCTGCGGCGGCGTAGCCCGAGTTGGCCGTATTCACCGCAACCAGCCAGGAGTCTGCCGTGGTTGCTGTCGGATATACGTTTTCAATGCTCAGGTCCGGCAGTCCCTTATCCGCATCCACCCAATCGGCGAAAAACCAGCTCAGGTCGCGCTGATTCCCTGCCTGCTGAAGGCTCTTCTCAAAGGAGCCGCTCTGACCCGACGCATAGGCGCGCAATGCAGAAGAGAGCGCGCCGTCCCCGGCCATATCCCTGAGCATCCACAAAACATACGCGGCCTTGGTCCGTATATAGGCCGGAGAAGAAGCTGTAGGCAGAGGCTGCCCGGCGCTCTGGCCGGGGCTTTCCGGCTCGGCCAATGCCAGCGGGGGCCGAGCCGCTTCCAGCGTCTCCAACGCCTTTTGCCGACCTTGCTGTTTTTCAACCCAAAGTGTGCCTATAAAGTGCGCTACGCCTTCATTCAGCCATGCCTGCGTGGGCTGCGCCGCATTGGCAGAGAGCGCTGGGGAAATCCACGCATGAGTCAGCGCATGGGCCAGAATTCCATCCAGTTTGGTATGGTCAGCCTTCGCCTTTCGGTCGGGCCGCGTGGCGCTGAAAGGCACAGCCAGCATTGCGCCGGTTTCATAGGGCGCGTCGTCCGCGTCGGGCAGATCAAGCAGCGTCAGTGAGGAACGCGGCTGTTTGCCCAGCCAGCCTTCGACAAAAGGCGTTACAGCGGCGGCGGCATCAATCCAATCCTGTGCGATGGATTCATCTTCAGGGTCGGCCCAGGCAGTTAGATTTGCTCCCGTGTGCGCGGCGCGCATCGCCAGAAAAAGACTCGGCGCATCGCCACTCAGACCGGAAGATTCCGCAGTGGCTGTGGCAACGCCATCCACCTCCGAATCCGAGGGAGGATTCGTAATCGACAGCGCCACAGGAAAACCGTTGACCAGCGCGACCGTCGGCGGCTGATTCGGTGGGAACTCGACCGCCAGCCGGAGCCGGAAGCGCGCCCCGCCGAGCCGCTGCCTCTGCTCGCCAATTTCGTCAAAGAGCCGCGCTCCGTCGCCAAGAATTACCGGCACACTCGCCACCGGGTACCAGACAACGTTACCGAAGCCGCGCAGCCCGGTAAAGTCCGTGCCAATGCGATCCCAATCGGAATGCAACGCCAGATCATCCGGTGTTCCAAGCGCCAGCAGCCGCTGCGCTGAAAGCGTGATCTGTCCGGAGTAGCTGGCATCAATCTGGAGAGTCGCGCCGGGTGCAAGCGGCTCGACGAGCGGGATCGCCGCCTCCTGCAACTGGCCAGTGTGGTCTGCATCGGAGTTGAGCGTAGCCACGGTAAATGCGGTGTCCTTGCCTGCAACGCGCACCCGTTCCCAGCGCAACGAAGAGGAGATTTGCAGCGGGATACGAGTCAGCGGCGCTTTGCCGTCGTTGCGGACCGTCACCAGCCCTTGGACTGCAATTTCGTGCGCCGCGCTACGCAGGTGCACATCCAGATCCAGCCCAGTCACCGTGACCGCCTGGCGCTCGGTATCGTTTGCTGTGGGAGCAGTTATAGCCTGAACTGCCGGTCTGCTCACCGGCAAAGCGGTCTGCGTTGTGGTCTGGCCGTTTTCATCGGTCGAACGCGAAAAAAGCACTTTGCCTTTGGGCGGCTCGGGTGCTGTTTGCTGTGAAGCTGGCGCTGTGGCGGTCTGCGCTGTCACCGGTAGAACCGCAATGAACACGGCTGCCAGAGCGGCTGCCCCGGCAAGAGAAAACTTCATGAACCCAGACCTTTCTGCTTCTTCGGTTTAGACGCACCAGCAGGGCTATTGGCGTTGATCGATGCGCCTTCAACGCGTTGCGCACATACGCGGCGCTGGCGGAAGGCCTCATACAGCACGACCGCGCCCGCAGCGGACACATTGAGCGAGCTGACCCCGCCGGCCATCGGAATGCGCAGCAGATGATCGCAGGTTCGCCGGACCAGGTCGTGCAGCCCTGCGCCCTCGCGCCCCAGCACCAGTACGCAATCGCCAGTAAAATCGAAATGATCGTAATCGGCGGTCCCGCGCTCATCGAGGCCAATGATCCACAGATTGCGTCGCTTCAACTCTTCGAGAGCGCGCACCAGATTGACCACGCGAGCAATGCGCAAATGTTCTGCGGCTCCTGCGCTGGCCTTCACCGCGACAGGACTCAGCGGAGCGGAGCGGCGCTCGGTCAGCACCACGCCATCCACACCCACTCCATCGGCCACGCGCAGCAGCGCACCTAGATTTTGCGGGTCTTCCACTCCGTCCAGCGCCAGGAGCAGCCGCGCCGCGCCGGGGTTGGCCGCGTCCGGCTCGTACAAATCCTCAATGGTCAGCGCTTCTTGCCCACGGACCAGAGCAACCACCCCCTGATGACCGGCGGTCTGTGCGAGCTGCGTCAGGTTCTCGCGGCTTTCCTGCCGCACGCGAACTCCAGACTCACGGCACAGAGCAACCAGTCGCTCAATGCGCTCATCTTTGCGCTCCTGGGCCACTACTACGTGGTCAAAACGCCGCCGTTTTGCCCTAAGCGCCTCTTCCACCGGATGCACACCGTACAAAACTTCCATAACTACTAGTGTAGAAGATTGCAGGTACCGGCATTTTTTGGAAGCATGCGGCGCGGCATGCCAGCTAAATTCGCTTCCGCGCCGTTTTCCCTTTTACAGAATGTGCAACTATTGCCCCATTCTGAATTCGACGTTCACGGTCGTTTCTACCTCAATCGGCTCCCCATTAAGCACAAAAGGCTTGTAGCGCCATTGTTTGACTGCGTCCATGGCGGCCCGTTGCAGCATGGGAGAGCCGCTGACAACGCGCAGGTTTTCAATGGTCCCCGATTTGGAGATGACCGCTTCAAGAACCACAGTGCCTTGAATGCCCGCGGTTTTCGCAATAGCGGGATAAACAGGTATTGTCTTCTGAACCAGAGATACCAGTTCAGTGGAACTGATCCGCACCGGGCCTTTCCTCTCTACAAGCTGAACGGAAGGTCCTCCTTGCGGGCCACGAAATAGGCGGCTCCCGTCTGGAATACCCTGGCCTGGGCTGTCAAAAGCAATTTGCATGTTTGGCGCATCATCCCGGCTATCGGAACGCGGAATTCCGATCGAGATAATGCGTGGCGCGGTAAATTGCGTATTTAGAGGTGCGTAAGTTCTCGCCGCCGTTTGTTCATGCGGCTGTTGCGGAATCGGTTTTGGTTCCGGAGGCTGAGTCAACGGCACTTCCATCAACATGGGAATCATATGTCGTGGCAATGCATCGGGGTAGATAAGTGGGATCACGATCATGGCAAGCAAGATTGAGCCGTTGCAAAGCAAGGCTGCAACCATCCAGCGGCGGCTGCGTGTGCGGATTCTGCCGGAAGATTCAAACGTGGCGTCTTCAAACATAACTGACCTCCTGATTTCTCAAGAAACAACCCTTGAATGAAATCTCAAATCAGTCGTCCGGCCGGAAGAACTGTGCTTCTATAGACACCGCGCAGGAGAAGAATGTTCCCGGCGAATTGTGAATACTTTGCGGAGCGCTCGGAATACCGGTTATTCCGGAAGCGCCAGGCTCCCTTTCACGGAAAACTCCCTGGTCAGCGTGGGCAGGCCGGAACTGGGCAGGCCTCCGCCCACCGTGACCGAGTATGAGCCCGCAGCGACGACCGGCTGACCTGCATCTGTCACTATTCCCATCTCGCGCTTGTCCAGCAGAAAACGCACTTTCTGCGAATCGCCAATCTCCAGGTGAATCCGCTTGAATGCCCGCAGCGCAATCCGCGGCGCTCCGGGGTTGTCCGGAAATTCCAAATAAAGCTGAACAACTTCATCTCCGGCGCGCTTGCCATTATTTGTAACTGTGACATCCACCGCCACCGGGCTGCCGGCCTGCACTTTGTCCGTGGAGATTGCAAGATCCTTATAACTAAATTTTGTATAACTCAAACCATAACCAAACGTATAGAGTGGCGCTCCGTCAAAATATCGATAAGTGCGGCCTTTCATCGAGTAGTCCTCGAAAGGCGGCAACTGAGATATGTCCTTGTAAAAGGTCACCGGCAGACGCCCCGCTGGGTTCACACGGCCACTGAGCGTGGCAGCTACCGCCGATCCACCCTCTTCGCCCGGATACCATGCCTCCAGAATCGCATTGGCATTCTGCCTGGCCCAGTTCACGCCGAGCGCACTGCCATTCAACAGCACCACCACCAGCTTCTTGCCGGTTGCAGCCAAAGCCTCCAGCAGGGCCTGCTCCGGTTTTGGCAGATCAAGGCTGGTTCGATCTCCGCCCTTGAACCCTTCCTCGTTGACCTGCATCTCTTCGCCTTCCAGCTCGCTGGTGATGCCTACGACTGCGATCACAACATCTGCATTCCGAGCCGCGGCAATGGCTTCCGGGGACGGTTTCAGATCTTCCTTGGACCACACCAGTTGCGCAACCGGATCGGGATCCTGACCCTGGCGATATTCAACCGTGAGCGCATAGCTTTTGCCCTGCTCTAACTGCACATGCCCCAGCTTTGCTTCTTGCGTACTTGACCCCCTGCCCGAAGCAACATCTTTTCCATCCAGCGAGACGTGAAAACGTCCATTCGCGATCATGCCCAGGTTATAGTCGCCGCTCGTCGTTGGTGTGAAAGTCGTCTCCCATTGCATAACCAGCGGGCGCATTCCGGCAACTTCTATTGGCAGATTATCCGCTCCGGCGTTGATGCCGTGTTCCATGCGGGTGGTTAGTTGCCTGGGTGAACTGCCACTCCTCGCATCACCGATCGAATAGGTTACCTTCACGGCTTGTTTGCCATCTATCGCGAATAACTCATTTGGAACCGGAGAAGTATCTTTGTTCAGAAAAGTCGTACCTGGGACATAAGTAATTGTCGCGGCGGGAAACTCCGCTTTCAATCCTTCCAGAATTGAAACCGTGTGCTTCGGAATTCCGGTGTAGTTTCCCAGAAGAACGCGGGTCTGGCTGGCCAGCGGACCGATCACAGCAATCTTAATCCCAGATGTACCAAGCGGCAGCACGCCATCATTCTTGAGCAGCACCATCGACTCTTCAGCCAGTTTGCGCGCCAGATCGTGATGAGCCTGGCTATTCAATTCGCTCTCATCGATCTTGTTATACGGAACCATCTCCGGCGGATCAAACATTCCCAGCTTGATGCGCGCGGTAAACAGCCGCGTGAGAGCTATATCAATGTCGTTCTCCTTGAGAAATCCCTGCGCAACTGCATCAAGATAAGGTTTGTAATCGTGATCGTCACTTACTTTTGCCATGAAATCCACGCACTCGTTGTCCATCCCCGTCTTAAGCGAGATAGCAGATGACTCGGCTTGCGTTGGCTTGTAATGATGGCCTTTATAAATATCAATTACGGCTTCGCAATCGGAAACGACGTAGCCTCTGAATTCCCACTTGTCGCGCAGTTGGTCCTTGAGCAGGAAATCATTGGCGCAGGCCGGCTGCCCATTGATGCTGTTGTATGCGCACATTACCGAGCCGGCATGGCCTTCGGTGACAGCAGCGCGGAAGGCGGGCAGATAAGTATCCAGTTCGTCATGCTTGCTTACCTTCACATCGACCGTGTGGCGGGTTGGCTCCGGCCCGCTATGCACGGCAAAATGCTTCGGCGTCGAGATAGCCCGATAATACTTCGGATCGTCTCCTTGCAGTCCAGTTACATAGGCCACGCCCATCCGCGAGGTAAGGTAAGGGTCTTCGCCATAAGTCTCCTGGCCGCGCCCCCAACGGGGATCGCGAAAGATATTGATATTCGGCGCCCAGAAATCGAGGCCTTCAAAGATATTGCTGTGCCCGGCGGCAACGTCCTGGGCGTGCTTGATGCGCCCCTCCACGCCGATGGCCTCGGCCATCTGGTGGATGCCGTCCGGATCGAAGGTCGCGCCCAGGCCAATCGGCTCGGGAAATTCGGTGGTTCCGTTCACTGCAACCCCATGCAGCGCTTCACTCCACCAGTCGTAAGCTGGAATGTTGAGCCGGGGAACCGCTCGCGCCTGATTGACAAGCTGCGTAGCTTTTTCTTCCAAGGTCATTCGGCTCACCAGGTCGGCGGCGCGCTGTTCAGCCGGTAGGCTGGGATCGAGATACGCCGGCTTCTGCGCCTGCTGCGCTCCAGCTAACTCAACCATTCCAAAGACCACGCAACAAGACACTCCAACCCTCAAACAAAATCTCATCATTGCATTCACCTATCAGGCGCAAACCGTTTCGCAGTCACAGAGCTGTAAAAACCGTGGTCCGCTCCACGGGTGGAAACCCTACTGCTGTGCTATCACAGATGTCAAGAGGAATATCGCTTTACTTGCGGGATGTAACTTTTCCTGGCGCGGTGCGTAACAGAAGACAGAGAGGAAACAGGGATGGAAGGCGGATCAACGAACGTGCTCTCCAACTTCCACCACGGCAGCTCGACAACCAGCGAAGCAGCCTTTGAAACTCTCTTTCGTCTCCATCAGCGCGCCGTCTATCGCTGGATTCTGCGCATTGTGCGCAACCATGCAATGGCTGAAGACCTGACCATTGAGACATTCTGGCGCATCCATCAGTCCCGCGCCCGCTTTGATCCAGCGCGTGGATTCGAGGGTTGGGCGAGACGTATTGCAACCAATGCGGCACTGGATTTTTTGCGGACCGAGCGACCGGTCGCCGAGTTGCCAGAAGAGCTTCCCGCGCGCGCCGAAGCCGATACAGCGATTACCGCGGAAATTCGCTCCAGGACTGCGGAGGCTTTTCGGCGGCTGCCGCCGAAACTGCGAATCGCGGCGACTCTGGCGGTGATTGAAGAGCTGCCGCACAAGGAAGTTGCTGAAGCTCTGGGAATCTCCGTCGCAGCCGTCAAAGTGCGTGTTTTTCGCGCGCTGAGATTGTTAAGAAACGATCTTTCAGAACAAGGAATCAAGCCATGACAGAAAACGAACAGGACCGCGTGAAAAACCTGCTGCAACAGACGCTTCCGCCTGTCGAAGATCAGCTGAGCGGCGATCTTTGGCCGCGCATGTTTCGGCGGCTGGAGGAGCACCCAGCTGCTCTGGCAACACCGGCCAGCGGATGGTGCTGGACATGGCTGGACGGCGCCCTCGCTTTCGGCATCCTCGGCCTGATTGCCGTCTTTCCGTCGGCGATTCCCTTATTGCTGTACAACCTGTGAGCCGGCGGAGCGATCTGCTCGGCCCCATCTCGTACCCAAGGAGGATGCGATGAATAACCATGCCTATCTGCGCGCATACCTGGCGGGCATCTTTCTGCCCACGCTGGTTCTGCCGTTGCTGCTTACAGTTTTTATTGTGGTGCGGGTCGTGCTCAGAGTGCCGATTCCCATCGAACAAGCGATGATCTTTCCCATGGCCGTAGTGCCTTCGCTCTTCGGACTGTGGAATATGCTCTGGCTCTGGCTTCACCAGCGTTCCCATTTGTCCATAGGGCTGCACGGCGCAGTGCTGCCTCTGATTCTGATGCCACTGGGCGCAACGACCGCGCATTGCCTGGGAGTACTCGCTTTCGGACCCCGCAATGTCACCTGGTTCCAGGCGATCTCTGCGCCGTATACGCTGATCGCGCCCTTTTTTCTGGCGGCGCTTGCGGGCTATTACCTGATCTGGAAGCATATCATCGGCAATCTGAACCTGGTGTTGGGAATTGTGGAATGACCTTCATGAGATCCTGCAAAACCACTTCTGGAGGAGAAGGCGGCAACAGATTTCAGCACTACTTGACGGCCGGCAGAGGCACCGGAGCGACAACCGGAGCCGACTCCTCCGGCAAGGTGGGCGCAAAGTACCTGCTCAACTGCGGAATGTGGATGAAAAGCAGCAGGCACATCACCCCGGCGGTTGCCGAAAACGAAGCCATCAGCGAAGGTTCGCGATAAAGCTTTTCCGGGTTCTGCACGGCGCTATCGGCATGGAATGCAAGCCGAAGATAGATGGCCATCGTCAGCGCAATCAGCGGAAATCCGAGGATCAGCTCAATGCGGTAGCGAATAATGAAAGCGCCCAGGAAAAGCATCGCCGCAGCAGCATAGAAAAGCGCTGAGACCAGCAGAGACTCAGGCGTGTAGTACTTGAACGAGGCGCGGTAGGCTCCGGCTACCGCGCGGCTCTTTATCTCGCTCAGTTCGCTGAACCGCTTGAGCGCCATAAAGTAGCAACCAATCATCCAATAAGAAATCAGCAGAGAAACCGGCGGCACGAGAACACTCGTGACTGCATACCAGCCCAGCAGCATCCGCAAAGGGTTGTTGATGGATTCGGTGAGCACATCGAGATAAGGAACATCCTTCGTTCGCACGGGCGGAAAGTTATACAAACAGCCCATGATCCAGAGGGCAAGCGCCGCCAGCGCGAATAGCGGCGAAACCCGATAGCCGATGGCGATGCCGGCAACCATCATCAGTAGCCACTGGGCGTAGGCAGCACCGGTATGCACCAGTCCGCAGGCCGCCGGGCGGTTGCGCTTCACCGGATGCAGGCGGTCGAAGGGCGCATCCAATACTTCATTGATTACGTAGTTGCTGCAGGCTACCAGCGTGACTGCCGCGAACGCCAATAAGAGCGTGGTCGCCAACCGAGCGTTCAGGAGCGCAGGTGATACACTGAGCGGAACAATCACGCCCGGCAAAACGAAAAGATTCTTGATGGAGTGATCAAGCCGGGCAATCGCAATGTGTGCCCGGAGCCGCTCCCTGAAACCGACTACGCGCATTCCGTCCTCTGGCAAAGCCGGTCCTCCAAAAGATCAGTATACGTGTCTGCAGAGTGAACCAGAAACCACTGCGGTAATCAGAAGGATGAGCGCGGACCGGCTCACTCAGAATAGAATTCTCCTTTGCGAATATCTAGCATGAAGAAGAATTCCTGCGGGTCAACGGGTAAACTCTGGATAAGATAACTCGTCAAAGCGCATTCAATCCCTGGAAACATTCATCCTGAAACCAGGAGAAGCTTCCGGCGAGATTGCAGTGGGCACCAACCTTATCCGGCGGAAGCGATTTCCCGAATGCGGTCAAGCGAAATGCAACTTTTGCCAGAATGTCCGCGTCCGTAGAAACGGCCACGGTTAAAATCAGTCTTCTTGCCCGCGCTTTGGCGCGCTGATATGCTTCAAGGCCGGCAATCACGCAAGAGAAAACAACGGGGATTGTACGCATGTTGAATCAGGAAACTCCCGAGTCTCGACCCTCCGCCCTGAGCGGATCGCAACAACCTCCGGCGCGCCGGGGAGTCTTGGGCCGCGTCATCGGCCTGCTCGTAGTGGCCGCTCTTGGCCTCATCGCCTGGAAGGTCTACCAGAATCAGCAGCAGAGCGCGAAACAGAGCGCCAGCGCCGCTGCCCAGCTCTCCAGCCGTCCTGTTCCCGTCCAGGTTGCGCCGGTTGAGCAAAAGCCGATGCCGATCTATCTCTCGGCTCTGGGTACGGTAACGCCCTATATGAGCGTCACCGTGAAGGCGCGTGTGAATGGAGAACTTGAGCCGGTCAAATTTACTGAGGGCCAGCAGGTCAAGCAGGGCGAAACCATCCTGGTTATCGACCCCAAACCCTACCAGGCGGCGCTCGATCAGGCCAAGGGAAATCTGGCCCACGACGAGGCGCTGCTCAAGAACGCGCAGGCTGAGTTCCGCCGCTATACCGCGCTTTTCCAGGCCGGGGTCGTCTCCAAAGAGACACTCGATGCCGACCAGGCCGCGCAAGGCCAGTATGAGGGCGCGATTCAATCCGACAAGGCGGCCATTGAGACCGCGCAGTTGCAACTGGACTGGTGCTACATCCAGTCGCCCATCAACGGCAAGATCGGCCTGCGCCTGGTGGACCCCGGCAACATCATCACGGCCAATACAACGAATCTGGTAGTGATCAATCAGTTCGAGCCGATTGCGGTTTACTTTACGCTCCCGGAAAATGAACTCCCGCAAGTGCTGCATCGGCTGTCAACCGACAGGCGGCTTCCGGTGGAGGCTTTTGACCGGGGCGATGTGCTGAAGCTGGCGGACGGACAACTCCTGACCGCAGATAACCAGATCGACACCACCACCGGAACCGACAAGCTGAAGGCCGTCTTCGAGAACAAAGGCCAGTCGCTCTTCCCCAATCAGTTCGTCAATGTTCATCTGATTCTGGAGAACCGGCCCAATGCGCTGGTGGTTCCATCGGCAGCCATCCAGACGGGCACGGATGGCCTCTATGTCTGGGTAATTGATACCGACGCCAAGGGAGCAACGACCTCGAAGCGGCAGCCGGTCAAGATTGCTTTAGCCGAGGGGCAGCAGACGATTCTGGACAGCGGCGTAGAGCCGGGGCAAAAGATCGTGGTGGACGGCGCGGATCGACTCAAGCAGGGACAGCCTGTAACCGTCAGCGCGGCGCGGCAGCAGGGTGGTAAGGCGGCTACAGGCACACCGGCTGGATCCCCCAATGGAAGCGCCGGAAGCGGCGCCGCGGGCAAGCACACGCATAAGGAGCAGCAGTGAGTCTCAGTCCTTCCCGGCCATTTATTCTGCGCCCGGTAGCGACCTCGCTGCTGATGGCGGCCATTCTGCTGGCAGGCTATGTAGGCTACCAGCAGTTGCCGGTCTCGGCGCTGCCTGAAGTGGATTACCCGATCATCGAGGTGCTCACCTTCTACCCCGGCGCTGGGCCGGATGTGATGGCCTCGTCCGTAACCGCTCCGCTTGAGCGCCAATTCGGCCAGATGCCGGGACTCAAGCAGATGACCTCGGTCAGTTCTGGCGGCGGCTCGGTCATCACGCTCGAATTCAACCTCGACGAGAACATCGACGTGGCTGAGCAGGAGGTGCAGGCGGCCATTAACGCGGGCAACAGTTTTTTGCCTACCGACCTGCCCAACCCGCCCATCTATAGCAAGGTGAACCCGGCGGACGCGCCGATCATGACCCTGGCTCTGACCTCCGACTCGCTGCCTCTGGACAAGATTGAAGACGCGGCCGACACCAACCTGGCGCAGAAGATTTCGCAGGTCACCGGCGTGGGCCTGGTTGCTATCGCCGGCGGACAAAAGCCCTCGGTGCGGATCCAGGCCAACCCCGCGCAACTCGCCGCCTACAACCTGAGCCTTGAAGATCTGCGCACCGCGGTGGCTGCGGCCAATGTCGATCAGGCCAAAGGAACGCTGAATGGAGCGCGCCAGTCGTACACGGTCGGCGCCAACGACCAGCTTCTTTCGAGCGACGATTACAAGCCGGTCATTGTCGCCTATCGCAACGGAGCAGCCGTGCGCGCCTCTGACGTAGCCACGATTGTCGATGCGGCGGAGAACTCGCAGCAGGCGGCCTGGATGGATCGTCAGCCCGCGGTGATTGTCAACATCCAACGCCAGCCCGGCGCAAACATTATCGCCGTCGTGGACCGCATCAAGGCGCTGCTGCCGCAGTTGCAGCAGGCCTTGCCGGCCACCGTGCAGGTCCAGGTGCTCACTGATCGCACCGTCACCATTCGCGCCTCGGTCCGGGATGTCGAATTCGAGCTGATGCTCACCGTCGCGCTGGTCGTCATGGTGATCTTCCTCTTCCTGCGCAACCTCGCCGCCACCATCATTCCATCGGTCGCGGTGCCGCTCTCTATCGTTGGCACTTTCGGCGTCATGTATCTGCTCGGCTACTCGCTGAACAACCTCACATTGATGGCGCTGACCATCTCGACAGGCTTCGTTGTCGACGATGCTATCGTGATGATCGAGAACATCTCGCGCTACATTGAAGAAGGCGAAAGCCCAATGCGCGCCGCTCTCAAGGGCAGCGAGCAGATCGGCTTCACGATTATTTCGTTGACTGTTTCGCTGATTGCCGTGCTGATTCCTCTGCTCTTCATGGGCGATGTCGTAGGCCGGCTCTTCCGCGAATTCGCTATCACGCTGGCTGTCACAATTCTGGTCTCGGCAGTTGTCTCCCTCACCCTGACTCCGATGATGTGCTCACGGCTATTGAAGCACAAGCCCGAAGCCGAACAGAGCCGCTTTTACCATGCCTCCGAACATGTCTTCAAATCGGTGATCGCCTTCTATGGCCGCACCCTGCAAGTGGTGATGCGTCATCGCTTCACCACTCTGATGGTGACCATCGCCACAGTTGCAGGCACTGTGCTGCTGTTTCTCGCGGTTCCCAAAGGCTTCTTCCCGGTGCAGGATACGGGCGTGATTCTGGGCATCAGCGAAGCGCCGCAGACGGTGAGCTTTACCAGCATGGCCGAGCGTCAGCAAAAACTTGTGGACGTGCTGCTGAACGACCCCGCTGTCGACAATATCTCGTCGTTCATCGGCGTCGATGGCACCAACACCACGCTGAACTCCGGGCGCATCCAGATCAACCTCAAGCCGCTCGAGGTGCGCAAGGACTCCGCCTCCGACATCATTCGCCGCTTGCAGACGCAGTTGCAGGGCGTTGAAGACTCCGCCGGAATCCAGCTCTTCCTGCAGCCGCTTCAAGACCTCACTGTGGAAGACCGCGTCAGCCGCACGGAATTCCAGTATTCTCTCGAAGACCCCGACCAGGCAGAACTGGCCACAGTCACGCGCCAGATGGTCGAAGAGCTGAGCAAGGAAAAGGTTGTGACCGACGTGGCCAGCGACCTGCAGGACAAGGGACTGGGTTCCCAGCTGGTGATTGATCGCGACACCGCTGCCCGCCTGGGCATTGCAATGGCCGACATCGACAACACCCTCTACGACGCCTTCGGCCAGCGCCAGGTCTCGACAATTTTTACCCAACTCAACCAGTACCATGTGGTGATGGAAGTGGGGACGAATTTCCAGACAGATCCCACCACACTGAACAATCTCTTCGTCAAATCCGGCAACGGAACGCAGGTTCCGCTCAGCATGGTGGCCCACTGGGCGCAATCGAAGGCACAACTGGCCATCGGACACCAGGGCCAGTTTCCATCCACGGTCATCAGCTTCAATCTCGCGCCCGGCAAGGCCCTCGGCGACGCCGTCACGGCCGTCCATAATGTCGAGAACAGAATCAACATGCCGGCGGCAATCAATGGCAGCTTTCAGGGCACTGCGGCGGCCTTTCAAACATCGCTTTCCAGTGAGCCGCTGCTGATTCTCGCGGCATTGGTCACTGTGTATATTGTGCTGGGCGTGCTCTACGAGAGTTACATCCATCCCATCACCATCATCTCCACGCTGCCCTCGGCGGGCGTCGGCGCAATTCTCGCATTGATGATTACCCGCACCGAGTTCAGCGTGATCGCATTGATCGGCATCATTCTGCTGATCGGCATTGTGAAGAAGAATGCCATCATGATGATCGACTTCGCGCTCGACGCCGAACGCAATCAAGGCAAATCGGCCGAAGAAGCCATCTTCCAGGCTTGCCTCTTGCGCTTCCGGCCGATCATGATGACCACGATGGCTGCCCTGCTGGGCGGGTTGCCGCTGGCGCTGGGCGGCGGCGTAGGCGCGGAGCTGCGCAAGCCGCTGGGCATTACCATTGTCGGCGGCCTGCTGCTCTCGCAGATTCTCACGCTCTACACCACGCCGGTCATCTATCTCTACTTCGACAAGCTGGCCCAGCGGCTGCGCTCAAGCAGTACATCTGCCAGCACCGAAGTTCAACCGGCCACCGCCGATTAAGGAGACGGACATAATGCATCTCTCCGCGCCCTTTATTCGGCGACCGGTCGCAACAACGCTGTTGAGCCTGGCTCTGCTGCTGGCCGGCTCCGTCGCGTATTCGGTTCTTCCGGTGGCATCGCTACCAGATGTGGATTTCCCGGTGATCAGTGCCAGCGCTGGCCTTCCCGGAGCAAGCCCGGAGACAATGGCCTCTGCCGTGGCCACACCGCTTGAGCGCCAATTCGGGCGCATCGCCGGCGTCAACCAGATGACCTCGTCGAGTTCGCTTGGCTCGGCCTCCGTCACACTGCAATTCGATATCAATCGCGACATCAATGCAGCCGCGCGCGACGTGCAGGCCTCGATTAACGCCGCGCGCAGCCAGTTGCCATCGTATCTGCCGCAGAACCCCAGCTATCGCAAGGCCAACCCCGCCGATGCGCCGATCCTGATTCTCACGCTGACCTCGGACGTAGTGCCCAAAGCCGAGATCTACGATATGGCCGACTCCATACTGGCGCAGAAGATCTCGCAGATCCAGGGCGTGGGCAATGTATTTGTCGGCGGCAGTTCGAGTCCCGCAGTCCGTGTCGAGCTGAATCCGATGCAGCTCGGCAACAATGGCGTCGGCCTGGAGGCCGTGCGCACGGCGCTGGCCAACGCCAACGCTAACCGGCCCAAGGGAGCATTTCAGGACGCGGACCATCGCTGGCTTATCAACGACAACGACCAGATATTCAAAGCGCCAGACTACGCTCCCATCATCGCCGGCTACAACCAGCAGACAGGCGCGCCGGTGCGCGTCGCGGATCTGGGAACCGTTGTCAACGGCGTCGCCGACATTCATACTGCCGGTGTCAGCGGCATCAATCCGATCTCGGGACCAAGCGGCCCGCTCAAGGACGCGATTCTTCTGGTGATCTTCAAGAGTCCCGGCGCAAATGTCATTACTTCCGTCGATAGCGTGCTCGGGGAGCTGCCGCGCTTGCAGGCCGCCATTCCGCCCACCATCAAAATCGACATCGCAGTGGACCGCACCACCACTATCCGCTCCAGCGTACGCGACGTTGAAATCTCGCTCATCATCAGCGTCGTGTTAGTCGTGCTGGTCGTCTTTCTCTTTCTGCGCGAAGTCTGGGCCACCATCATTCCGTCCATCGCCGTGCCGCTTTCGCTGGTGGGCACCTTTGGCGTGATGTATATGCTCGGCTACTCGGTGGACAACCTCTCGCTGATGGCGCTGACCATCTCCACCGGCTTTGTTGTAGACGACGCCATCGTGGTCATCGAGAACATCACCCGCTACCTTGAGATGGGCATGACGCCATTCGACGCGGCAATGAAGGGTTCCAAAGAGATCGGCTTTACGGTGCTGTCGATGAGCACTTCGCTGATCGCCGTCTTCATTCCTATCCTGCTGATGGGCGGCATTGTCGGCAAGCTCTTCCGTGAATTCGCGGTCACGCTTTCCGTGGCAATTGCCGTCTCGCTGCTGGTCTCGCTCACCACCACGCCGATGCTCTGCGCAAAGTTCCTCAAGTCGCGCGATGAGAGCAAGCATGGGCGGATCTATCGCTGGAGCGAAGGCGTCTTCCAGTGGCTGCATGATGAATATGCAATGGGCCTGCGCTGGGTTCTGCGTCATCAGTGGCTAATGCTCGGCGTTGTCTTTGGCACGGTTGTACTGAATGTCTATTTATTTATTCTTGTGCCCAAGGGTTTTTTCCCACAGCAGGATACGGGCAGGCTCGGCGGTTCCACGCGCGCTGCGCAGGACATCAGCTTTCCCGCGATGCGCGACAAACAGAAGCAACTGGCGCAGATGGTCCTCGATGATCCCGCGATTCAATCCGTCACCGCCTTTGTAGGCGGCAACGGGCCCGGCGGCGGTGGCACCAACGTAGGCCGCATGTTCATTGCGCTCAAGCCGCTCGATAAGCGTCCTGGCCGCGTAACCGCGGATCAGGTGGTCAACCGCCTGCGCGGCAAACTTACCAGCGTGCCCGGCGCAACTCTTTTCCTGCAGTCGCAGCAGGATATCCAGATTGGCGGGCGAGGCTCAGACGCGCAATACCAGTACACGTTATCGGATGAAAATCTCAATGAGCTGAATAACTGGGCGCCGCAGTTGCTGGCTCGAATGAGAACCATGCCCGAGCTGCGCGATGCATCCACGGATCAGCAGAATCAGGGTCTGGCGGCCAATCTTACCATTGACCGCGACACCGCCTCCCGGCTGGGCATCACTGCTACCGCAATCGACGCTGTCCTCTACGATGCCTTTGGACAGCGCGAAGTCTCCACCATGTATACCGGTCTGAACCAATACTTCGTCGTGATGGAAGTAGACCCCAAATACCAGCTCAGCCCCGACTCACTCAACGGCATCTTTATCAAGTCCTCTACCGGCTCAATGGTTCCACTCTCGGCGATTGCAAAATTCGATTCTGCCCGCACCTCGCTCGCGGTCAACCACCAAGGCCAGTATCCTGCGGTAACGCTCAGCTTCAATCTTGCGCCTAACGTTGCGCTCGGCGATGCGGTCACTGCGCTGCAAAAAGCCCAGGCCGCAATGGGAATGCCCAGCGCAATTCACGCTACCTTCCAGGGAACCGCGCAGGCCTTTCAGGATTCACTTGCCAACGAGAAGTATCTAATTCTGGCTGCTTTGGTCGCCGTCTACATTGTGCTGGGGATTCTCTACGAGAGCCTGATCCATCCCCTCACGATTCTCTCCACGCTTCCGCCCGCGGGCGTCGGAGCAATTCTCGCGCTCATGCTCACCGGAACCGACCTCAGCATCATCGCGCTGATCGGCATTATTCTCTTGATCGGCATCGTGAAAAAGAACGCCATCATGATGATCGACTTTGCCCTCCAGGCCGAGCGCGATCAGGGCCTGCCGCCTGTCGAAGCCATCTATCAGGCCTGTTTGCTGCGCTTCCGCCCCATCATGATGACCACCATGGCCGCGCTCTTCGGCGGA
>Ga0181534_10000368_pt1 | contig 32713 bp, 27 predicted proteins | sample PEATcosm2014_Bin_37_FD_119758 | JGI IMG/M metagenome (GOLD analysis project Ga0181534, IMG submission 119758) | Peatland microbial communities from MTU Mesocosm Facility, Houghton, MI, USA - PEATcosm2014_Bin17_10_metaG | ecosystem: Environmental > Terrestrial > Soil > Wetlands > Peat | place...
AGTTCTCGAAGCGTTGACCGCAAGGTTGCCGCGCGAGCACTTCGTCTACCTCGGAGACACGGCGCGCCTTCCTTATGGCACCAAGAGCCCGGAGACGGTTGCGCGTTATTCGCTCCAGGCTGCTCAGGCGCTGACGAAGTACGGGGTGAAGTGCCTCGTCATTGCGTGCAATACGGCATCGGCGGTCGGGCTGCCGGCAATCCGAGAGCACATCGCGGATATCCCTGCCATCGGGGTCATTGAGCCGGGTGCCCTGGCGGCTTGTGCTGCCTCCCGCTCAGGGATCATCGCTGTGATTGCCACGGAGGGGACTGTTCGCGGTGGGGCGTATCAACAGGCCATCCTGCGCAGGCGTCCGGATGCCCGAGTCCACGCCGAACCGGCTCAGTTGTTTGTAGCGCTCGCGGAAGAAGGCATCAATGAAGGCTCGATCGCGAACGACGTGGCGAGCTACTACTTGAAGGGACTGTTCCAGGCCGGACCCGATGCTCCCGACACCCTGGTGTTGGGATGCACGCACTTTCCAATGCTCGCCGCCGCAATTCGCCACGCCGTGGGTCCGAAAGTGCAGATCGTCGACTCAGCCGCGACAACTGCGGTCAGCGTCGATGCCCAACTGCAGAAATCGGGACTCGCCACCACCAACCAAGACAATGGCAGCGTGAGGCTCCTGGCCACCGACAGCCGAGAGCGATTCGCCCGCGTCGGCAGCCGCTTCCTGAAGCGAGTGATTTCTCCCGACGAGGTCGAGTTAGTCGACCTGTAGGCCCTACTCGGGTAGCGGGTAGGGCAGGTCAACCTGCGCGGCGTCGACGACAGTGCCGGAAGGAGCTTCGATACTGCCATCGGAGGGCGCCCCACCGGCCCCACCGGCGAGAGAGGCCACAGCCAGAAAATCACACCGCCCATCCGCCAACGGTGCACTCAACACGACTTTGAACGTGCGTCCATCCGCAAGTTGACCTGAGTCCCCAGCGGCCAGCTGGCAAGGCTGCCGCGACACAAACCTCTGCATGCGCCGTTTCACACGCCCTCGATAGTGGGCGCGCGCAATAACCTCCTGCCCTGTGTAGCAACCCTTATCGAACGCAATGCCACCGACAGCATCCAGATTCAACATCTGCGCCACAAACTCTTCCGAGGTGGCCGCATACACCTGCGGGTGACCGCCAGCCACCTCGAGTCGCTGCCAGGTGGCAAGGTCAGTCGGCGTGTAATCCAACACGGGGGAGGCTGGGGAGATGGCTAGCCAGCGTGGGGGGGCGTCGCCGACACGCACGAACACAGTATCTCCACCACGCCCCTGGCTTCCAACGGTAATGGGTAAGTCGGTCGTGGAGTCGGCGCCTCCGGCCGGCCCGGCATCGATGAGCCCGACAACCTGCCAAGCAGCCGAGTCGTCGGTGACCTTTGCCTTTGCCCGCAAGACGTATTTGGCAAGCCGCCCGGCCACGACACCGGCCAGCTCCCGCGGCAGAACGGCCAGAACCTCGTCCGCGCTCCATTGCACCAGGCGCAGCACGGCGATCGTGCGCCCCTGTGGATTGTGAAAGCCGGCCAGGATCGACTGCTGCGAATTGAGCTTCGCAACGTCGTTCGATAACTGTCCTTGCAGGAACTTCACGGCATCGGTGCCGTGCACACGGACGATGCCCGTATCCTGCAGGGAGATTCCTTCCAGAGCAGTGCGCATGAGTGGCCGCATTCTGGCAGAATTGACCGGCTATGCAGAATGCCTCAGAAGCAGGAGCTGAACCCACCGCTTCAGCGCCCGAATCGTCCCCAGGCCCCGCAGCCGCAGCCGCAGCCGCAGCCAAGGCTGCACCGGCAACGCAGCAGCCCGTCGAGATCGGGGGGCCCCAGGGGCCCGAGCCCACCCGCTATGGTGACTGGGAGCGCAAGGGACGCTGCATAGACTTCTAATTTTCCGAGATCCCGAATGCGCGCACGACCTCTATCGCCCCACCTGACCATCTACAGGATGTCACGCTACTCGCTGTTGTCATCCATCACCAACCGGATCACCGGCGTCGTGCTGTCGATAGGGCTCCTGGCCCTCATCTACTGGCTGATGGCGGTCGCCGGCAGCAACCGCGAGTACCTGCGGGCCCATGAGATCCTGTCCTCGGGTTTCTTCAAACTCGTGTATGCCGGGCTCCTGCTGGCGTTCTGCTATCACCTGGTCGCCGGCATCCGGCACCTGGTCTGGGATACGGGTCATGGTCTCGAGCGCACCCAGGCTCAGAAGAGCACCTGGATAGTCGTAACGGCTACCGTGGTACTGGTGGCGGTTCTGGGTTACTGGCTGTTCCTGGCCGCGGGGCGTGCCTCATGAAGAGTTTGCGCAGCCCTCTGGGCACCGTAGCGGGACTCGGTTCCGCCAAAAGCGGCGTGCACCACTGGTGGTTGCAACGCCTGACCTCAATCGCGCTGGTACCGTTGACGATCTGGTTTACGGTGGCGTTGCTGTCTCTGCCAACGCTCGACCATGTCACCGTCATCGCGTGGATGGCGCAGAGCTGGACCGCACTGCTGTTGGTTCTGCTCGTGCTCGTAGCGACCTATCACTCCCAACTCGGCGTACGAGTTGTCGTTGAAGATTACGTACACAACACCGGGTCGAGGACTCTGATACTCGTGTTACTTACTTTTCTGCACGCGTTCCTGGCAGTGGCCGGCGTGTTTGCGGTCCTGAAGGTCGCTTTTGGAGGCGCCTCGTGAGCGCCTACGAATTTGTCGATCATACTTATGACGTTCTCGTTGTAGGGGCGGGCGGCGCGGGTCTGCGCGCTACGTTGGGCCTCGCCGAAGCAGGTCTCACGACGGCCTGTATCTCCAAGCTCTTCCCGACACGCAGTCACACAGTGGCGGCCCAGGGCGGCATCAGCGCGGCATTGGGCAACATGGGTGAGGACGACTGGCGTTGGCACATGTACGACACCGTCAAGGGTTCCGACTGGCTCGGCGACCAGGACGCCATCGAGTTCATGTGCAAGGAGGCGCCGGCTGCCGTCATCGAGTTGGAGCATTACGGCGTGCCGTTCTCCCGGACCGAGCAGGGTCGAATTTACCAACGGCCGTTTGGTGGTATGACCACTCATTTCGGCAAGGGCATTGCGCAGCGCACCTGCGCCGCGGCGGACCGCACCGGTCATGCCATGCTCCATACGCTCTACCAGCAGTCGATCCGTCATTCCGCGACGTTTTTCATCGAGTACTTTGCGATCGATCTCATCATGGAAAACGGCGCGTGCCGCGGGGTCGTCGCGCTCGACATGATGGAAGGCAAGCTGCACCGCTTCCGCTCGCACATGACGATCCTTGCGACCGGCGGTTATGGTCGCGCTTACTTTTCCTGCACCTCCGCGCATTCCTGCACCGGCGATGGCAACGCCATGGTGCTGCGGGCCGGTCTGCCGCTGCAGGACATGGAGTTCGTCCAATTCCATCCAACCGGTATCTACGGCGCCGGCTGTCTGATCACGGAAGGCGCGCGCGGGGAGGGCGGTTATCTGACCAATTCGAAGGGTGAGCGCTTCATGGAGCGCTACGCACCCAACGCGAAGGACCTTGCCTCACGCGATGTCGTCAGTCGCGCAATGACCGTCGAAGTGCGTGAAGGGCGGGGTGTCGGTGCGGAGCACGACCATATTGAGTTGCATCTGGAGCATCTCGGACCTGAGGTGATTCACGAGCGTCTGCCCGGCATCGCCGAGACTGCCCGTATCTTCTCCGGCGTTGATGTGACCAAGCAGCCGATCCCCGTGCAGCCCACGGTTCACTACAACATGGGAGGCATCCCATGTAACTACCACGGCGAGGTGGCCACGGCCAACGGTGTCGTGCCGGGTTTGATGGCTGTCGGAGAGGCCGCCTGCGTTTCGGTGCATGGAGCCAATCGCCTCGGATCCAACTCGCTGTTGGATCTCGTAGTGTTTGGACGTGAAGCCGCGCGACGCGCCGCCGAGATTGTAAAACCGGGCACCGGCCACAAGCCGCTGCCGAAGGACGGCGCAGACCTGGCTCTGCAACGCCTCGACAAATATCGCAACGCCAACGGCTCGCGCCCTACGGCGGAGATCCGCCTGGAAATGCAGAAGACCATGCAGCGTGACGCGGCTGTCTTTCGCACCGGCGAGTCGCTGCAGGAGGGCATGGTCAAGCTGCAGAAGACCTTTGAAACCTTCCCGGACGTCAAGGTCACGGATCGCTCGCTCGTCTGGAACACCGACCTGATGGAGACGATGGAGCTGGAGAACTTGCTGTTGCAGGCGACCGCCACCATCCACTCAGCCGGTAACCGCAAGGAAAGTCGCGGCGCGCAGGCGCGCGAGGACTATCCCAACCGCGACGATCAGAACTGGATGAAGCACTCGCTGGTATGGGTCGACGGACCGGGCAAGGTCCGGTTCGACTACCGGCCCGTGCATCTCGAGACCCTGACCGACGAAGTCGAAACGATTCCCCCGAAGGCACGTACCTACTGACATGGCCGAATTCAGCCTCCCTGCCAATTCAAAGATTCGTCCCGGCAAGCACCACAAGTCCGCGGGCGCGGCGACCCGGACCTTGCGGATCTATCGCTTCGAGCCCGAGTCCAATGAGAATCCCCGGATCGACACCTTCGAGGTCGATCTCAAGGGCGTGGGACCGATGGTTCTGGATGCCCTGATCCACATCAAGTCGACCCTCGATTCGAGTCTGACTTTCCGCCGCTCCTGCCGTGAGGGCATCTGTGGCTCGTGTGCGATGAATATCGACGGCCTGAATCGGCTCGCCTGCACCACCGCGATGGAAGACCTGGGCTCGACCGTCGCGATCTATCCGCTGCCCCACATGCCGGTGGTCAAGGATCTCGTCCCGGACCTCACGAACTTTTACGCTCAGTACGCATCGGTCAAGCCGTGGCTGCAGACCCGCACGCCGCCGCCACCAGACCAGGAGCGCCTGCAGTCCAAGGAGGACCAGGAAAAGATTGATCGGCCCGCGGCCTGTATCCTGTGTGCCTGCTGCTCCACCGCGTGCCCCAGCTACTGGTGGAACAGCGATCGCTATCTGGGACCCGCCGCCCTGCTGGCGGCGTATCGTTGGATCATCGACAGCCGGGACGAGGCGACCGGCGACCGGCTCGATGACCTGGAAGACCCCTTCCGGTTGTACCGGTGTCATACGATCATGAATTGCACGGACGTCTGCCCGAAGGACCTGAACCCGGCCCGGGCGATTGCGGAGATCAAGAAGATGATGGTGGAGCGCCAGTCTTAGTGCCTGCCCCTCCCGGCACACTCGACGAAGAGAGTCGCCGCCTCCTGTGGCGGTGTCGTCGGGGTATGAAGGAGCTGGATATCCTGTTGGAGCGTTATGTCCGCTCGCAGGTGGCCAAGGCATCCGCCGAGGAGCGCGCCACCTTGAAGCAACTGCTGGAGCTACCCGATCCGGTGCTGGCCGACCATCTGCTCGGTCACACTCCCGTTCACGACCCCCGCCTGGCCCTTCTCGTGGCCGCCATCCGTGACCACGGCATAGCGGAATATTCATGAGCCGCCTGAACTTTAATGGGAAGAGGGGGTCTATTCAGGTCGCGGCGCGGCGGCCTTTCACCCTGCGGGAGTAAGGCGCCATGAGCGCCGATGTAAGCGATCTCAGCCTGGTTCGACGCGTCCAAGGCGGCGACAAGGGCGCGTTCGATGCGCTGGTACGCAAGTACCAGCACAAACTCGTCAAGCTCGTTATGCGGTATGTGCGCAATCCGGCCGAAGCCGAGGACATCGCTCAAGAGGCCTTCATCAAGGCATACCGGGCCTTGCCGCAGTTTCGCGGTGACAGTGCCTTTTATACCTGGCTGTACCGCATCGCCATCAACACCGCGAAGAATGCGGTCGTCTCCCGTGACCGCAGCCCCATCGAATACAACATTGACCGCAGCTCCGACGCCGCCGAAGAGTCCTACGATATGCAAGGCCGAATGAAAGATTCCGAGACGCCTGAGGGGTTGGTGTTGACGGATGAGATCCGTCGCACCGTCAACGCCGCCATCGAGGCGTTGCCCGAAGACCTGAAGACTGCAATTGTCCTGCGGGAGCTCGACGGATTGTCTTACGAAGATATTGCAGCGGCGATGGACTGTCCCGTTGGGACCGTCAGGTCGCGTATATTCCGGGCACGCGAAGCGATTGATCGCCGCTTGCGGGAAGTATTCGAAGGCGGCCTGGGCCGTACGGAGGATTTGGGATGAACGAGGAGCTCGACAGTCAACTGTCCGCGATGTTCGACGACGAGCTGCCCGCCGCCGAATGTGAGCTGCTGGCCCGCCGCCTGTCCCGGGACGAGGAGCTGAAGGCACGTTGGAGTCGGTATGCCGCCATCGGCGCCACCATCCGTGCGGAAGGAGGGGTGCGCCTCAATGCCAACCTCGCCGTGCGGGTCAACAACGCGATTTCCGCCGAACCGGCCGTAGCGGTCAGCCAGGCGGTCGTTGAGCCGGTCCGTGAACCAACCCGGCGAGCCACCACACCCCGCTGGTTGATGCCTCTCGGCGGAGTCGCTTTGGCAGCCAGCGTCGCGGCCGCCGCGATCCTGGTCTTGAGGTACGAGTCACCGATGTCGCAGGTCGCGGAGCAGTCGCCGCCACCTGTAACAGCAACGGCCAGTACGACGCTGGTCGCGAAGAATGCGACCCCCGCAGCTCTGGACAGCTACACGGTGCCGAAGACTCTGGCCCGTCGCTCAATCGTTCCGTCTACCCAACTTGCCAACTATGTCGTCGCTCATAGTGAGTTTTCATCGCCGGTCAATCGACGTAATCTCCTCTCCGCCTTCATGGCGAGTGAGTCGGGAACTGCGGGTGCACCCTCGGGGTCCGATGAACCAAATGAGGATGTGACTGACGATGCCAAGAGCCCGCACTAGAGAGCGAATCAGTTGGCTCGCTCTCGCGATGGTCGTTGCGACGACCGTCGCAGCCGAGGAGCCGACTAAATGGCTCGAGCGGATGAATCAGGCGCTGACGAGCCGTAATTACGACGGCACGTTCTCGCACTGGCAGGGTGGCAAGGTGGAGATGCTTCGTATCATCCACCGGGTCCAGGATGGCGCCGTTGCCGAGCGCCTCGTGTCGTTGGACGGATCCGGCCGCGAATTCATTCGCAGCGGCCCCGATCTCGCCTGTTACCTCCCCGACAAAAAGACGGTGCTGGTAGAGCGCCGGCCGGCCGACGAGTCGCTGCTCGGTGGCTTCCCCGCCGTCAATCCTCAGACCGCGGCGTTCTATGACATCCAGGAAGTGGCGAAAACACGGCTGAACCGACGTGATACCCGTGTAATCACCGTCTCGCCCAAAGACGAGTTCCGCTACGGGTATCGTTTGTGGATCGACGAGACCACCGCCATGCCGCTGAAAACCCAACTGTGCGACGGGCATGGCCGGGTCATCGAGCAGATCGTGTTCGCGAGCCTCACGTTGTCGCCGCGCATTCCGGATTCCGCATTCAAGCCCGATGTGTCGACCGAAGGCTTCCAGTGGCTGCGCAATGAGTCGCAGCCCGGCAAGGAGCCGCCGGAGAATGCCTCGCTGGTGTGGAATGCCCTGAAGTTGCCACCGGGCTTCAAGATGGCCGCGCGCTCGGCACAGGTGATGCCGGGATCGACTGATCCGGTTTCGCACCTGGTGTTCAGTGACGGCATGGCCTCCGTCTCCGTCTTTGTCGAAGTAGAGACTAAGACGACCACGAAGACCGAGGACGGTCAGGAAGTCACCGAGGAGTCCACGCGCGTGGGCTCATCCTCTGTCTATTCGACTATCTCGGGCGGACGGAAGGTCACGGCCGTGGGCGAGGTGCCTCCGGAGACCGTCCGTTCAATCGCAACTTCGTTCTCTTCGGGTGGGACGCCGCCATTGCCGCCCCTGGGTCCCAAGCACTGATGGATTCCCAGCTGACGGTGGTCCACCGGCAGGACTGCGATCTGTGTGATGAGATGGTGGCCGACCTGGCTGCCTTGAACCGTAAAATCCGGCTCCCGCCGGTTACAGTCGTCGATGTAGACGGGGATCCTGAGCTGACTCGGCGTTACGGCCTGAATGTGCCCGTACTCCTCCTGGACGGCACGGTTGTCTGTAAACACTTTCTGGACGCTGAGGAGCTCATCCGGCTGCTGCGTTAAGCTCCGTGCCATGGAACTCAAGTGGCTCGAAGACTTCGTGGCTCTCGTGCAGGCGCAGAGCTTTTCGCGGGCCGCCGAGGCACGCAACATCACCCAATCAGGGTTGAGCCGCCGCATCCGCGCTCTCGAGCAGTGGGTCGGGGCGGAGCTGGTCGATCGCAGCGGCTATCCCCCCGCTCTCACGGCCGCCGGCCGCCTGTTTCATGAAGTCACCGAAGATGTGCTGCAGAAGTTGCTCGATACGCGGGCAGTCATCCGCACCGAGCAGCGGTTGCCGGGCAAGGGCCTCAAGATCGCAGCCGGACACACCATCTCGCTCAGTTTCCTGCCGGACTGGCTGAAGACCATGAGTCAGCACTTCGGAGACCTCCGGGCCCGGATTACCCCGACCAACGTACACGACTCGGTGCTCATGCTGGTGAACGGCAACTGCGAGCTGATGTTCGCGTACCAACATCCGGATCTCGCACTGCATCTGGATCCGCGCCGCTATGAGAGCCTCACGGTGGGTCACGACCTGCTCATGCCGGTCTGCACGCCGAAAAGCCCGGGCGTGCCACGCTACAAGTTGCCGGGGTCTGCGCGACAGCCGCTGCCGTACATCTCCTATGCCGAAAGCACCTATTTCGGTCGCTGTGTGTCGGTGTTGCTCGCGGGCGCGCAGCAACCCTTTCTCCTGCCAAGATTCGAGTCGGACATGGCGGACGTCCTGAAGCGGATTTCGTTGGAGGGCGAGGGGATCGCCTGGCTGCCCAAGAGTCTGATCGAGGCGGAGTTGAAGAGCGGGGCGCTGGTTGCGGCCGGCGGTCCGGCCTGGACGATGGAGTTGGAGTTGCGGGTGTTCCGGGATGCCTTCAACCGGGAAGACCTGACCGGCCGACTGTGGGCGCACCTGAAAACGGTGTACGTCGGCATGTCCTGACGGGAGCTATGCGACGCCCGCATGAGGGCATTCCGTAACGGAATCGCGCGGGGCAGGGAAGTCCATAGCATCTGCGCTCATGATTCTGGGTGTCATCACGGGCCTCGAGTCCGTGCCGAGTGCCGATTTCCTGTTGAAACTCTCCGCGGCGGCTGCGCAAGCAGGTCGCTCCGCCGTCGTGCTCGATCAAAAAGTGGCGGCGAACCCGCTGGCCATTTTCGACGCAATCACGGGCTTCGCGCGGCAGGGCGTTGGTAGTATCGCGCTGCCGGATTTCAACAGCCTCGCCTTTCTCGAGCAGTTGGCCGCTAATTCGCCGTTGCCCATTGTCGACATTCCGGCGGCATTGTTGGCCCATCTCCACGCGCATCATCCGGGCATCCAGCGCCTGGGTGTCATCACCTCGCAGGAGCTGCGGGCCGCAGGTGCGTTCGAGCGGCATTTTCCGAAATACGAGCTGCTCTACTCGTGCGCGAGCTCTCTGGAGGAAGCCTGTGCGGCTCTGGCTGGCCAGGGTGCTCAAGTGATCCTCCCTGGCCTGTCCGAACTCGTTCCGCAGGTTGCACCTGCGCAAGTGCCGGTTCTCGATCCGCACACCATCTATGCTCACTACGTTGTGTCACAGCCCGCACCGCCGTCCGAGCGCCCGTTCAAGCTCGGTGTCGTGGGCGGTGTCGGTCCGGCCGCTACAGTCGATTTCCTGCAAAAAGTCGTGCGTCACACGCCTGCGCATCGCGACCAGGATCACCTGAAAGTGTTGATTGAGCAGAATCCGCAGATCCCGGATCGCACCGACCATCTCATCGGTCACGGGCCGGATCCGACACTCGCGTTGTATGCGACCTGCCGAAAATTGCAGGCCGGCGAGGCCGATCTGATCGCGATTCCGTGCAACACGGCGCACGCCTTCATCGACCTCATTCAACCGCATCTGGATATACCCATACTCAACATGCTCACAGTCACGGTGAATCATGTGCGGGAGTCGTGGCCGAAGCTGCAGACAGTGGGATTGCTGGCGACCACGGGCACTCTGTCGACCGGCATCTATCACCGCGCCCTGCAGAAACAGGGCTTGCGGCCCACCGTGCCGCAGCCGGCCTCGCAGGCTCACCTGATGGACGCCATCTATGGTCCTCGCGGCATCAAAGCGGGATTCACGAGTGGGCGTTGTGTGGAGGACATTCATTGGGTGATTGAAGAGTTGGTGCAGCAGGGAGTCGAGGTGATCATCCTGGGTTGCACCGAGCTGCCGCTCGTTTTCGCCGATACCGAGATCAGAGTGCGGGACCGGTTGATCTCACTCGTGGATCCGACCGAGATCCTGGCGCGGCGCTGTGTCGCTCACGCCACGACCCGTTCGCGGCGTTGAGCTCGCGGCAACTCACCCGGCTCATTCTGGCCGGGCTCGCGTTGGGTATCGTGCTCGGCCTGGGTGTGCACGGTTTCGGCTCGGAGCACTTCCGGGACGGCTTTGCGGCAACGGTGGATCTGCTGCCGTTTGCCTTCCTGCGACTCATCAAGATGATCATCGCGCCACTGGTGTTGGCCACTCTCGTGACTGGCGTCGCCAGAATGGGGGATGTAGGGACGGCCGGTCGCATCGGGGGCAAGGCTTTGGCCTGCTTTCTGGTGGCCTCGGTCATGGCGTTGCTGCTGGGCCTGGTGCTGGCGCAGGTGTTCGAGCCGGGGAAGGCGCTGCACCTGGCAATTCCGCCTGACGGGGCTGCAAGCGGCGTCGCCGAGAATGCCATGACCTTGCGCAGCTTCATCGAGCACACGCTCCCCGTGAGCGTTTTCGATGCCATGGCCCGCAACGAAGTCCTGCAAATCGTGGTGTTCGCGCTCTTTTTCGGCACGGCGATGGCCTCGCTCGGGCAGCGTGCGCGACTGCTGCTCGAGGGGTTGGACGCGCTCGTCCATGTTATGTTGAAAGTGACCGGCTATGTGATGCTGTGCGCCCCGCTTGCCGTGCTCGGTGCACTGGCAGCCACCATCGCCAGGCAGGGAATGGCGGTGCTCGGCATGTACGGCCTGCTCATCCTGGAGTTTTATCTGGGACTCGCCGTGTTGGCCACGGTTCTGATCGGTTGCAGTCGGCTGCTGATCGGCAAGCGGACCTGGCAACTGCTGCAGCGGATACGCGAGCCGGTCCTGCTCGCCTTTGCCACCGCGAGCTCCGAGGCGGCATTTCCAAGAACCCTCGAGGAACTCGAGCGCTTTGGTTGCAGCAACCGGGTGGCCAGCTTCGTGTTGCCCATGGGTTACTCGTTCAACCTCACGGGCTCCATGTTGTACTGTAGTTTCGCAACGCTGTTCATTGCGCAGCTGTATGGCATCGAGCTCGGCTTCGGGCAACAGGCCTTGCTGCTCGCCGTCCTCATGCTCACTTCCAAGGGAATTGCCGGCGTGCCGCGGGCTTCGCTCGTGGTCGTCGCGGCAACGCTGCCGCAGTTCCACCTGCCCCAGGCCGGCGTGCTCCTGCTGTTGGGCGCGGATCACTTCCTGGATATGGGGCGGACCGGCATCAATGTCGTGGGCAACAGCATCGCCGCGGCGCTGGTCTCCAAATGGGAAGGCGAGTTGCACCAAGGTTAGGCGACCTGCACCCAATCGGCGCAGGCGCGCGGAGTTATAACTCGAAGTTATGCTCAGACCGTCAGGATTCAATTGCTCCGCGCCTGATCGAGCGCCTATCGTGACCAAAACGGGGTGGGGAGAACAATTTGAATCCAGGTGCGCAATGGTCCGGCCGTCTGAGCGCCGAAATCGGCAAGGCGGTCCTCGGCCAGCTCCCCATCGTCGAGCGTCTGCAGATCGCGCTCCTCACGGGCGGCCACGTGTTGCTCGAGGGCATGCCGGGACTGGCGAAGACGCTGTTGGTGAAATCCCTGTCGCAGGCCCTGGGGGCCGAATTCGAGCGCATCCAGTTCACTCCCGATCTCCTGCCCAGCGATGTCGTGGGCACCATGGTGTTCTCGCCCGCGGATGGCCGTTTCACGCCGCACCACGGTCCGATCTTCGCCAACCTGGTACTGGCCGATGAGATCAATCGCGCGCCGGCCAAGGTGCAGAGCGCGCTGCTCGAGGCTATGCAGGAGCGGCAGGTGACGATCGGTGGGATCACCCACCCGCTGCCGCAGCCTTTCCTGGTCATGGCCACCCAGAACCCGGTGGAGCAGGAGGGCACGTATCCGTTGCCCGAAGCGCAGCTCGACCGCTTCCTGTTCAAGTTGCTGTTGGATTACCCGAGCCTGGAGGATGAGCTGCAAATGGTGCGTCGCTGGGGCGATGTGACGTCGCATCCAAAGTTGCAGGCTGTGTCCAGCGGCGCGGAGTTGCTCGCGCTACGTGAGCATGTGGATCGCATCCACGTGGCTGATTCGATCCAGGGCTACATCGTGTCTCTCGTGCGGGCGACCCGTGGCCTGAAGGCACTGTCGTACGGTGCTTCCCCGCGTGCCTGTCTCGGCTTGTATCAGGCGAGCAGGGCGCTTGCATGGCTTCGCGGCGTTGATTTTGTCACGCCGTCGCATGTGCAGGAGATCTTTCCCGATGTCATGCGCCATCGCATCGGCCTGACCTACGAGTCGGAGTCGTCCGGTTTGACGGCCGGAAAAATTCTGGCCGACATCATCAAGAGCACGTCGGTCCCCGGGAGTGCCGAGGCGGCCTGATATGAGCTCCACTATGAGCTCCACGGCATTGTTGCAGAGGCTGGAGTGGCGTGCGCGGCATGCGGTCACCACCAGTGTCAGTGGCGACTATCGCTCGACGTTCCGGGGCCGCGGCATGGAGTTTGATCAGGTCGTCAAGTACGAGTGGGGCGATGACCCTCGCGATATCGACTGGAATGTGACGGCCCGCCTGGGCGAGCCCTATCGCAAGCGCTTCATCGAGGAACGTGACCTGTCGGTCATCCTGGTGGTGGAGGATTCACCGGCTTTGCAGTTTGGCTCTACTGGCCGGGCCCGCCGCGCGACGCTGCTGGAAGCCGCGGCGCTCCTCATGTTGATCAGTTCCATCAACAAGGATCGAGTCGGGTTGTGGTATGTCGCGCCAGGTCGCTCGTGGTTTCAGAGGGCGTTGCCGGGTCGCAAGGACATCATGCGCGTGACGTCCATGTTGCTGTCAGAGCCGGCGCCTGCTCTCGACGGTCCGCCGCAGTGTCAGATTCCCTGGCACATGATGCGCAAGGTAGCCTCGCGAGGCAGTGTGTTGCTCTGGTTAGGGTCATTCATTCCGGCGCCGTTGCCGGAGGGCTGGCGGGAGCTGCAACGACGATATCAGACTGTCGGTGTACGTGCGGACGATCAGTGGGATGTTGAATTGCCGGAGGATGCCCGATTCGCAGCTTACGATCCTGTAGCGGGGCGTCTGACTACAATAGACACTTCTTCTCCCGCACAACGCTCGGCGCATCGCCGTTGGCGCGGTGAGCGTGAGGCGCATTTCAATCACTTGTTTGCGCGTCACGATGAGCGTCTAAAAATCCTCAATACCGAAGATCCGCTTCAGGCGATCGTTGCTTATTTCCACCGTCATCGCCGCGGTGCGCACGCGGCAGCCTGACGCAGCGGTGCCTATGTTTCACAATCCTCTGTGGTTGCTTTTGCTGGTGGCTCTTCCTGCGGTGGCTTGGTTGCGCCGTCGCCGGGGTGTGCCGGCACTGGTGATTCCTGGAGCCGAGCAGTGGCATGCACCGGGTCCCACGGTTGCGGCCTGGTGGCCGCTTGCCTGTGCTTATCTCGGTATCGCATTGCTCATCGGAGCGCTGGCGAGGCCGCAGGTACTTGTGCCTCAGGAGGACAACAAACGGCGCGGTTACGACTTCATGATTGCCATCGACTTGTCGACGAGCATGTATGCCGAGGACTTCAAGCGCGGGACCCAGACGACCAACCGCCTCCAGGCCATCAAGCCGGTCATCTCAGCGTTCATCAACGATCGTCCCAATGATCGAATCGGTATTGTGGTGTTTGGCGGGCGCGCCTACACGTTCGCGCCGCTAACGTTCGATCACGACTGGCTGCGTAAGCAATCCTCCAGGCTCGCAATCGGCCTCATCGAGGACGGTACCGCCATCGGCGATGCACTGGGTATCTGTCTCAGCCGATTGAAGGAAGGCGCAAAAGACAAGTCGGTGCCGCGCGAGGGTGGCTTCATCGTTCTCCTCACCGACGGCGCGAGCAACAAGGGGTCCATCGACCCGCGGCAGGCCGCGACCCTGGCCGCCCAGGACAACGTACCCATCTATACAATCGGCGCTGGCGCGGAAGGTAACATTCCGATGCCAGTCTTCGATGCCGCAGGACGCCGTGTAGGAACCGAGATGCAGGCGTCTGAGGTCGATACGCTGATGCTGCAGGATATCTCCACCAAGACAGGCGGCAAATTCTTCCGGGCTACCAATTCAAACGCCGTGCGCGAGGCGTTCGCCGAGATCGACGACGCGCAGAAGATCGAATTCGGGGCGCCGCCCCCGATGATCAGCCGGGAGTTGTTCCCGGCGTTTACCTGGGCGGGTGTGATCCTGCTTGCCCTCGCTTTGTACGGGACGCACCTGCGTCCATTCCAACTCCAAACAAGGACATTTCCGTGAAAATTAAACGACGCCAAGCGCTCGTCGGCCTGGGGACGGCGGCGCTGCTGCCGGTGGTGGCCGAGGCGCAGCAGACCAAGACCCAGGCGAACGCCAACCAGCGTCCGATCCGCATCGCTGTCATGCATTTCGCGCACGAGACGGTGACGTTCCTGCCCTACGACACCACGACCGACGATTTCATTTATGAGGGCTCACCGGCTCGCGGTGAGGCGTTGTTGGGTTCTCAGCCGACCGGCTATATCGGCGGCTTTGTGACGGTGGCGCGTGAGTACGCCAATGTCGAGCTGGTGGGAATCGAGTCGCCGCTCGGCTCCAAGAAGGGCTCGGGCTCCGGGTGGATTACCAAGGAGGCGTTCTATCATTTCCTCAACAAGATGGTGGAGGATCTGAAGCAGCAAGGTCACTTTGACGGCGCTTACCTGTCATTACACGGTGCGATGGGTGTTCGCGATGTTGCCAAACCCGAGGCGGAAATCGCACAGCGGGTTCGCGAGGTGATTGGCCCCAAGGCATTCATGGTGGGCACCTTCGATCCGCACGGCAACGAGGATGCGGAGTTCCTGAAGTATTCGAATCTCGCATTCACGATCAAGTATTACCCTCACTATGACGGGTATCTTCAGGGGGAGCGGGCGGCACGGACTCTGATCCGCTGCATCCGCGGCCAATACAAACCGGTAAGCGCGACCCGCAAGCCGCCGATCCTCACGCCTTCAGTGCTGCAGTGGACGGGCGTGTCTCCCTGGATGGATGTTGTACAGCGCGCGTTGACCTGGGAGGCGCGCGAGCCTGATGTCTATGTGAATTTCTACTATGGATTTGCATTTGCCGATGCGGTGGATGCCGGCATGTGCTTTCAGGTCATGACCAACGGCAACTCGGAGCTGGCTGAGCACATCGCCGATGACATGGCCGGTTACGCCTGGCGCATCCGCGACGACCTGTTGTATCACACCAAGGTGTATCACCACTCCGAGGGTGTGAAGGTTGCCAAGGAGGCGGCCGCGAAGGGGACGGTCCCCTATGTGCTCGCCGATCATAGCGATCGTACGGGTGCGGCGACCTGGTTATTGGAGCAGATTGTCGAGCAGAAGCTCAGCAATGTGTTGATTGGGACTATCGCCGATGAGGATGCCATCAATACGTTGCGTAAGAAGGGCGTCAAGGTGGGCGATCCGTTCGACATGGAGATCGGCGGACGCATTGACGTTTCCGCGGGCAAGCCGGTCCGCATCAAGGGTGTCGTGAACACCGTCAGCGGCGGGATCAATCGCGGCGGACGCGGGGCGGCCAATGCACAGTTGTGGGTGAGCGTGAAGTTTGGGGACGGCAACGTCGTCATCATCAGCCCTTACCTGGTACAGATTGTCGAGCCACGCTCGTTTTTGCAGCTCGGCATCGATCCGGACAAGTTCAAGGGGTTTGCCATCAAGTCGCGTGTGCATTTTCATCGCGGCTTTACGGACAGTGGTTACTGCAAGGCGTTCTATATCGTCGAGCCCGACCAGCCGTTCGTGGGGACGGTGCGCTTGGAAGCGCTCGACTACAAGCACCTGCCGAGAAACAAGTTCTATCCTTACAACAAGAGCCTGACTTTTGCAGTCAAAGGCCCGGGCAAGCTGAGCGACTACCCGGGACGCGACGGTACCAGCGAGTAGTTAGGGGCTTTGGGGTCAGTGCCGTGATGTCTGATAGAAGGGCATCATGGCATTGTCCCGGACCCACCCCGATACGTTGACTCCCGAGCTGACCTTCCGCCAGCCCAGAAATGAGCGCGCTGGCAGGACCACGGCGCCGGCGCTGGCCGGGATGGTTTCTGCTTCTGGGACCAACTCCGTCGGTGAGGGACTGAGATTCACCGGCTGCACCAGGATTCCCGCGTCGGCGCGGGCCAACATGCCGTAATCGTTGAAGGCCAGGAGGGCCAGTGCCAGCACCACGCCACCGGCGGCGAGTCCGTATCGGCCACCTGACAGCAGGGGCCTGCGCCATGCTGGGAAATAAAGCATCACCACGAGTGCACTGCAGCCGCCCGCAATCACCAGGCTGGCAAACAGGCTCAGGTGTTGCCAGCCTGCCGGGGACAGCAGGCCGGGGAACTGTTGGAACCAGGGGCCATACAGCAAACGACGCAGGGTGGGGTCCATGCTCCCGCTTTGCTGGATGGCAAAACGGAGGTTGTCACGGTTGGCGCTGGAGGTCGGCTCCAGCAGAAATGCCGTGGCGGCATGAGCCACCGCGTAATTCCAGTTCCCTTGGGCGATCTGAGCCGCCGCGATGTTGTAATGAGCCGCCCAGTCATTCCAATGCACCCGCACCGCTGCCGCGGCGGCCCGCTGATCCTGCTCCGACAGAAGTGCTCCGCCGGCCGCTTTCGCAGATTCCTCAGCGGGTGCCGGCAGCGCCGTAGACGCGGTCGGTGGCTGCGAGTTAGCGCCAGTAGCCTGAGACGCGGGCGCTGAGCCAGCACCACCAGCAACATTTGCGGCTGTTTGATCGGTGTGCGCGAGCAGGAGGGCTGCGCAACCGAGCGTCAGGCCGAGGGTGAAGGCGGATGCGCGGCGGGGGAGCCAGTGGGTGCGACGGTCGGGGAGCCAGCGTTCGCGTTTTGGGAGCTGCACGTGCGCGGCAGCGGCAGACGCGCGCGCGACCCAGTCCGCGGGGGGCGAACCGCCGGCGGCGTAGAGGGCTCGCTCAGCGGAGGACCACAACTCCATCCAGCGTGACGTCTCATCGCCACCGCTCAGCGTATCAAGCGAGCGGGCGAACTGACTGTGGTTAGGTGTCGACACGCCGATCCCCCAGGTCCGCGCCGCCGCCTGACACCAGCCATGCAGGTGCACAGGCTGGGGACTACTGTTGGTACGTCCAACCCGTGCCAACAGCCTGCGCACCTGGCGCAACCCGACTCGCCGCAGCCGATGCGGATCCTCATCCAGCGCTCGCTTCCAGGCGAGCCCCAACCAGGTCAGCGCAGGCAGCCCGAACGCCACCAGGAGAAACCAGGCAGGATGAAACGACCAGGGAGTGCTGCTCAATTGCCCCAAGGGCAGTGCCGTGAGATGTGTCATGCGTCAACCCTACCAATCCATCTCGTTATCTTTCTGCTCGCCCGTGTCCTCAGCCAGCATCTGGTGCAGCCGTCCGGGCGAGTCCTGTTTGATCACCTGCGCCAGGTTCTTCTTGGCGAAGGCCAGAATGGGATCTTCATTGTCGGAGTTCTCACCACCGGAGTGCGTAAACGTGGCGTTGCGTACACTGCGCGGCGGCTTGGGCTTGTGATCTCGATGCGGCGGAATGAAATTGTCATCCGCCGACAGATCCCCCAGCGCGGCATCCCCTTTGGAAGCGGCGCCCTCACCATAGGAATCAGACCCGCCGTGTTGGGTATTCTGCCCGATGACCATCGGTCCGTTGTCTTCCTCGTCGTTGGCTTCATGCGGGTTTTTCGAGCGCTCGCCGTTCGTAGCGTCGTCCGCGTCTGCCACCAGAGTCGCGGCCAGCTGAGAGCGGTAATACGACCAAGGCGCGCGCTTCGGTTCGAGCTGCTCACCCAGGCGCGTCGCCTCCATGGCATCGTGTATGACGCCCTCCAGCGGCGGGTTTCCCTGGCGCTTCTCATCAACTCCGTACTTGATGGTGGCCTCCACCATGAGTTGCAGATCGAAAGCGTCGTACCCGAACTGTGCCAGGTGATCAGTAATAGCCCGCAGCCGCTCGCTGGGACTGCTGTCGAACACCTCTTTCACCTCGAATCCCGCCTGGGAGTCGAAATGGGCGTGCGTCTGCGGGGCGATGCCCAGCGTAACCAGCATCGCGATCGCCGTGCTCCTGCGCACAGTCTGCGGACGTGCACGTCGTTCGAATTCCCGCAGAAGTCCCCCCAGCCCAAGCAGCACCGCCGGCACCAACACCCACTGAAACCGCTCGATCTGCATGTTGGTCGCCTCGTTGTTCACGCGCCCCTGGCGGCCCGTCTCAACGGTATCCTTGATTAGCGCGCGCACCGCCTCGGGCGTCGCAAGCGCGCTGGCCTCGACATACTTCCCGTTAGTACGATTGGCGAGCGTCTGCAGAGTGGCAGGCTGCAGCCGCGTCAGGATCGCATCGCCGTTGCGATCCGCGAGATAACCGCCTTTCTGGTCGTTGATGAAGCCCCCCTTGGCTGTCCCGACTCCGATGCCCACAACACGGATATCCCGCTTGCCCAGATCGGCGAGGTGGTTTTTCCATCCTTGGGTGCTGCTTTCCCCGTCGCTGAGAATGATCAGGTACCGATCCCGGTCGCGATTCTCGCCGAAACCCTCCAGGGCTGCTGCCAGCAGCTTCTGGTAATCGGAGCCACCCTGCGGCATGTAGTCGGGGTCCAGACTCGGCATGAACTCGCGAATGATCTGGTAGTCGGGGCTGAGAGGGACCTGCACAAAAGCGGTGCCGGCAAACACGATGAGACCCACGCTCTCGCCCTTGAGGCCATTGAGCAGCTTTTCGACGGTCTGCTTGGCAAGATCCAAACGCGACGTGCCCACATCCTCGGTCCACATACTGCGGGACAGATCCAGGGCTATCATGACTTCGCGCGTCTGGCTGAAGGTGACCTGGGTGTCCTCGCCCCAACGGGGGCGGGCGAGTGCGATGAGTGCCAGGGCGACGGTGCCCATGATCAGGAATCCGGACGAGACGTTGCGTGGTACTGCCGGTCGCAGGCGTTCTGCCGCGATTGTCACGCGCTGCATGGCGGGCCACAACGGCGCGATCTGGCGTTTCCGCCGTGTCACCAGCCATGCTGCCAGCGCAGGCAGAACCAACAGCAGAAGGACGAGGGGGTTGCCCCAACTCATATGGAGTCTCCGAAAGCGCGCTGCCAGAACCACAGCAGTGCGCAAAGTCCGGCGAGTGCCGAGCCGCCGTAAACCACGCCGGTTCGATAAAACCGCGTTTGACGCAGCAGGTAGGCGAGCGGCAGGAACAGTCCGACAATGGCCAGTTGGCCCGTTTCGACGCCCAGGTTGAAAGCCAACAGGGTGCGCCACAACGGCGCGCCCTCAGCTCCGAGCTCGGCGAGGGCGCCGGCGAATCCGAAGCCGTGGATCAGCCCGAAGCCGAAGGCCAGGCCCGCGCTGCGGCTACCCGCGGCGCGCGACAGGAAGTTGTTGAGCGCGGCCACGAGAATCGAGGCTGCAATGACTGATTCGACGAGCCGGCTGGGCAGGCTGATCCAACCCGAGGCGGCGCAAGCCAGCGTAATCGAATGGGCCACGGTAAACGCCGATACGATGACCATCACGCGCCACAGCGCACTGTTGAAAGTTGAAACAGCGAACACGGCTGGGATCAGGAGCACGATCAGAAATAGGATATGGTCGTAGCCGGTCCAGATGTGCCAGACGCCTCGCTGCAGCGATTCCATGAAGCCCCTGCGCGCGGCTGATGAGCGCGCAAAAGAAGATGCCCGGGATGGGGTGACTCGACCCTTCTCGGCGCCCACTCCAGACCATACCACCGTCAAATCGAGCGGGATCGAGCTGGCGACCTGCACCATATCGATGTCCGCAGCAGCATCGGCGCTGATGTGCGCCTGCAGGAAAGGCTCGCCGCCAATAGCACCATAGGCCAACTTCCCGAAGCGCCACGACAGAGGGCCGTGGTTGGTAGCCAGACTCAGCCGCGATCCAAGATAACTCTCAATATCCTGCCGCCGGTGCTCAATCTCAGGCCAGGTAACCGTGCCGTTGCGGTCGCTGTCCAGTTGCAGCGCAGCGGTGATGTCCGCGATGCGGATCTTCCATTCGCCACTGAGACTCACTGTTGCGACCTGCAGCGTCAACGCCGACTGTTGAGTTTCCTGCGTGACCGCCCGGCCGGGCAGCAGGGCCATCATCAAACTCAACAGGGCGAGGCAACGAGTCACGGGCCGGTCATTGGGCGACCGGCAGCTTGTCCATGGATGCGGTGAGGAATCGGATGGACTCGCTGGCCACCGTCTTCACGCAGTTTACGAAGGACTTCTGCACGCGGTTGAGGGGCCCGTCGACGCGATAAACAGCATACAGGTCGATGGGCATCATCGGCTCAACGACCCGGATCTGCAGCTCCGGTCCCGAGGACACAGCAGTGAACGGATCAATGAGCGCGAGCCCTTCACCGCTGCTCACCAGGTCCTTGGCAATCTGGTACGTCTGCACGCGGATGGAAATACGCGCCGGGGGGTTCAGTTGCTCGAGATGCGCTTCGAGCCTGCGTCCGAGGGAGTCGGCCTTGGTGATGGACACCAGGGGCGAGTCAGCGAGCGTGTTCATGTGGACCGGCTGGAACGCCTGTGCGCGCGGCCATGTGCCCACGGGCGCAATCAGTGACAGCGGACCTTGGCACAGTGGCTCACAGCGAACATCGGGATGGTTCAGCTCCTGCAGCGTGAATCCGATGTCGGCTTCACGCAGGGCGATCGACTTGAGCATCTCGCGCGAGTGTTGAGTCGAGAGCTCGACATCGGTCTGGCCGAGTTGCTGGCGCAGGCGGGTGAGAGACTTCGGGATGATCGCGTTCGCCAGCGTTGGGGTGCTCACGACCCTCAGGAGCTGCTTCTCCGCCCGCGCGATGTTGGAGATGAGACGTTGCAGGTCCCGCAGCTCATCGAAGATCCGACCAATCTGCGGCTTCAGGAGCTCGCTCTCCGACGTCAGCTGCCATTGCCCCTTCACGCGCACGAACAGCGGGAAGCCGAGGCGTCGCTCGGCCTGTTTCAACAGCTTGGTGGCCGCAGGCTGCGAGATATTCAACAGGCAGGCGGCATCCGTCAGCGTGCCCGCCTGCAGGATCGCCTGGAACATTTCGATGTAGCGCAGATGGATCAGCCCCAGGGGAGCTATCTCGGGATCGACAACGCGTTTGCGGGGAGAAGAGGTCTGCATCGCAATTTCACCAGGTTCCAGCTGCCGGTGGTGTTGCAATTTAGATGCCAAAGGAAATTTGATTACGGCCATATGAAACCCGGTACGGGCGGAAACCGATTCAAATGAGTTTTCATGGGAGCCACCGCTGGGTGCAGGCCGACGGGGGGTGGCACCGAAACAGAGCAAAACGCCTCGCAAACCAGGTCTCTGGCGCTAAACGAAGCATCGGGGGCCGCGCCATGCAGTCGCCTCATGCGGTTATGACGGCTCGTCATAGTGTGTGCGGGGCGGCCATGCCACCCCATAAACGGCCATCAGCGGGCAGCAGCCGGCCGTTCTCCAAGCGTACGCCGCGCGGATAATCGTCCTTGAGCCACAGTGGCCCATCGAGGTCCACAAAGCGTGCATGCCGGGCAATGTGGAATGCAGGCGCCATGCTGAGCGATGTCGCAATCATACAACCACACATGATGGTCAGACCCGCCTTCTGTGCCTCGTCGAGCAACACCAGCGCGGCAGTGAGGCCACCGGCCTTATCGAGTTTGATATTGACCGCGGCGTATTTGCGCACCAGGGCCGGTATGTCCTGGGCGACGTGACAGGATTCATCAGCGCAGATCGGGACAGCCGAGCTGAATCCCTCGAGGCCTGCGTCCGCGGCGGCCGGCAGCGGTTGCTCGATGAGCTCGACCGTGGTCTCGACCAACACGGCCTGCAGGCTCGCGAGGATCTCGAGGTTCCAGCTCTCGTTAGGGTCGGCAATCAGGCGGGCGGCCGGAGCCCCGGCGCGGACCGCGCGCAACTGCGCCGCAGGATCGGCAGCATCAACCTTCACTTTGATCAGCGGCGCGTCAGCGAGGCGCTCCGCTGCTTCCTGCATCCGCTCCGGAGTATCGATTCCGATAGTCAGTGCCGTGGTCAGCGGCGGCACCGGCCCGGCGCCGAGTTGCTCGCTCACGGATCTCCCGGTCAGTGACGCTTCCAGATCCCACAGAGCACAGTCGGCGGCATTGCGGGCTGCTCCGGGCGGCAGTGCATATTGCAGTTGGGCTCGTGTGATGCCACCGGCCAGGGCGTAAGTAACGTGTTGCAGCTGTTCCACCACAGACTCGACACTTTCGCCGTAACGCGGGTAAGGAACAGCTTCTCCGCGACCGCGCGCGGTACCTTCTTCGATCTCGACCACCACGACGTCCGCAATGGTCTTTACTCCACGCGAGATCCGGAATGGCGTGGCCAGGGGCCAGGACTGATGTTGGACGGTCAGCTTGCGAAGCATGCGAGGAGGTTGTCCACGATGCGGCCGACCCCCTGGGTAACCGGGTCGGAGCAAGGAAGTCCCAGAGCATCCTCAGCGGCCTTACAGGCATCCGCCGCAGCCTCGGGGGAGAGCTGCGAAGTGTTCAGCGCCACGCCCACGGCGATCACTTTGGGCTGGGTGAGGCGTGCGAGCTGCAGATTGGTCTCCAGGCAGACCTTCAGATCCGGCACCGGGTAATGAGGTAATCCCCGCATGTGCTGCCGGGTCGGAGCGTGACACATCACGAGCGCATCCGCTTGTGCGCCGTGCAGCAGGCCGAGCGACACTCCGGCGAAGGAGGGATGAAACAGCGAGCCCTGGCCTTCGATGAGGTCCCAGCCGCCGGTCGCGCGCGCGGGGGCCACCCACTCGGCGCCGCCGGCAATAAAATCTGCAATCAGCGCATCGATCGGCACGCCGCCGCCGGCAATGAGAATACCGGTCTGTCCGGTGGCACGAAAGTCCGCCTCTATGTCACGACCGCGCAACTCTTTCTCCAGCGCGAGCGTGGTGTACATCTTGCCTACCGAGCAATCGGTGCCGACCGTGAGCAAGCGGCGCCCGGCGCGCGGCTTGCCGTTTCCAACAGGCAGCTGATGTGGGAAGTGGCGTGCGTCAAACAGCTCCCGGCCGGTGCGAGCCGCCGCGGCCACAATCTGCGGATGGGCATCGAGTCTTTGGTGCAGGCCGGACGCGATGTTGAGTCCGGCCTCGAGCGCCGCAACGATATCCCGCACTGTCTGCGGCGACATGACGCCGCCGGCATTCGCCGTTCCCACTACCATGGTGTTGGCTCCCGCGGCACGCGCGGCCTCGAAAGACATGTCGGGCAGGTCGAGCCATGCCTTGCAGTCGGGTCCCCGGAGTTGTCCGAGACACCACTGCGGGCGCCAGAACGCCAAGCCGCGCGCGGTCTTGATCGCTAGGTCATCGTGGGCATCGCCCAGATATAACAGGTAGGGTGGTGGGGTCATGCGGGCGACGATAGCGGGGGGCGTGCGCGGCCCGCAATCAATAATACGCTGGCCAACATAACCGCCGGTTATTCGCGCCCGGCATGCCGATTGGTTATGCGGAGCACGAGTCTTTTCATTGGCCCGCCGTTAAACCCTGCCTCAACACTACTGAAAAATACGACGGGGGAGTGGCCATGTTCGAACGTGCGGCCAGGCGCTCGAGTATCGCGCTGTTCGGCTTTGTGTTGGTGCGGATCGCCTGTGCTGCTCCGGGATCGGGCACGGCGGTCGCCGATGCACCATTTGATGTTCTCATCCGTGGTGGCCGGGTAATCGACGGGACCGGCGCGCCCTGGATCTACGCGGATGTTGGTGTCCGCGCGGGTCGGATCGCCGCGATCGGCCCACTCGCGGACCACAAAGCGAAAGAGATCATTGACGCCAAGGGCTCGGTGCTGACACCCGGCTTCATCGACATGCATTCCCACTCGGACCTGGCCCTGCTCAAAGACGGTCGCGGACTCAGCAAGATCCGCCAGGGTGTGACCACTGAAATTATCGGCGAGGGTGAGTCGGTAGCGCCTCGCAAGGCCGACGCGAAGGGTTGGACAACCTTGCGAGGCTACTTCCAGCACCTGCAGGCGAAGGGAACTTCCGGCAACGTGATGTCCTATATCAGTGCAGGCCAGTTGCGCACCTATGTGATGGGGGAGGGCGCGAGGCGCCGGGCGACACCGGCGGAGTTGGAGCAGATGAAGACGCTCCTGGCGCAGGGCATGGAGGATGGCGCTGTCGGGCTCGTCATGGCACTCGAAACTCCCGGGGAGGAGCAGTACCCGCCCGAAGGGCAGCCGTCGCTTTCGATGCCGACGAAAGAAGATCTCATCGAGCTGGCGCGGGTCGTGGCGCGCTACGGCGGCGTGTATGCCAATCACATGCGTGACCAGGGACATCACCTCGTCGACGCGGTGCGCGAGACTGCTCTGATCGGGGAGCAGGCGGGACTGCCCGTTGAAATCTTTCACATCAAAGCCGCCGGGCGCCCCAACTTTGGAACCATGCCTGCGGCGCTCGAGGCCATTCATGAGGCCCGCGCACACGGAGTCGACATCGCTGCGGATGTCTATCCGTATATAGCCGCCTCTCACCCGTTAACAGTGGAGGTGCCACGTTGGTCTCTCGAAGGCGGAATCGCCAAGTTCCTCACCCGCGCGGCCGATCCCGCCTTGCGCCCGCGTATCCGGAAAGAAGTCTCTGAATACATGAACACCAAGTACTTCAATGAGTACAACGGTGCCAAGGGGTTTGACGCGGTCAGCGTCGCCAATGTGCCAAAAAACGCCGAGAAGTATGTCGGCAAGACCCTGGGGGATATCGCACGCGCCGCAAACAAAGCCCCCGACGAGGCGACGCTCGACCTGCTAATCGAGGAGGGCGGGGATGTCAGTATCGTCATGTTCTACATGTCGGAAAAGGACCTGCGCGCGGCGATTGCCGACCCGCTCGTGAGCTTCGATTCCGACGGCACCGCCGTTTCACCTGACTTCGGCGGCCAGCCCCATCCGCGCTACTACGGAACATTCCCACGAGTGCTCGGCCACTACGTGCGTGAAGAGCATGTGCTCACGCTGGAGGATGCGGTTCGCAAGATGACCTCCCTGCCGGCGCTGCGCATGAAGCTGCTGGACCGAGGTTTGATCCGGGTCGGAATGTGGGCCGACCTGGTGGTGTTTGACCCGGACCGCGTCATTGATCGCGCGACATTCGATCATCCACATGCCTATCCGGAAGGTATCAGTCACGTGCTCGTCAACGGAATCACCGTGATCCGCAATAGCGAGCACACGGGGGCGCTCCCCGGAAGACCCCTTTATGGCCCCGGCCGCAGTTTGAGGAGCAAAGAATGAAGATCCCCCGCCGCAAAGCACTGGCCGCGCTCGGCTCATCGGCGCTGCTGCCGCTCGCCGCCGGCGCCCAGAGTCCTCCCAAAGCGCAGGCGAACGCCAACGCCCGGCCGATCCGTATCGCCGTCATGCACTTCGTGCACGAGACGGTGACCTTTCTGCCCTATGACACGACGACCGACGATTTCATCTACGAGGGTTCGCCGGCTCGCGGCGAGGCGCTGTTGGCATCGCAACCGGTGAGTTACATCGGTGGCTTCGTCACTGTCGCCCGCGAGTACGGCAACGTGGAGCTGGTGGGAATCGAGTCGCCGCTCGGCTCCAAGAAGGGCTCCGGCTCCGGCTGGATCCAGAAAGCCGCGTTTGATCACTTCGTCAACAAGATGATGGATGACCTCAAACAGCAGGGGCGTTTCGACGGCGCCTATTTGTGTCTGCATGGCGCAATGGGCGTCCGTGATGTCGCCAAACCCGAAGCCGAGATCGCGCGCCGCGTGCGTGAGGTCATCGGACCCAAGGGTTTCATTGTCGGCACGTTCGATCCGCACGGCAACGAGGATGCGGAGTTCCTGAAATTTGCCAACCTGTCATTCTGTATCAAGTACTACCCTCACTACGACGGGTATCTGCAAGGCGAGCGCGCTGCGCGGACTCTGATCCGCTGCATCCGCGGGCAATACAAACCCGTCAGCGCAACTCGCAAGCCGCCCATCCTGACACCCTCTGTCCTGCAATGGACCGGCGCTTCCCCGTGGATGGACATCGTGCAGCGTTGCCTTACCTGGGAAGCACGCGAACCGGATGTTTACGTCAATTTCTTCTACGGCTTCGGCTTCATGGACGCCATTGATGCCGGCATGTGCTTCCAGGTGGTCACGAACGGCAACCCGGAGCTGGCCGAGCACATTGCGAACGACATCGCGGGAACCGCTTGGCGGTTGCGTGACGAGTTCCTCCACCACACCAAAGTTGTGCACCACGCCGAAGGGGTGCGCCTGGCCAAGACGGCCATGAAAGACGGGAAGGTGGTGTTGGCCGACCACAGCGACCGTACGGGCGCCGCCACGTGGCTGTTGCAGCAGATTGTAGAGCAACAACTGAGCGACACGCTCATCGGCACAGTTGCCGATGAGGATGCCATCAACACCTTGCGCAAGAAGGGTGTGAAGCTGGGCGATGCCTTCGATATGGAGGTGGGCGGCCGAATCGATGTCTCGGCCGGCAAGCCGGTCAGGATCCAGGGCACGGTGGTCTCGGTGAGCGGCGGTGTGACTCACGGCGGCGGCAAGGCCGCGGGCGCGCAGCTGTGGGTCGGCGTTCGCTTCGGCAACAACAATGTCCTCGTAATCAGTCCGTACCTGGTGCAGATCATCGAGCCGCGCCACTTCTACGATCTCAACCTGGATCCCGACAAATTCAAGGTGTTTGCCATCAAGTCGCGGGTGCATTTCCACCGGGGGTTCACCGACAGCGGTTATTGCAAGTCCTTCATTCTCGTCGAGCCGGAGCAGCCGTTCGTCGGCACTGTCCGGCTGGAGGCTCTCAACTACCAGCACACGCCGGTGAAGCGGCTCTACCCGTACGGCGCCAATGTGACTTTCGAGGTCAAGGGTCCCGGCAAGCTGTCGGACTATCCCGGCCGCGACGGGACGTCGGAGTAGGGGATGCCCGGTTGCACCGAAATGGGTGCGGCGCCGGCCGGAATGCTCTGTCGCGGCACATCCGGACCGGCTGCATAACACCGGGTTATGCGGCGCAACGATGTTTTGATTGGCTGCAGAAAAACAGCCTTGTTAGCTTGAAATAGAAGAACAACTCCCGGGGAGTCCTGCTGTGTTAACTGATAATGGTCTGCATTCCGGAAACGATTGGCGCGCATGGACCGTGCGGGGTGTCGTGAGTGTGTTGCTCATGGCCGCGGCGGCAGCGCGTGCCGCGGATGCGGATGAGCCGGCGGGCGCCGAGTCCTCCGAAAGCGAACTTTCTGAAGTGGTCGTCACCGGTACGAGCATCAAGCGCGCGGACGTTGCGGCTCTGCCGGTGACGGTCATGACCGCCGATCAGATGAAGTTGCGCGACGGCAATACCCCAGCAGACATGCTCACCGCGTTGCCCACCGTGGTCAACGTGCCGGTCAACGATTCAACGCAGGGTGGCGCTGGCGCCCGGGGCGACGTCTCGGCAGTCAACCTCCGCGGGTTGGGTTCGGGCAATACCCTGGTGCTTCTGAACGGCCGCCGCATCGCGTCCTACGGCATCAGTTCCACCGAGAACAGTGTGCCGGAACTGTCCCCCAACGTGAACGTACTGCCCAACAACGGGCTCGAGCGGGTTGACGTTCTGCGCGACGGTGCGTCGTCTCTCTACGGTTCCGATGCCGTGGCCGGCGTTATCAACTTTGTGACCGACAACAAGTACGTGGGCACTGAAGCAACCGTGCAGTCCCGCTACGCGGAAGTCGGGTCAGGCTCCGAGCTTGGGTTCAACGCCAAGCACGGCCAGGATTTGTTCAATGGGCGTGCCCACTGGACGTCGCTGTTGGATGTAATGTATCGCCAGGAGCTGTATGCAGCGGATGCTGGTCGCGGAGTAGACGCGGATAAGCAGAGCCTGGTCCCCGGCGCGTGGGCCACCGTCGGTGCTTTCAATGATCGAACGGCCTCCAGCGGCTACACGACGTTCATCGGCAAGATGCCGGGCACGACTAAGAGTGCTACTTACTACATCGTGCCGACGGCCAACGGCGTTGGATACACCTCGACCCCGACCGCCGCCCAGAAGTTTGCGACGACGTACAATGTTAATCAGGTGGGCTACTCGCAACCCGAGAGCCGGCGCATCAACTGGTTCAACTCGTTGGACTTCGTGCTCAACGAGAAGACCACCCTGTACACCGAATTGGCGTTGTATCGCGCCGAATCGCTCATGGAGCGTCCAGCCGTTGCCTACGGTGCCGGCTCGGATACGGCGGCAGTCGTCCCGGCGAGCAATCCCTACAACCCGTTCGGTACTGCCTATTTCGGCGCGGCGGGCGTGCCAGTCACGCTGAACGCGCTGCGTTTCATTGATGACGGTCCGGAGCAGATCAGGGATAACTCGGACTTCGCTCGCTGGGTGGGTGGAGCGCGTGGGGAGATTGCAGGCTCGTGGACGTATGACACGGCGCTCCTTTACACCATCAACCACGTGACCGATACCTCCGAGAATGCGATTCGCGAGAGCGCCTGGGAGCAGAACGCCCTGGTTCAGACGGATCCCTCGAAAGCCTATAACCCATTCTTCTATACGTTCACGGGTACGGGTGCCAATGCTGTTGGCACGGCGTACACCAACACCGCTGCGCAGAGGGAGCCGTTTGTCCAGCACTTTCACCAGAACGGCAAGCACATCATCACGTCCTGGGACGGTCATGTGAATGGCGATCTGTTCAATTTGCCGGCCGGCGCCGTGAAGCTCGCGGCGGGCGGTGAGTTCCGTTACGAGGACTACGCTCTCACTCGTCCCCTGTACGCCGGCCTCAACTGCCAGCCCGGTCCGGGCCTGGGGGCGTGTCCGGCACAATCGACCGCGATCCTGACCCCGGAGGGCTACACCGTCCAGTCGAGCAATAACGACTTCGTGCAGGCCTCTGCGACCGGCAACGTGATCGGCGACCGTACGGTGGCAGCCGGGTTTGCGGAGACGGTGATCCCGGTCTTTTCGGCGCAGAACGCTTTGCCGTTGCTGCAGCAATTGGAATTCAGTGCCGCCGTCCGCTACGAGCATTACAGCGACTTCGGCAGCACGACCAATCCGAAATTCAGCTTCGACTGGAGACCGGAATCGCATGTGCTGGTCCGCGGCTCGTTTGAGCATGGCTTCCGTGCGCCGAACCTCGCCGCACTGAATACGCCAACACGCTCGTCGGTAGGGACAGCCACCGATCCCTACTACAACGGTGTCTCCAGCCTCGGCGTCAATGACGGCAGCGCCCAGCGCTTCACCACGACAGGTGTGAATGGGACCCTGGGCCCAGAGAAGGCCGAGAGTGGCTCGTTCGGCGTGGTAATTGACGTGCCTTGGGTGGAAGGCCTGAGCTTCTCCGCTGACTACTGGAAGATCCACCAAACGGGTTTGATCGCAGCACCGACCACTGCGAGCGTGCAGACAGCCGAAACGGCTGCGCTGAAAGGTGCGACGCAGGCATTGTTGAGCCAGGGTCAGACCCTGGCATCCATCACACCGGCCATGCTGGCCTCGCAGTTGGGATCGAGCTGCGCCAACAACCCGCTGACGAATGCGCTCACCTACATGAGCTATCACGACGCCGCTACCGGGGCGTCAGTCTATCGGTCCTGCACAGTCGACCCGACGACGGCTGCCGCCGCCAACGCTGCAGGACTCGCTGCTGCGGGTACGCTGTATAACACCTACCTGCCGTTCGCGAATCTGGCCAGCGCCACCGAGGATGGCATCGACTTCAACATCACCTACAAGACGCCGATGTTTTCCTTCGGTCGCTTCCAGTTCATCAGCGATTCCGCCTGGCTCGCCGACTTCCAGCGCCGCCAGACTTCGACCGGGCCTATCCAACACTATATCGGCCTGCAAGGCGCGTCCCGGTGGCGCGCCAATGCGAACCTGCTGTGGTACTACAACGGCTGGAGCGCCGGTGTCAGCGCGTACTACATCGGTGCCTACGCCGACCAGAACGCGACGATTGGGACATCCAGCCTGGCAAATGTACCTTCAAACACCGTGTACACGATCGACGGCATCCACTACTGGAAGGTGGCCTCGTCCATCACCGAGAATGCGTTCATGTCGTACTCGTTTTCCACTACCAACAGGATCCTGGACGGGGGAACCGTGCGCGTTGGCGTGAACAACCTCACCAATCGGGCGCCGCCATTGACCTCCGATGCGGCCGGATATGACCCCACTGTGTACCAGAGCCTTGCCCAGGGCCGCGTGTGGTCGCTCTCACTCACCAAGAAGTTCTGAGGATCCGCATGCGACTCTACAATGTGTTCGGGCTCATGATGGGTTGTGCGCTCAGTCTCTGCCTCCAACCCCAGGCCGTCGCAGCCGGCAAGTCAACTGTGCCCGGCTGGCAATCCGCGGCCGGCAAGGCCGATGAAATGGTGTTTGTCGCGACCGGCGATTCCATCATCAATCGGCGATTGTCGACCGAGTCGCTGCCGGGGGCCGCCAGCCTGTTCGATCTGATTCGGGGCGCAGACGCCGCTTTCACCAACTTCGAGACGCAGGTTCACGACTTCGATCTGGCGGGTGCTCAGCAGAGCGGCGGGACCTACATGGGCTCGCCGCGCTATGTTACGGATGAGCTCGCGTGGGCTGGATTTGATCTGCTGGGCCTCGCCAACAACCACGCGAATGACTACGGTGTCGACGGGTTGCGGAGCACGCTGGCCGCGCTGGCGAAAACCAACTTCATCTACGCGGGAGCGGGCGAGAATCTGGCGATGGCGCGTCGGCCCGGCTACCTGGATACATCAAAGGGCCGGGTGGCGCTGATATCGGTCGCGGCGACTTTCCCCGATGCCATTGCTGCCGGAGCGCAGCGGCCTGACATGCGCGGCCGACCGGGCATTGATCCTCTGCATCACTCGACGACGTACACCGTGACCCAGGAGACCTTCGATACGCTCACCAAACTGAAGGGCAAGGTCGATCCCAATATGGGCGAGGGCGGCGATGATTCGGCCAATGACGGCTCGCTGCGCTGGGCGGGTGCCAAATACGTGGTTGGCCCCAACATCGGCGAGAGCACGAAGGCCAACAAGCGGGACCTCGACGAGCTGGTGGCCGAGGTCAAGAACGCCCGCCGGCAGGCGGACTGGGTGATGGTCAGCATCCATGCTCACGAATCGGCCAGCCCGGATGAGAAGGGGAAGCCGGCACAATTCACGGTAGAGTTCGCGCATGCCGTCATTGACGCAGGCGCGGATATGTTTGTCGCGCACGGTCCGCACATCTTGCGCGGGATCGAGGTGTACAAAGGCAAGCCGATATTCTACTCCATGGGCAACTTCATCTTCGAGAATGACCTGGTGGACCTGCAGCCGGCTGACAACTACGAGAAAACGAAACTGGGCGATGACGCGCTGCCGGCCGACTATTACGACAAGCGCTCGAAGAACGATACGGTGGGATTTCCGCATGATCGCAAGTACTGGCAGAGCGTGGTCGCCGAAATGGTGTTTGCAACCGGCGACCGCTCTCTCAAAGAGATCCGCTTGCATCCCATCTCGATGGGTTTCGGGCAACCGAGGATCCGCCGCGGGCAACCGTACCCGTCGCCGCCAGGCGAGGCTGACCAGATCGTGAAGGATCTGCAGGAATTGTGCGGACCCTATGGGACGACGGTCACTGCCAAAGGTGGCCTGATTACGGTCACCTGGAAGTAAGTCGCGCGCGTGGCCGGGGAGGGGAGATTGCGCCGGGGCGTTGGGATCGCGCTGGCCGTGTTGGTATTGGTCGGGGGGCTCTGGTATCTCCACGGCCGCGGTGCCAAGAGTGATAAAGGTAAGGGAAAGGCTGGTGGTGCCATCCCCGTCGTGGTGGAGAAGTCCGTGGTACGGGACGTGCCCGTCGTTCTCAACGGCATCGGGACGGTAACGGCGCTCAGCGTGGTGGAGGTCAAAGTAAGGGTTGATGGCCAGATCCAGAAGCTGACCTTCACCGAAGGACAGGAGGTGAAGGCCGGAGAGATGTTGGCCCAGATCGATCCACGGCCCTTCGAGGCACAGCGGGCGCAAGCTGAAGCCACCCGCGCCAAGGACCAGGCGACCCTGGACAACGCCAGGCTGGATGTCCAGCGCTACGGGGATCTCATCGAGTCGGGCGGCGTCGCAGCACAAACGTTGGAAGCAGCGAAGTCTAATGTGCGATCGCTCGAGGCCACGGTGCGTTCGGATCAAGCTGCGATCGACACAGCCAAACTGCAGCTGGAATTCACACGCTTGGTATC
>Ga0181534_10000370_pt1 | contig 32504 bp, 22 predicted proteins | sample PEATcosm2014_Bin_37_FD_119758 | JGI IMG/M metagenome (GOLD analysis project Ga0181534, IMG submission 119758) | Peatland microbial communities from MTU Mesocosm Facility, Houghton, MI, USA - PEATcosm2014_Bin17_10_metaG | ecosystem: Environmental > Terrestrial > Soil > Wetlands > Peat | place...
GTATCGGTCGCGCTCAAAATCCACCGGTCGTTCTCAATCGCCCGCATCCGTGTCTGGTTCAAATGCTGGGCATAAGCCCCGCTGTCGCCATACCAGCCATCGTTCGACAAGTTCACAAAAACCTGCGCCCCCTCATCCGCGAACTGGCGCACCTCGCCCGGGAAGACCGACTCGTAGCAGATAAAAACTCCCAGGGGAACACTCCCCGCGAGCAAGGGTTCGCGTGACCCGCCCGCCGTGAACTCCCCCACTTCTTTGGTCAGGCCGCCGGCAAAGGCAAACAATCCAGGAAAAGGCAGGTACTCGCCAAAGGGAACCAGATGCACCTTGTCATAGCGAGATACCCACTCGCCGGAGGGACTTACCAGTGCGGCCGAATTAAAGAGCTCGGAAGCAGAACCTCCACTTTGGGCCACCGGGCGGCTCCCGATCACGCCGGTAACCACCCAACTCCGCGATTGCCGCGCCATCTCGCTCACCGGATTTCGAAATAGCGGGTCGGCGGCGAAGAAAGGCGCGGGCGATTCCGGCCAGACAATCAAGTCCACCTTCCCGGACGAGGATCCCGCGCGGGGCGACGATGCGGAACTCTGCTCTTTGATACTGAGGTGGGTACTCAGGTCGGCGACACTGAGATCGGTCAATTGGCCTAGGGTGCGCTGGAAAGTATCGCGCGTCCAATTGGCATCGACTGGAATGTTTTCCTGCACCAGAAGCGCCGCACGATCGGTCGGGCTCTTCGGGGCGTCCACCAGCCTCCCTGCCTGTAATACGGCGGCCGCCGCAATGGAGGCCAGCAACAGGGTTCCGCGCTTCTTTCGCGGAACCAGAAAGGCAGCCGCCACCGCCACATTCACCAGCATGATCTCGAACGAGACCCCATATACTCCCGTCCAAAGGGAAACGCGGGTGAGGGGAATATTGTCGACCTGGGCTGTGCCCAACAAATTCCAGGGAAACCCGGTCACGCGGGTTCGCGCCAGCTCAACTGCAACCCACAGGAAAGGAATCGAAATCAAGGCCCGCCGATGGTCCCGGCCCGGCCCGGCCACCAGGCCGACCAGCAATCCGAAGAGGCCGTGATATAGCCCAAGGTAAAGGCAAAATAGAAACAGCGCCAGCGCGGCCGCGCCCAGGCTCAATCCGCCATGCTCGTGCATGGTGTCGTAGATCCAATAGCAGGTGCCGGCGAACCAGAGAATTCCGGAAATGTATCCCAGCAGAAATCCCTGCCCGGGCGTGGCCGCCTGCAAGCGTACCGCTCCGTCGACCTCGAGCGGACCGGCAGGCCGGGTCCGCAATAAAGCCAGGATGAGTGGAGCAAATGCCACCCAGGACAGTACATAGAATCCGGGCAACGGGAAAATGAGAACCTGCAGGATCGAGGAGACGACCGCCAACAACCAGGCGCTGGAATGAATTTGCCTCACCGGGAAGAATAACAAAACCTTCGCAGATTCAGATTATTGCGAATCAAGATTATTGCGAATCAAGGCGCAGGTTCGGCGAGGGTTCCCCACGTTTTCCAAGCGCAGCCTCGCGTACGAACTCGACCATCTCCCGCGTGACATAAGGCGGAGGCTGAATGCGAAAGACCGGCCGGCCCGCCAACGGCTTCAACGAAACTCGATTCCACGCCACACTGGCGCGGTCATGCAAGATCACAGCCCCCGCCCGATCCAGGAATTGCCGAGCCGAATTCTTGAAATCCTCGGTCGCCGGGTCCAGCACAGTAAGGTACAAGTCCGGCTGCAGAAACTTCATCACGCTGTTCGATTCCACGATTACGTTCCCCGCGGATTCAATGCGCCGGCGCAGTTCTGGCATTGCCTCCGCCAGCCTGCCCTGCTCTGTTCGCACCCAAAGGGCGCGAGCCGCGCCCGCCAGCAAAAAACGGGACGTGTCGGAATCGCCGCCGCGATTTTTCTCTTCGGAAATCGCCCAGGCGTGATCCGCAGTCGCACAGTCGCAGGCCTCGCCATTCGCGGAGCACACTCCATGGCCATATTGCGTGATCTTCACCGCCGTCCAGTTGCAATCGGGCAACGCCGCGATCAGTCCGGCCATTACGCTGGTCTTGCCCACACTTCGCGAATGTCCGCCGATCACGATGATTGCCATAACATTCGCCGATGCCACGAGGTCCGGGCGAACAGGTCCGGGGCGACTACTTCATCTTCCCCGGCCGATTCTTCCCCAAGCGAGCGAGCGCGGCCAGTTGCTTCAAATACTCCCGCACGGGCTGCGCCGGAGTTCCCCAGAACGCGACTCCCCGGCCTCGTAGGACTTTATTCGGCAAAACTCCGCCCTGGCCGCCCAGCATCACGCCGGATTCCAGGCGGGCATGTTCGCCAATCCCTACCTGGCCGCCCAACACCACGTCATCCTCGATGACGATGCTACCGGAGAGCCCCGTCTGCGCCGCAATCACCACATTCTCCCCCAACCGGCAGTTGTGTCCGATGTGCACCAGATTGTCGATCTTCGTCCCCCGACCAATTCGCGTTTCGTCGAGCGCACCGCGATCGATGGCGGTATTCGCCCCAATCTCCACGTCGTCTTCAATGACTAAGCGGCCTACCTGGGGAAACTTTTCGTAACGGCCGGTCTTCGCATCTCGCACGTAGCCAAAGCCATCGCTGCCCAGAACCGCCCCGGCATGCACGATCACCCGATCACCCAGCGTAGTACCTTTGTAAATCGTCACCTGGGGGTAAATTTCGCACCCGTTGCCAATCTTCACCCCGCGACCAATTACGCAAGCCGTAGCAATTTTCGTTCCCTTCCCGATCTCGGCGTCCTCGGCAATCACGGCAAACGCCTCCACGGTTACATCCGCAGCCAAGCGAGCGGCAGCGTGGACCACAGCGCTCGAATGCACTCCAGAATTCTCCCGTCCGACGTCCGCCAGCATCCTCGCCGCCCGCGAAAACGCGAGCTTTGGATGGCGGCAAATCAGTAGCGGTTTGCCCACCGCTCCCGCTGCAAATTCACCGGCAATCAGCGCCCCCGCTGCCGTCTGCAATGCCCGCGACAGATATTTCTCCTCCTCGACAAACACGAGATCGTCAGCGGACGCCGCTTCCAGGCTGGCTACTCCGCTCACGCACACTGCTCCATCCCCCAGCAAGCGCCCTCCCAGGGCATCGCTAATCTCCCGCAAAGTACGTTTCATCGCTCCCCACTGTATCGCACCGTGGGATCAGGCGGAAGTCATACTCGGGGGGCGCGGAGGTGGTAGTTTGCCTACTGGGTTTCCCGCATGCATCCAGCGAGTATTGGGTGGATTCATGTGGAATTTGTTTCCCTGACTGCATCGGCGACGCTAAACCTATGAAATTGGCAGCCGCAACTTGTGTGTGCCAGCAATATTCGCGAGAAAACTTTCCCCGCTCTCGCGCCGTCTAAGGATCAGTAAAAATGATGGACTCAATAAACAAAAGTCACTTGCTTTTGACGTGGGGCTAAGGTAACTAGATACGCAGAAGCAAAGGTAGAGACCTTGCAGGAAGGGGCTTTCAGGGGAGGAACGAAGCACGATGATTCCGGAATCGCACCCATTGAGGCAATTGTTCCAGGAGTTGGTGGGACGCCACTACGCGGAAGAGATAGGCATCCGCGATCCGCAAGTAGTCTCCTACGTCGCCCATCTACTCACAGAGTTTTGCGAGGCGGATCAGTTGTTCAAAATTCACAATGAGGCCGACCGTCCGCTGACGGACCTGGGTGAGATGATGCTGGAGTCGGATCCGGTTTACGGTCCGGCGCCCTCGTTTGACCGCGAGCGCCAAGTGCGGAAGCACATCGGAGACTACGCCTTATTTTTCGCTGGGATGTTTCCGGAGGGTATTAATCACTTCCGGCTGCGACGGCAGCGGCTGGAAAATTTCGTGGAGTGGGTGAAAGCGGGAAAAGAAAGCTACTACATCGTCTCCAAGTTCGAGCACTTCGAGTACGCCAAGGTGGCGCCATTGTTTGCCCATCTTTCCCGCGAGTTCGAGGGCTGCGTTTACGGTCTCAACATGGTGAAGAACGATTTGCAGGAGATGCAGCACCCGATCACCCGCCGCAGCAGCGAATTTCTCATGTGACCTGCGTCAGGAACCGGCTTCCGTCCGGGCATTCAGGTCGGGAGTCCCGCCGATGCGATAAAAGCTGAGGGCGCTATTTCCCTGTAGCAACCTCCGAACTCTCCGCAAGGAACCGAATTCTTCCCCAGGATCGAACTTCTTCTCGTGCTCGGCGATTACCAGCGAGTTCGCCCATACCAGCGAACAATCCGCCAGGGCGGAGAGTGTCTGCTCATAGGCCTCGCACAAGCGATACGGGGGATCGAGAAAGACGACGTCAGCAGTGAAGTGCTGGCGCTTCAGGTGCCATAGAAGTCTCGAGAGTTCACCGCTGAGGATTCTGTATCCCTGGTGGATCTCCAAGCTCTTCAGGTTTCGCTCAATCAGTTTCACGACGCTTGGCGAAGATTCCACAAACAACACCTGCCGGGCGCCGCGGCTGAGGGCCTCGATTCCGACCGCTCCGGTCCCGGCAAAAAGGTCCACCCAGACCGTGCCGGAAAGCGCGTCCGGATTTCCGGAGGTGAGCACGTTGAAGAGCGTCTCCCGCAAGCGATCGGAAGTGGGTCGAACATCCGCGCCGTTGATTGATCGGAGGGGGCGTCCGCGATATTTTCCAGCAATTACACGCATGGATGTTTTCTGTTCCGCATTTTCTTATCCTCTAATCTTCATTTGCTTTCTGCTCTCCAAACCTTACGCCCTACACCTTTGGCTTCCCGGACCGATCCATTCCAGCATGTAGAATAATTGCAGTAGCAATCATTCCATGAGAAGTTTCTCGCTTCACGTCGGCCGGCTGTTCGGAGTGGAGGTTCGGCTCCATCTGACGTTCTTATTTTTGCCTTTGTTCGTTTTTTACACCGAGTTCAACGCCCACGGTACGGCCAGCGGATCGCGCGATTTGACGCTGGTGGGAATTGTCCTGGCCTGCGTGGGTGCGCACGAGATTGGGCACATGCTGGTGGCGCGGCGCTATGGGTTTATGCCGAAAGCCATCATTCTGCTGCCGCTGGCCGGAGTGACGGTATTCGACGAATCGCACGTGGCAGCGCCGCCGTCGCCCGAAGCGGCCTGGAAGCGGGAGGTGGCGACGGCTCTCGCGGGGCCGCTGGTGAACATTTTATTTGCGATTCTGGCAGCCGGCTTGATTTTTGCGGTGGCGCCGGGCGCGAAGGTTTGGGAGTGGCCCTGGTTCCAATCGAGCAACCTGCCGCGCAGCCTGGTATGGGCCAATCTTTATATCGCGGTGCTGAATCTGCTGCCGGCTTATCCCCTGGATGGAGGCCGGATTCTGCGCGCCTATTTCGCGCGCACCATCGATCCCGCAGCTGCCACCCGGCGGGCGGTCTCCATCAGCCATGCCATGGCGATGATCCTGATGGTGGCGGGTTTGTTCAGCAATACCTGGCTGACCATGGTCGGCATCATTATTTTTTCCGCGGCACAACTGGAAGAACGCGCCGTCGTGTTCCAGTCGGTGCTGGATAACGTTCGCCTGGAGGAAGTGATGCTTACCGACTTCGCCACTCTCTCTCCGGCTGACACGTTAGAGGACGCGTTGGAGAAGGCGGTCCATTCCTTGCAGGACGATTTTCCCGTGGTGCGGGGAAGCGACATGGTGGGAGTGATTTCGCGGCAGCGCATCCTGGAGGCTCTGCGGGTGGACGGCAACGGCTACGTGCAGGCGGTGATGAACAAGCTTTTCGAGGTTTCCATCCGGCAGGAGTCGCTGGCGTCGGCCTTCCGCAAGCTGACTGCGCGCAATCTCAGCATCATTCCGGTGGTCGAGGATCAGCGACTGGTGGGCATTGTGACGCTGCAGAATCTGATGCACTCGATGTCGCTGCTGGCGGAGAGCCGGAAGTTGCGGCGGGACAACAAGCAATCCTGAGTTCAGGCTTCGGGATTCGGCTATCCGCATAGATCTGACTTTCGTCTGAACGGCCGGGCTTTAGCCGAAGCCCGCTAGCAGGAGCCCGAAGCCCGCACCCTCAGAATAGCCGCACTTCTTTGGCCTGCCTGACGGCAGGAATCTCCTCCAGCTTTTTCAGCACCGCGTCCGGAACGGGCCCATCCACGTGGACCACGGCGATGGCCTCACGCGGGGTTGAGGACGATACGCTCGTTGCGCGACGACCCAGCGAAAAGTCCGCGATGTTGATGTTGCCTTCGCCGAGGATGGTTCCCACTCTGCCGATGACCCCGGGGACATCGCTGTTGCGCAGGTAGATCAGATTGCGCTCCAGGGGCGCTTCCACGTCGATGCCGTCAATGTGCAATAAACGCGGAGCGCTGCCGTGCAGCACGGCGCCCTTCACATCGTGCTCCTCCGAGGTACTCTTCAGCAGGAGGGAAAGGACACTTCCGGCCCCGCCGGTGGAGACCTTCGCCTTGTGGGTCTCATGAATTCGTAACCCTCGGGTGGCGGCCAGGGACGCGGCATTGACCAGATTGGCTTTCTCTTCGAGGGCTTGGTTCAGAATTCCTTTAATAGCCGCATTACGGACCAACTCGGTTTTCCACTCGGCAATGTGGCCGCTATAGCGCAAGGAAATTTCCTCGATCGAACCCTGCGAAATCTGCGCCAGAAAAGCGCCCATCCGTTCGGCCAGAACGATGTAAGGCTGCATCTCGGCATACTCTTCAGCGGAGACCGAGGGCACGTTCACCGCATTCTGAATGACGCCGTTCTTCAGATACTCCTTCACCTGCCGGGCAATCTGCACCCCAACGGCTTCCTGCGCCTCGGATGTGGAACCGCCAATGTGAGGAGTGAGAATGACATTCTCCAGAGCCTGGAGCGGCGAATTCTTCAGCGGCTCTTCGTTAAACACGTCCAGCGCGGCGGCCGCTACGTGGCCGGATTGCAGGGCTTCCGCGAGATCGGCCTCATTGACTAATTCGCCGCGTGCGCAATTCACCAGCCGCACGCCTTTTCTCATCCTCTTCAGAGCGGCTTCATTGATCATGCCGGCAGTCTGCGGAGTGAGACCAACATGCAGAGTGATGTAATCCGCCGCCGCGTAAAGTTCGTCGAGGCTGGCCAGCCGGATACCCTGCTCCCGGGCCACGATCACTGAGACAAAGGGATCATGCGCGACGATTTCCATTCCGAAGGCGCGAGCTCGTTTCGCCACCTCCATGCCGATGCGGCCGAGGCCGGCGATGCCGAGCGTCTTGCCGCGTAACTCGGTGCCTTGCAGCGATTTCTTCTCCCACTTGCCGGCGTGCATCAGGCTATCCGCGCGGCAGAGGTAACGCGCCATGGCCAGCATCATGCCCATGGTCTGTTCCGCGACCGCCACGGCATTCGCCCCCGGCGTATTCATGACCGCGATACCCTGGCGGGTGGCGGCGTCGAGGTCGATGTTGTCGACGCCCACGCCGGCGCGACCCACGACCCTCAGTTTTTTTCCGTGCGCCAGCAGAGCCGCGTCCGCTTGCACAGCGGAGCGTACAATGAGCGCGTCGGCCGATTCCAGTTCGGAGGCCAGTTTGCCTTCGAGCTGCTCCGCCGTGAGCACCACCCATCCCGGCTCTTTAAGTTGTTCCACTGCGGATGCGGAGATCTTTTCCGCGACCAGAATTTTCACGCGCGCTTCCTCCTTTCTTGCATCATGACCGGAGATCCCGTGGCCCGCGGGGCGCTGGTTGCAGCGCAGGCACACCGCAGAACGTCGGCTCCCATGAATTGATTGTTAAGGTGAATGAGGGGTTATCGACGAAGCCCTCACGCTCCCACGAGCTGCGCCGTCTTTTCCAGGCCGCGCGCGTAGACCTCCTGGGCCGCACGCAACGCGACGCCGTATTCGACATTCTTTCCGGCGACGCGGCCCAGAACGTGCTCGAGCGCCCCCAGAACGCCAACCGTGTCCAGGTAATCGTAGTACCCGAGGTGGGCGATGCGGAAGAGTTGGCCTTTCATCTCGCCCTGTCCGTTGGCGACCACGGCATCGAAGGATTCGCGGAACTCCTTCACGATTTTTCCGGAATCGACGCCGTCCGGCGAGCAGACGGCGGTGAGCGCTCCGGCGGGGGCCGAAGAGTAGAGTTTTAATCCCAAAGCCTGAGCGCCGGCCCGCGTCATCCCCGCGCAAAGTTCGGCATTTTCCACCAGAAGTTCGCGTCCCCTGGCGAGGTCGCCGCTGCCCATGCCGCGGATGAATTCCAGCGCCGCTCCCAGCGCGGCAAATAGCGAAGTCGCCGGAGTATAGGCCGATTCCCCCTTGGCCGCCGATTTACGCTCCTTGCGCAGGTCGAAGTAGTATCGCGGGCAGGTCGCCGAGTCCATGCGCTTCCAGGCGCGCTCGCTCACCGCGCAATAGGCGAGTCCGGGGGGCATCATCAGCGCCTTCTGCGAGCCGCCGATGATCACATCCACGCCCCAGCCATCGACATCCAGATGAGTCGTGCCCAGTCCGGTGATGGCGTCGACCACCAGCAGCGCGTCAGGGCTGTTCTCATGGACGATCTTGGCGATGCCGCGCACGTCATGGCGAGTGCCGGTAGAAGTCTCCGTGGCCTGTACATAAACGGCGCGCACTTCGGGAGTGATCCGGGCGCGAATCTCGTTCAGGGAGAACGTTGTCCCGTAAGGCGAGGAGAGCACGTCCACGTTACAGCCGAAAGCCTTGGCCAGGCCGGTCCAGCGTTCGCCGAACTTGCCAGCCGTGAGCACCAGCACTTTATCCCCCGGCGAGGTCAGGTTCGAAACCGAAGCTTCCATGACGCCGGTGCCGGAGCAAGCCAGAACAAGCACGTCGTTCCGGGTGCCGATAAAATCCTTCATGTCGGCCAGAACGCGCTGGAAGAGCGCTTTGAAGTCGGCGGTGCGGTGGTGCGCTGTAAACGACGCCATGGCGGTTTGCGCCGCGGGCAGCAGCGGGGTCGGTCCGGGAGTAAAGAGACGATTCTTGCGTAGCATGGAATAAGTCCTTTAGGAAGAAGTGGGCAACTTTCTAGTTTACTGGAATCCCGCCTTTTATGGGCGATGGAGCCCATAACTATTGGAAAATGACCCGATTTTACCGATCGGGCACCCTGAAGCGGCTTGAGGGGAAATTGCCGGCAGCCAGCCTCGGGCAGGCAACGGCTATAATTCTGCGATGAGCCTTATCGAACAGATTCAACAGGACATCATCGCCGCCATGAAGGCACGGGAAGAACAGCGCCTGTCCACGCTGCGCATGGTCAAATCCGCGCTCAAGAACCGCGAAATCGAGAAGATGGCGCCGCTGGATGAGAAAGAATCGCAGGCCGTGCTGAGCACACTGATCAAGCAGCGCAAGGAATCGGTCGAGCAGTTTACCAAGGGCGGTCGGCAGGAGATGGCCGAGAAGGAAGCCGCCGAGATCGTTCTGATCGAAGCCTATCTTCCCAAAGCGGCGGGCGAGGGGGAAGTGATTGCCGGGGTAAGGGCCGTGATCGCCGAAATGGACTCGCCCACCATGAAAGACATGGGTGCGGTGATGAAGAACGCCATGGCCCGCTTCGCCGGGGCGGGCATGCGGGTGGATGGCAAAGTGGTGAGTGAGGCGGTAAAGCGGGAACTGGCGGCGAAGTAGCCAAGGTCTCGGGGCGACTCACATTTCCGCTTTTTTGGCCGCGGAACGGTCGCTGACCCACCGCCAATTTCCCACTGCCTCCAAGGGGTGGAGCCCTGATCCACCCTCCATCCAAGGTTTTTTCCTCTCGATTCCCTCTTGACCCTCCTTTACAGAGCAACCGTTTCTCGCGTGTTACCGTCAACATGAGATCTTTAAATTGTTGGTGTTTGACAGGAGAGCTGCCTCATGCTCGGACAATCTTCATCAGGCTCAGGCTTTGGTGTGACCGTCTTTCCTAGTGGGATTTTTTCCATCTCCCGAGTCGCGGCCATAATCCTAGCCTGCACTGGTTTTGGGTTTTCCCAACAGGCGGCCGAACCGCCTGTGCAAAGCTCGCCCGCCGCTAAGCCCGCCGGGGAGAAGCCCGAACCTCGGGTGGTGGACCAATCCGCCGCCGCGCTAATGCCTCTGGTGCAGCTCAATAATGCCCTCGAAGGCCTCGCCGCCAAAGTTTCGCCCGCGGTGGTGCAGATCCTGGTCACCGGTTACGGCCCGCTGCACGAGTCGGATCGCTCGCAAACCGCGCTCATCGTGCGCCAGCACGCCGTCGGCTCCGGCGTCATCGTCGATCCCGCGGGCTACATCATGACCAATGCCCATGTGGTGGAAGGGGCGCAACGCATTCGCGTCGCCCTGCCGCTGCCCGGCGACTCTGGCCGCGCGGTTCCCGTGGGCAAACGCCACATCCTGGATGCCCGGCTGATTGGCGTGCATAAGGAAACCGATCTGGCTTTGCTAAAGATCGATGAAACCGATCTCCCCACACTTCCCCTGCTTACGCAGAGCCGCCCGCGCGTCGGACAGCTGGTTTTCGCCATCGGCAGCCCGGAGGGGTTGCAGAATTCGGTCACCATGGGCGTGGTCAGCGCCGTGGCCCGGCAGCCCGACCCGGAAAAGCCCTTCACCTACGTGCAAACCGACGCTCCCATCAACCCCGGCAACAGCGGCGGCCCGCTGGTGGATATGAATGGCGCGGTGGTCGGCCTTAACACGTTCATCCTCTCCGAAGGCGGCGGCAGCGAAGGGTTGGGTTTTGCCATCCCCGCCCGGATCGTCGATTTCGTCTACCACAGCCTGCGTAAATACGGCCATGTGCATCGCGTCGAGATTGGCGCTGTCGCCCAGGAGGTCACGCCCGACCTCGCCGAAGGACTGCATCTGGCGCAGACTTTCGGAGTGATCATTGCGGACGTCAAACCCGATGGCCCCGCCGCCACTGCGGGTTTACAAGTGCAGGATATCGTGTTACGGGCCGACGACCGCACGATTGAAACTCTCCCGTCGCTGACCAGCGCGCTTTATCTGCATCGGCTCGACAAGGTGCTGGAGCTCGAAGTCTTGCGTGGCAAGGAGAAGAAAGTGCTTTACGTGCCGGCGATCGAAGCTCGCGACCCGATGGACCAACTCTTCGATGCCGCCGATCCGCAAAAAAGCCTCATTCCCCGTCTCGGCATCCTGGCCAGCGACCTCACGCCCGACCTGCGCAGCCAAATCGAATCGCTGCGCATTGCTTCCGGCGTCATCGTGCTGGGCCGGGCCGCCGATCTCACCACCCCGGACACCGGCCTCCAAACCGGAGATATCATTCACGCACTCAATACAACGCCCATCACTTCCATGGAGGAACTTCGCTCCGCGGTTCAAACCCTCAAAGGAAACGACCCGGTGGTGCTGCAAGTCGAGCGCAGCGATGGCCTGAGCTACCTCAGCTTCGAGATGGAATAGGCGCGAACAGCCTAATGCAGGACGGTTGGCTGACCTTCGGTGGGACAAAATGTCCTGGGATCCTCGCGCACGCCATCCTGTCTCGTTCCGCCCGCCCATGATTCGATGTATCCCATTGATGGAAAAGGGTTACAAACTCAGGCATTGGAAGCGGGAGTGCAATAGCTGGGTGCGAACGGAGAAAGTAATCCATGCTACGAACGGCCTTAGCCGCCGCCCTATGCCTTCTCAATCTCTGCGCGCAAGCCGAGGAGCATCCCAAGCTGGCGCCAGAATTGAAATCCCTTCACGATCATTCGGCCCTCGACGTGATCATCCAGTTCCGCAACCTCCCCACGAATGACGGTCGCGCCCTACAACAGAGGGTCGCCGCCCATGGGGGCAAGTTGCAACATGATTTTTCTTTCATGCATGCCATGCACGCCACGCTGCCGGCATCGAAACTGGCCGAGTTGGAAAGCGACGGAGAAGTCACCTACGTCTCGCCCAACCGAAAGGCCGCGGCACTGTTGAACAACACGGCGGGAGCGGTCAACGCCAGCTACGCCACCAGTCTGGGACTCAATGGCACCGGCATCGCAGTGGGCGTCATCGACAGCGGCATTCAGCGAATCAACGATCTGAATAACACCGCCGGCACGGCCTCTCGCGTACTTGCCAGCTACGATATCGTTGGCGGCGGCAGCGACGACGCCTTCGGTCACGGCACCCACGTCTCCGGAATCATCGCTGGCAACGCCACCCAGTCCACTTGTTCCACCTGCACCGTTCAGTATCGCGGACTGGCTCCCAACGCGAATCTCATCAACCTTCGCGCCCTTGATAAAGCCGGCACGGGAACCGATGCCACGGTGATCGCGGCCATCAATCAGGCCATCACGTCGAAAACCACCTACAACATTCGTGTCATCAACCTCTCGCTGGGCCGTCCGGTCTATGAAAGCTACACCAAGGATCCCCTTTGCCAGGCGGTGGAAGCGGCCTGGAATGCCGGCATTGTGGTTGTGGTTGCGGCCGGAAACGATGGCCGGGACAACTCCGTCAACACCAGCGGCTATGGCACCATCACCACCCCCGGCAACGATCCTTTCGTCATCACCGTGGGCGCCATGAACGCCAAGGGAACCCCTACTCGCGCCGACGACGTGATGACCAGCTACAGTTCCAAGGGCCCCACGGCCATCGACCACATCGCCAAACCTGACCTGGTCGCTCCCGGCAATCAGGTCACTTCTCTCCTGGCCTCCGGCAACCAGCCGTTGGTCACGGACTTCCCCAGCAATCGTCCCTTAATCTCGGTCTACGAAAGCGGCAACTCCGACAAGAAATCGGAAGACTATTTCATCCTGAGCGGCACCAGCATGGCCGCTCCCGTGGTCAGCGCCGCCGCGGTCTTGTTGATCGAGCAGAATCCCAACCTCACGCCCGACCAGGTGAAGGCGCGGTTGATGAAGACGGCGTACAAGGGCCTACCTTCCAGCGTCACCATCGTCAGTAGCGGCCAGACCTTTGTGGAACAGGCCGATGTTTTTACTGTGGGCGCGGGCTACGTGGATATCCAAGCGGCGCTGTCGGATACCAGCCTGGCAAAGTTGAGCGCCATGTCTCCCGTCGCGGTTTACAACTCTTCAACCCACGCGGTTTCGCTGCAAAGCAACGCTTCGGCGGTGTGGGGAAGCAACGCGCTGTGGGGAAGCAGCGCCGTGTGGGGCGCCAACGCTTTCACCTCGCAATCGGTGCCCAAGGGATCTAATGCGCTGTGGGGCAGCAATGCACTCTGGGGGAGCAACGCACTCTGGGGAAGCAGCACGGATTCCGGTTTCAACGCGCTGTGGGGCAGCAATGCACTATGGGGCAGTTCCGCGACCGACGGCGACGCTGCCACCCAATCGGCCCTGGCGATCCTGGGTGGAGGGGATCAGTAAGCAATCTCACGCATCCGGTTTTCTCCGGGAGTGGCATTCCATTCGAATGCCACTCCTTTTTTGGCCCCGAGCCCGGTGCTCGTCTCCCGATCTCATCAACCGGGCGAATAAGGGGACAAAATGGCTCAAGGCCCATGAGAGTACGCCACAATGTCCCGGCGGGATGCCAACCGCGATCCCCCATCTACTTCATTATCAGCAGGTTGGCGTTCCCAGGTTTGGCACTTGCGGTGCGAAGGATATAGCGAACGGAGAACCTCTATGCGACGTACTGCGTGGTTTATCTCGATATTCCTGCTGAACACGCTTCTGCAGGCGCAGCAACATCCCAAGCTGGCGCCGGAACTGAAGGCGCTCCAAGGTCAAGCAAACGTGGACGTGATCGTCCAATTTCGCAATACCCCGCAAAACCACAGCCGCGCCATGCAGCAAAGGATTGCGGCGCACGGCGGCACGCTGCGGCATGACTTCTCATTCATGCACGCCATGCATGCCTCGATGCCGGCCTCGCGTTTGGCGGAACTGGAAAAGGACGAAGAAGTCGCGTACATTTCACCCAACCGAAAGATGCGGTCCCTGCTCAACAATTCGGCGGGTGCGGTTAACGCGAGCTATGCTGCGACGCTGGGACTGGACGGCTCGGGAATCGGGGTAGCGGTGATCGATAGCGGCATCGCATCAATCAACGACTTGCGTTTCGCATCTTCGACGGCCTCGCGAGTGGTGGCGGCCTTCGATCTGGTGGGCGGTGGGACCAGCGACACCTTCGGGCACGGCACCCATGTGTCGGGAATCATCGCGGGCAATGCCCAGAAGTCAACCTGTTCCATCTGCACAATTCAGTATCTCGGCCTGGCGCCGAACGCGAACCTTATCAATCTCCGGGCCCTCGATAAGAACGGCGAGGGAAGCGACGCCTCCGTCATCGAAGGCATCTCCCTGGCCATGTCGCTACAGTATCTTTACAACATTCGGGTGATTAATCTTTCCCTGGGCCGGCCGGTTTACGAAAGCTATACCTTGGACCCGTTGTGCCTGGCGGTGGAAGCGGCCTGGAACTCGGGCATCGTGGTGGTGGTAGCGGCGGGCAACGATGGCCGGGACAACTCCATGAACACGAACGGATATGGCACGATCACCGCTCCGGGTAACGACCCTTATGTCATCACCGTCGGCGCCATGAACGCCATGGGAACTCCGACGCGTGGCGACGATATCATGACCAGTTACAGCTCCAAGGGTCCCACGGCTATCGATCACATTGCCAAGCCCGATCTGGTCGCGCCCGGCAATCTGGTTACCTCCGCCATGGCGGGGAAGACCCAAACTCTGGCCAAGGATTTTCCCAACGACCTGGTGCCGCTCGCCACCTACAAGAACACCACGTCCACCGCCGTTTCCACCGATTATTTCGTGCTCAGCGGCACCAGCATGGCCGCCCCGGTGGTGAGCGCGGCCGCAGCCCTGCTGATTCAGCAGAATCCCGGGATGACCCCGGATCAGGTGAAGGCTCGGCTGATGAGAACCGCCTACAAGAATCTGCCCTCCACCGTCACCATCGTGAGCGGAGGCCAGACGTTCTTCGAGCAGGCCGATGTCTTCACCGTGGGCGCGGGCTATGTGGATATTCAAGCAGCCTTGTCGGATACGAGTCTGGCAACCTTGAGTGCCGAGTCTCCGGTGGCCGTCTACAACTCGACGACGCAGAATGTCTTCCTGGTCAGCAATTCGTTCTCCGTATGGGGCAGTAATGCGCTCTGGGGGAGTAATGCGGTGTGGGGCGCCAACGCCTTCACCTCGCAGTCTCTACCCTCTTCGACCAACGCTCTGTGGGGCAGCAATGCACTCTGGGGAAGCAATGCACTCTGGGGAAGCAGCACTGACACGGGTTTCAATGCCCTGTGGGGAAGCAACGCACTGTGGGGAAGTTCGACGATGGATGGCGACGCCACCACGCAGAGCGCGCTGAGCATTCTGGGCGGAGGAGATCAATAAAGACGACAGAAAGCCTTATTCCTGTGGAGGCGATGAGCGGCAGCCTATTCGGGCGCCGCTCATCGTGTTTTTATGAAGGATGCCTGCCCGCTGAATCGGGCTGACTGCGCGGCAGGCCAAACTCCTGGGACAAACTCTTGGATCAACTCCCCGCGGACGCGCCCATTGCCACCGCACTCGCGCGCTCCAGGGCTCTCCCCAGCCTGGAGACAAAGGTCTCCGCCACCCTGAGATCGGTATTGTTGAATGCGTCCTGGGGAGCGCGATATAACGCCAGAACTGAGTGCACACCGGAGGAGCCCGCCACCGGTACGGCGAGCGCAGAACCCAGCCTTCCTGCCGGAGCGGACTCCGAAATAAATCCCGGCTCAACCGCCGGATTGCCATTGACGATGGGCTTTCCGTTCTCCGCCACCCAGCCGCACAGGCCCTCGCCCAGGGGAATCCTCAGCGTCGTAAACCGGCTGATTCGATCGCCGCCTACCCACTGGGGAACCAGAACTCGCTCCCGCAAAACATAGACCACCAGGCACTCGTGGGGCACAAGGCGCTTCAACCGCAACTCAAGGAGCGAGAGGATGTCCTCCGAGCGCAGCGAGGACCCAGCGGATCGGCAGATCTCAAAAAGTTCCGCCTCTTGCTCGAAGGCCAAGGAGGAAGCCGCCGCCGAATCCTGTTGTGCTGCCGATCCCGGCGGCGCATCCGTCGCCCCCTGCGCGAAGCCCGCCGCAGGAGCCGCGCCGCGCTGGATCTTGACGTCGGTGGAGAGCTTCGGCACGGTGGAGATCGGCTTTTCCTTAGCCCTTCTCTCCAGCTCGACGTATCGGCGTTCGAGAACCTTCACCACCTGCGGATCGAAGCTCGCGCCCGACTCCGCGGCTACTTTCGCCATCGCTTCATCCAAGGGCAGGGCCTTGCGGTATTGCCGGTCAGAGGCCAGCGCATCCAGGCAATCTACTGCCGCCAAAATCCGTGCCCCAATGGGGATCTCCTCGCCTTGCAGTCCGTAGGGATATCCGCTGCCGTCCCACTTCTCATGATGGGCGCGGACAATCGGCACCACGGGATAGGGAAAATCCACCTGCTCCAGAATCTCCGCCCCCACCAGAGGGTGGATTTTCATCTTCTCGAACTCTTCCGGGGTTAGCTTTCCGGGCTTGGAGATAATATGCTCGGGTACCGCGAGTTTGCCAATATCGTGCAGAACCGACGCGGCCTGCAGGGCTTCCCGCTCGTCATCGCTCACACCCAACTCGCGTGCCACTTCCATGGCGTAAACCCGAACTCTCTGGAGGTGTTGGCCTGTGGTGTTGTCTTTGGCTCCAATGGCGAGAGCCAGAGCCTCAATGGTGCGCAAGTGCAGGTTGGAAACCTTCTCGGCGTAGCGCTTGTCATCCTCCAGTTTGCCCAGATAGAGGCGGTAGGAGCGGTACATCAAATAAATCGGCGGCAGAACCAGAAGCGATGACTGCCAACCGATTTGCCGGTTTAACCAACTGACCAGACCGGCCGCGGCCGCGCCCACCAGGTAGTAAGGGAAGGACCACAGATAGGACTCCGACCAAACCTTTCTCACCGGCTTGTTTTCGGTAATGCCAATGATGCCCGACATGGCTCCGGTATTGCAGGCAAAATGGGTGACAGCCGCCGCCAGCAGGGCCAGCGGACCGGGGCGGTGAAGCACCAGCGAGCTAACCAACTGGTAGGCCGCATAGGCTGCCGCGCTCGAAACCGTAACCTGGGAAAGATTGAACAGAAGCTGCACCGGTTTAACTGTGCGGGCGGGCCTCCAGAAAAACTGCGCCAGCGTGCTTCCCACGCCGATCAGAAGTGTCTGGGGCAGAGAGAGCTCCAGCACGCCCAGCAGGGTAAAGACGAAGTTCACCGACAAGGTGCCTTCGATGCCGGGAAGGGAAACTTTGAGGGCAGCGGCCAACACGGCGGCCGCTAGATAACAGAAGAATTTGACAGGATCGCCCGACCCAGGCCGCAGGACGGCACCGGCCAAACTGAGCCAGCCCGCCATCGCCATGGCTGCAATGAAAATCCGAGATCGGTATTGGCGCACGGTTCTCCCCGAACCTCTCAATTGTTTCCTGAATCGACCTCTGCTGTCCGGGTAAAAGTCACATCCTGGGTTACCGTCGTGTAGCCGCAGGATGGCGCGCAGAGTGGGCGGGGCTGGACTTTCACATCCTCCAGTCCGGTTCGGGGAAATTTTGCCGTACAATAAAATGCGAGCGCCCGTAGCTCAACTGGATAGAGCATCTGCCTTCGGAGCAGAGGGTTGGGAGTTCGAGTCTCTCCGGGCGCACCACCGCTTCTTCCTGTACTTCGTCAATCCCCCTCCGAAGCCGGCTTTTCCCCGCAAGTTCAATTACCGGCGTAACTTCCCTGGCACTCACACACGCGGGAAGATGAGGGGATCCGGCGCACTAGCCGGGTCTGGATGATCCCAATGCCGTCAAACCCGCCGCCGGAGGTCATCCGCCTTTCCGACGTGGTCTCGGCCCTGTCCATTGCTCTGGACTTAACCGAAGGCCAGCCCATGGGCCACGCCATTCGCAGCTGTATTTTGGGCATGCGCATTGCCCAGGAGTTGCAACTGCCGCACGAACAGCGCTGCGATCTCTACTACGCGTTGTTGCTTAAAGACTCGGGTTGCAGCAGCAATGCCGCCCGTATGTTTCAGATCATGGGCGCGGATGAACTGGCGGCCAAACGCGACGTGAAATTCGAGGATTGGACCAAGGCTTCGTTCTCTGGATTGCGCTTCCTCATCCGCAACGTGCTGCCGGGCGCGCCTTTGCCGCGGCGTCTGTTTCGAATCGCGCAGATCGGACTGCAGCAACGCCGCAACAACGCCGAACTGATTGGCAGCCGCTGCGAGCGTGGAGCGGAAATTGCCCGCCAGATTGGCTTGAGCGAAGCCACGGCGGATGCCATTCACTGCTTGGACGAGCATTGGAATGGCGGCGGCTATCCGGAGTCCCGCCGGGGAGAAGAGATTCCCCTGCTGGCGCGCATCATGAACGTGAGCCAGACCCTGGATGTCTTCGCCCACCGGTACGGCCCGGGCGCGGCGGTTCGGGCGGTTGCGGATCGCAGCGGCCGCTGGTTCGATCCGGAGATCGTGCGGGTGGTTCGTGCCCTGGAGAGCGATCGCGAACTCTGGCACAAGGCTATGGGCGCGGATGCCCGCGAGCATGTTCTCGGCATGGAGCCGGGTGTCGCGATTCCCGCCTCGCCGGAGAGAATCGACAACATCTGCCGCGCCTTTGCCCAGGTCATCGACGCCAAGTCGCCCTACACGTTCCATCATTCGGTCGGGGTGGCGGAAGCCGCCACGGCGATCGCCGTCGAAATGTCGCTGGCACCCTTAACCCTCACCCTGGTTCGCCGTGCCGCCTTGCTGCACGACATTGGGAAGCTCAGCGTCTCCAATGCGATTTTGGAGAAACCGGGAAAGCTTACCGTCGAGGAATGGTCGATCATGCGCCTGCACCCCGCATATACGCGCACCATCCTGCGCCAAATTCGCGGCTTCGACGAACTCGCCTACATGGCCGCGGCCCACCACGAACGGCTCGATGGCTCCGGTTACCCGGAAGGCTTGTCAGCCGATGGGATGTCCCTCCCTGCCCGCATCATCGCCGTCGCCGACGTCTACCAGGCACTCTCCGAAAAGCGCCCTTACCGGGAGGGCCTGCCACTCGAAGTTGTATTCGACCTGCTGAACCGAGATACTCCACACCGACTGGACGCCGAGTGCATGGCCGCTCTTAAACGGAGCATATCTCAGGCCCGGCTTGGCCGCAAAGCTCTGGGCCAATCCGCGGGAACCTAAGTGAAGCTCCTCAGTAAAGCTACTCGCCCCCGTACCCGAGTTCACCTGGCAGAGGCTGCGAAAACAAATGTCAGCCCCCGCGGAAGAGCGGCTCTTCAGAGCCGTGTAACTGCTGTCAAAAGGTCGCGGGCTTCAGCCCCGGTTGTAGTCATCCCGATCCGAGTTGACTCTTTCCGCAACCTCTTCAGTCGTGACGTTAAACCCGCCGAAACCAGCCGCGCTTTCGCGCCTGCGGATCGCTCAGCCACAAGGAACCTTCAAGTCCCCTGATAGAATCGTGAGCGGCAACCGGACCGCCCCCGCGGGCATCGAAACCACACTATGTCGAAGGGCAACTCCCGTTCGCTTCTCGTTCTCGGTGGCTTCGGCCTTGCCGTAGCCGGCGCCGCTTGGTATGGCTCGCGCTACAGCCGCGGCGAAAGCCCCTCCCAGTGGTACCGCCACCTCGAGACGCCCAGTTTCAGCCCGCCGAAAGAAATCTATCCCGTCGTCTGGACCACCCTCTACGCCCTCATGGCCTGGTCGGGATGGCGCATCTGGAGCGCCGCTCCCTCCCGCGAGCGCAAACAAGCTCTCCGCCTCTGGGTCACGCAGCTCGCCACCAACGCCAAGTGGTCCAAATATTTCTTCGGCGAACACAGCCCCACCATTGCCCTCGCCGACGCGGTAGCCCTGGAAGGCATGATCTTCAGCTACATGAAGGCCGCCCGCAAAGTCGACCCCGCCGCCGCCCACGCCTTCATCCCCTATGCCGCCTGGGTCGCCTTCGCCACCGTCCTGAATTCCGAAATCGCCCGCCTCAACCCCCGCGAAAGCTAGACTCATCCAAGATTGGCTTTGAACGTAAGATTGGCTTTGGAGGGGAGCGACTTCAGAGGCCGCGGAAAAACTCCCCATGCACGGGCGCATGGGGAAGAGCGGCTCTTCAGAGCCGCGTAAGTCCTTGGAAAGATCGCGGGCTTTAGCCCCCGCGATCGGATTTTTCCTTCTGCGTCGCGTTTCTCCGCAGCCTTTTCAGTCGCCGGCAAACCTTCCGCAACCGCACTTCAGCGCCCGCCTGTGTTGAAATAGCAATCGTGCAACTCAAGCTCGCCCTCACCGCTGCCCTCGCCCGCCTGAGCGCCGCGAATGTCCCTTCCCCGCGCATGAACGCCGAACTCCTCCTCATGTTCACCCTCAGCTGCGACCGCGCCTACCTCCATGCCCATCCCGAGCGCGAATTGACCGGAGACGAATCCGCCCGCTACAACTCCACTCTCGCCGAGCGCTCCCGCGGTGTCCCCGCGCAATACATCACCGGCCATCAGGAATTCTGGGGTATGGATTTTCTCGTCACCCCGGCGGTCCTAATCCCCCGCCCGGAGACTGAGCACATAATCGAATCCGCCCTGAAGCTCTTCAGTCGACTCACGCCGAAGCCCGAAGCCCAAAGTCCAAAGCCCGCAATCCTCGACGTCGGCACCGGCGCCGGTTGCATCGCCCTCGCTCTCGCCAAAGAACTCCCGCGCGCCGAAATCCACGCCACCGACATCTCCGGACCCACCCTCGAAATCGCCCGCGCCAATGCCGCGCGCCTCCGACTCGACTCCCGCATTCAATTCCGCCAGACCGATCTCCTCGCAGGATTCGAACCCAATTCCTTCGACCTCGTCGTCTCCAACCCGCCCTACGTCGGCGAGAGGGAAGAAGATGAAGTACAACTCGAAGTCCGCAAATTCGAACCCCGCAACGCCGTCTTCGCCGGCCCCACCGGCACGGAAGTCATCGCGCGTTTAATTCCGCAGGCCCGCTCCGCGCTCAAGCCCGAAGGCTGGCTGATCCTGGAAATCAGCGGCACCATTGTCAATGAGGTGATTTCGCTGCTGGAAAACTGGAAAGAAGTAAAAGTAATCAACGACCTGCAATCGATCCCGCGCGTAATCCAAGCCCAAAAATAACCAACATAAACTTTTCTCAGTATCCTCTGTGAACCCCTGTGTCCCCTGATTTAAGATTTTGACTTTAGCTTTCGCCAGCTTCCACTCGCCACGCCAGCCCGAGTTTCCAGCCTACCGCGGCACCGCCGCCTGAATCTCCTCCACATCCACAATGTTCGTCGGATATTTCCCGCTGTAACACGCCGAACAATACGAAGTCTTCTCGCCCTCGCCGCAAGCCTGCTTCAATCCCTCGAGCGAAAGATAGGCCAAAGAATCCGCGCCGATATACTTCCGAATCTCATCCACGGTCTTATTAGCCGCGATTAGCTGATTTTTCGACGGCGTATCCACCCCGTAATAACATGGCGAAATCGTCGGCGGGCACGAAATCCGCATATGCACTTCCTTCGCCCCCGCGCTGCGGATCATGCGCACAATCTTCCGCGAAGTCGTTCCCCGCACGATCGAATCGTCCACCAGCACCACCCGCTTGCCTTCCAGCAGCGACTGCACCGGATTCAACTTGAGCTTCACCCCGAAATCCCGCACGCTCTGGCTCGGTTCAATAAATGTCCGCCCCACATAATGGTTGCGGATCAACCCAAAGCGAAACGGAATCCCGCTTTCCGCCGCATATCCCACCGCCGCCGTCACCCCGGAATCCGGCACCGGCACCACCACATCCGCATCCACCAGCGATTCGCGCGCCAACTGCCGCCCCATCTCTTCGCGGCTGGTCTGCACCGCCCGGCCAAACACCCGGCTATCGGGACGCGAAAAATACACATGCTCAAAGATGCAGCTCGATTGCGGCGCCGCGGTGGAATAAAAGCGCGAGGTCATCCCCTCCGGCCCCACCACGATTAACTCGCCCGGCTTCACATCGCGCTCATACTTCGCGCCAATCAAATCGAACGCGCAAGTCTCCGAGGCAAACACAATGGTGTCCCGCTTCTGCCCCTCCAATGCGGGAATCCGGCCCATGGCCAGCGGCCGGAATCCGCGCGGATCGCGCGCCGCGATGATCCGGTCGGGGCTCATCACCACCAGCGAAAATGCCCCCTCCACCCGCCGCAGCGCATCCGCGATCGCCTCCGGCAAAGTCTCCTCCCGCGAGAGCGCGATCAGATGCACGATGACTTCGGTGTCGCTATTGGTCTGAAAAATCGATCCCTGCCGCTCCAGCCGCCCGCGCACCTCCTGCGCATTGGTCAGATTTCCGTTGTGCGCCACGCCGATCGATCCCTTATTCGACTGCACCAGAATCGGTTGCGCATTCAGCAGCGCCGAATCCCCCGCCGTGGAATAGCGCGTATGTCCAATGGCCAGCGTCCCGCGAATCTTCGCCAGCACTTCCTCGGTAAAAATATCCGCCACCAGCCCCATCGCCTTATGCACCCGCGAAGTCAGACCATCGGAAGTCACAATCCCCGCCGACTCCTGCCCCCGATGCTGCAACGCGTGCAAGCCGAGATAAGCCAGCTTCTCCGCCTCCGGATGCGCGAAGATGGCTACCACCCCGCACTCGTCATGAAATTTATCGCAATGGATCATTTCGCAAGGAACTCCGGCGCCACCAGCTCCGGATCGGCCTTCAAAGCCGCTTCCAGCGCACCCTCATACGCCGCGCTCAACTCGGAAACCGCGGCAGACACCACCACCTCGCCCTCCAGCCAGATTTCCAGGCGATCCCCGGCCGTCTCTCCCAAGACCTCCGCCGCAACCCCGTGCTCTCGCGCTACCTGTTGGATTCGCGAAACCTTTCCCGGGTCGCATGACAGCAGGATGCGGCTGGCGTCTTCTCCAAACAGGACAAAATCGGCTGCCAGCCCGCCCGACGCCAACTTCACCCGCGCCCCAACATTCCTGGCAAAAGTCTTCTCCGCCAGCGCCACCGCCAATCCGCCATCGGCGCAATCGTGCACCGAATCCACCAATCCCTGCGTGACCAACTCGATCACGGCTTTCTGTAGCGCGGCTTCTTTCTCCAGGTCAAGCTCCGGCGGATAGCCCCAAATCTCGCCCAGAATTTCCTTCGCGTATTCCGACGAGCCAAATTCGCTCTCCACATCGATGGCATCCGCCAACTCCCCGCCGCGCAGCAGCACAATCGACCGCCCCGCCGCGGCAAAGGGCATCTTCGCCGCCTTATGCACATCTTCCAAAATGCCCACCACCCCCAGCACCGGCGTGGGATAAATTCCTTCGCCCAGGGTCTCGTTATAAAAACTTACGTTGCCGCCGGTAATCGGAATCTCAAGCTCCTCGCACGCTTTGGTGATGCCATCGATGGTCTGCGAGAACTGCCACATGATGTGCGGCTTCTCCGGATTGCCAAAGTTCAGGCAATTGGTCGCGCCCACGGGTGTCGCCCCCGAGCAGGCCACCTTGCGCGCCGCCTCGGCCACGGCGTGCATCGCCCCCAACCGCGGATCGAGATAACACCAGCGCGAGTTGCCGTCGAGCGCCATCGCCAATCCCTTTTGCGAGCCTCCGGTTTTCGGATCTTTAATGCGGATCACCCCCGCGTCGCCCGCCCCCGGAGCCTCGACCGTGTTGGTCTGCACCATGTGATCGTACTGCTGCCACACCCAGCGCTTCCCGCAAATGTTCGGGCTGGCCAGGAGCTGCTTTAGCTTTGCTGTGAAGTCGCGGTGACCCTGGGTTTGGATTTGAAGGGGCGCGGCTTCAGACGCGCCGTCCGATGTGACTATTGACGAGGGCTTTAACCCCTGAGGGGCATACAGCCTGACGTGCTCCGGCATCTCCCGCGCCACCGCTGGCTCCCACCTCGCGATGGGCCGCTTATATACCGGAGCATCGTCGGTCAGGGCAGGATTCGGAATCTCCGCCACAACCTCGCCGTGATGCCGCACGCGCAAGTGATTCTCAGCAATCACCACGCCCACTTCCACCGCATCCAGTCCCCATTTTTCAAAAACGCGGAACACTTCCCCCTCGCGCCCCTTCTGCGCCACCAGCAGCATGCGCTCCTGCGATTCGCTCAACATGATTTCGTAGGCGCTCATTGCGGTTTCGCGCTGGGGAACGCGATCCAGTTCAATCTCGATGCCCACGCCGCCGCGGCCGCCCATCTCGCACGTCGAACACGTCAGGCCCGCCGCGCCCATGTCTTGAATCCCAATAATGGCGCCGGTCTTCATGGCCTCGAGGCAGGCTTCCAGCAGCAACTTTTCCATGAACGGATCGCCGACTTGAACATTGGGGCGTTTCCCCTCGGAGGCCTCGCTGAATTCCTCGCTGGCCATGGTTGCGCCGTGAATGCCGTCACGGCCCGTCTTCGAGCCAACATAGATCACGGGGTTGCCGTGGCCCGCCGCCCGCGCATAGAAAATTTCGTCCTTGCGCACCAGGCCCAGGGCAAAGGCATTCACCAGCGGATTTCCCGAGTAGCAAGGCTCGAACTTGGTCTCGCCTCCCAGGTTCGGCACGCCAAAGCAATTTCCGTAGGAAGCGACGCCGCTGACTACGCCTTCGAGGATGGAATGATTGCGGTCGATCTCAGCCTGGGCAATTTGTGCCGGGGCGGCTGTCCTTCCAGGCTTTTCGATTGGCCCGAAACGCAGCGAATCCATCACCGCAACCGGTCTTGCGCCCATGGTAAAAATATCGCGCAGAATTCCGCCTACGCCGGTGGTCGCGCCCTGGAACGGCTCGATGAACGAGGGATGGTTGTGCGATTCGATCTTGAAGGCGCAGGCCCAGCCATCGCCGATGTCGATGATGCCGGCATTCTCCCCCGGCCCCTGCAGCACGCGCTGGCTGTGTGTGGGCAGGCGCTTCAGATGCACCCGCGACGATTTGTAGGAGCAGTGCTCGCTCCACATCACGCTGAAGATGCCGAGTTCGGTGAGCGTAGGTTCGCGGCCACCGAGCAGCCCTCTGATTTTTTCGTATTCGTCGGAAGTGAGCCCGTGCTGCCGGAGCGTCTCCGGAGAAATCGCATGCGTGGCGGTGGTCATGGGGAGTAGCTATTGTCGCACTTCGGCGAAGAGATGGGTAGGGCAAAACTGCAGACAATGTTGTCCGGGATCATGGTGCTGCCGTCACCCTGAGCGTAGGCCCCGCTATTATCTGGGAGCTATTGACTACGGCATGCGTCGACTCCCGCCTCGAACCGCTTTGTTTTCAATAGCGCGATCCGCAAGTGATTGGAAACACATGGAAGCCCTGCCTGGAATCTTGGGAATTCGCGGACGAACCTTTCGGTGGGATAGGGCTCGATTGCGCTCAGAGTCGCTGAGAGCGCCATCTGAGCATCCGGAGCGAGGTCGGGGTACACCTGGAAGTTTTCCACAGCTAGAATCGCCTCTAAATGTAGTTTCCTTGTAAGTGATTGAAAAAGTCTGTAAGTCCTTGTAATTATCCAGAAGCTATTGAAACCAAACCAATCGGCAATTTCATCCCGCTGCGTCCGCTCCGGTAATATCTCTGTCCAGATGAAATCGATCATCGTAGGCACGGCCGGGCACGTCGATCACGGCAAGACCGCCTTGGTGAAAGCGCTGACGGGAATCGATGCCGACCGTTTGCAGGAAGAGAAGCGCCGCGGCATCACCATCGACCTGGGCTTCGCCCACCTGGACCTGCCCATGCCAAGCGGGGAGATGCTGCGGTTGGGTTTTGTCGACGTGCCGGGGCACGAGCGTTTTGTGCGCAACATGCTGGCCGGCGTTGGCGGCATCGACCTGGTTTTGCTGGTGATCGCGGCGGATGAGGCCATCAAGCCACAAACCCGCGAGCACTTCGACATCCTGCAATTGTTAGGCGTGCAGCGCGGCATTCCCGTGCTCACCAAGTCCGACACCGTGGATGCGGAGACGCTCGCCGTGGTCCGCCTGGAGGTGGAAGAGTTTCTGCGTGGGACATTTTTGCACCCTCCCAGCCTGGACGATCCCAGGCTGGACCATCCGAACCCGGGCGACCCGAGCCCGAGCCACCCGAGCCCGGACTACCGAAGCAAGATCATCGCCGTGAGTTCGCTGACAGGCGAGGGACTGGAAGATCTAAGGCGGGCTCTGGTGGAGGCGGCGGCCGAGGTGAAGCCGCGAGACTCGGCGGCCCTGGCCCGTCTGCCCATTGACCGGGTGTTCACCATGAAAGGTTTCGGCACCGTGGTCACCGGAACGCTGGTAGCCGGAACCATTCGCCGCGAACAGGAAATGGAAATTTTCTCCGGAACCCGCGAAGCCGGCCGCCGGGTGCGGGTGCGTGGCGTGCAAGTGCATGGACAGTCGACGGAGGCCGCCGTGGCCGGCCAGCGCAGCGCGCTCAACCTGGCGGGCGCGAGCACGGAAGATCTGGCGCGCGGCATGACGCTGGCGCCGCCCGCAATGCTTGAAACCACACGCCGGGCGGACGTTTCCTTACGCCTGCTGCCTTCCGCGGCGCGGCCGTTGAAAAATCGGGCGCGGGCGCACTTTCATTCCTTCACCATGGAAACGGTGGTCGAGATCGTATTGCACGGGACCCGGCAGCTCGCGCCCGGAGAGAGCGCACTGGCGCGCCTGAAGTTTCCGCAAGCCGCGCTGCTCCTGCCCGGCGACCGCTTCATTCTTCGGCAGTTTTCCCCGGTCGTCACCATTGGGGGCGGGGTGGTGCTGGATGCCGCCCCGCTTCCGCGCATGGCCGCAACCCACGACTTTCTTGCCGGATTGAAAAATGGGGATGCGAAGGCTGTGCTGACGGCAAGAGTGGCGCGGCGGGGTCATCGAGGAATCTCACTGGCCCGCCTGACGGCGGAGACCGGTTGGGCCAGAACCTCGATCGAACCAATCCTGGCCGAACTGCTGAAAGCGCGCTTGCTGGTTGGTTTTGGAGAAACTTTTCTGCACGCCTCCGCGTTCGAAGCCCTTCAATTGCAAATGGTGAAGCGGGTGACCGAATTCCACAAGCAGAACCCTCTGGCGGAGGGCATCGGCAAGGAAGAGCTGCGGGCTCAGGCGGATGCGCCGGCGGAGGTGTTTCCGGGGATCGCGGCGCAGCTGATGGCCGAGAAGAAGATCGAGGTGGCGGGCGATGTGGTGCGCCTGCCGGGCCGCAGCGTGGTGATGAAGGACGAGGAAGCCGATTCACGGAATAAAATCGAAGCGGCATTTGCCTCGGCGGGATTGCAGGTGCCGGCTTTAAGCGATGTGCTGGCGGGTTTGAAGATCGACCGGGCGCGAGCGCAGAAAATTGTGACGCTGCTGCTCCGCGACAAGCTGCTGGTCAAAGTGTCCGATGAACTCGTGTTCCATCGCGCCGCGCTGGAACGATTACGACGCCAGATCGCAGCCTATAAAACGAAGTCTGCCGTCATCGATGTTGCCCAGTTTAAGGATCTGACCGGAGTCAGCCGGAAGTATGCCATTCCGCTCCTGGAGTTTCTGGACCGGGAGCGGGTAACGCGGCGGGCGGGAGACAGGCGGGAGATTCTGTAATTTGCTAATTGAGCCATTGGGTGATTAGGTGATCAGGCGATTAAAGAACAAGGCGCGAGACTTTTGATTGCCCGATAACCCGATCCCTCAATCGCCCGCCTTCAGATCCTCTCTTCCGGGAATTCCAGTTCCAGACCCAGCGGGTCGGTCAAGCGATTCGTCAGGTTGGCAAGGCCGGCGAGCATGTGGATGTCCACGATCTCGGAGTCGGTGAAGTGCTTCTTCAGGGGCTCGAAGTCGGAATCGGCGATGGCATGAGGATCGCGGGTTAACTTCTCCACATAGGCGAGGGCCGCGAGCTCCCGGCCGCTGTAGCGGGCATAGTTTCCGGTCTTCAGCGCGCTCCAGTCTTCGGCGGTGAGTCCGGCGCGCCTGGAAGACGCCACGTGATGCTGGGTGCAATAGCGGCAACCGTTGATCAGCGAGATGCGAAGGTAGATGACTTCGTAGAGCTTGCGGTCAAGGGAACGGCCAACGCTGGCGTAGAACGCCAGAAAGTTTTTCAGCATCTCGGGGCGGTGAGCCAGCGCCATCTGCACATTGCCGGGCTTACCGCGGAGAGTGGTGTCATAAATCTCCTTCACTTCCGGAGAGGCAGCCTCCGGTGAAAGCAGAGCGATACGGGCCATGAAACCTCCCAAGGGATTATGAGTGCGCGGAGCCATGATAGACGAATTTTCGACTGGGTGATGGGTGATGAAGCGATGGAGCGATACTGTCATTGTCATTAAAGACCGCGGCATGATTTCCGTCCAACGACACAGGCGCCTGGGGGAATGCTGATGTATGCTTCATCCTGATGCTTTCGATCCGGCGGGCCAACATCGCTGACGCGGCGCTGCTGCGAACTCTGATCCGCGAACTGGCGGAGTTCGAGCGCGAGTTGGAACTCTGCGTGATCGAAGAGGAGGATCTGCAACAGGATGGCTTCGGCGAGGCCCCCAAGTTTCACGCCCTGATTGCCGAGTGGAGCGGCGAGCCTGCGGGCTATGCGCTTTTTTTTGGCTACTATTCGAGTTGGGTGGGCCGCGGGCTTTATCTCGAGGATGTGTTTGTGCGGCCGCAGTTTCGGGGAAAAGGCATTGGCATGGGGCTGCTAGCGGCGGCGGCGAAGTTTGCGGTGCAGGGAGGGTACCGGGCGATGCGCTGGGAGGTGCTCGACTGGAATGAAAACGCGATTGGGATATATAAGGCGCTGGGAGCGAAGTTTCGCGATCAGTGGCGGTCCGTGTTGCTGAAGGATGAAGCGCTGAGGCGGCTGGCGGAGAGAACACCGTGAGTTCGGTGCGGGTGATTGGCGGGGGATTGGCGGGAGCGGAGGCGGCGTGGCAGTGCGCGCAGCGCGGGCTGAAGGTGGAGTTGTATGAGATGCGGCCGGCGCGTTCGACCGCGGCGCATCAGACGGCGGACTTCGCCGAACTAGTGTGCTCGAATTCGTTGAAATCGGATTCGGAAAATACCGCGCCCTGGCTGCTGAAGGAAGAGATGAAGCGCGCGGGATCGCTGCTGCTGCGGATCGCGCGGGAGTGCGCGGTGCCGGCGGGACATGCGCTGGCGGTGGACCGGGTGGAGTTCGCGGCGAAGGTGACGGAGGCCATTTCGCGGGAGAGGCGGATTGCGTTGCGGCGGGAAGAACTGACGCGCATCGAGGAATGCGGGCAGGAGGTGACGATCGTCGCCACCGGGCCTTTGACTTCGGATGGATTGGTAGAGGAGATTGGGCGGTTGAGCCAGTGGACTCGGTCAGAGATTGAGCAGGGAGGCGTGCCGGCTCCCCACGACCCTTCCCGACAGACTCCCCACCTGTATTTTTACGATTCGATCAGCCCGATTGTGGAGGCGGATTCGATTGACATGTCACGGGTTTACATGGCGGCGCGCTACGACAAGGGCTCGGCGGATTATATTAATTGCCCCATGACGCGCGAGGAGTACGACCGGTTTTACGACGGACTGCTGGCGGCGCAACCGGTGGAAGAGCGGGAATGGGAAAAGCTGAATTATTTCGAGAGTTGCCTGCCGATCGAGGAGATCGCGCGGCGGGGGAGGGATACTCTGCGCTTCGGACCGATGAAGCCGGTGGGCTTGAACGATCCGCGAACCGGGCGGATGCCCTATGCGGTGGTGCAGTTGCGGCAGGAGAACCTGCGGGCCGATTCGTATAATCTGGTGGGCTTTCAGAATCATCTGAAGTTTGGCGAGCAGGCGCGGGTGCTGCGGCTGATTCCTGGACTGGAGAACGCGCGTTTTCTGCGCTACGGGCAGATTCACCGCAATACCTATATCAATGGGCCGGCGCTGCTTCGGGAAACGCTGCAGATGAAGGCGCATCCACGGGTTCTTTTCGCCGGGCAGATTTGCGGGGTGGAAGGCTACGTGGAGTCGATTGCGACGGGGCTGATGGCGGGAGTGCACGCGTCCGCACTGGCGCGGGGAGAAGAGCCGGTTGCGCCGCCGCGAGCTACGGCTTTCGGATCGCTGGCGCACTACGTGGCGCATGCCAGCACCAAAGATTTTCAGCCGGCGAATATTACGTTCGATTTGCTACCGGGGCTGGACAGGAAAATTCGCGATCGAAAGGAGCGGCATCGGGTGCAGTGCGAGTTGGCATTGGAGGCATTCGCGGGATGGCTGCAGGGCGCAGGGCTGGTGACCTCGAGCGTCTGACGGGATTTTTCGGCACGAGTGAGGAGGTTGCGGGAAACCACGACCACGGGGGCTAAAGCCCGCGATCTTTCCAAAGACTCACGCGGCCCTGAAGAGCCGCTCTTCCGCGGTGGCGGTGCATTGGGAGTTTTCCGCTGCCCCAAACGGCGCCCTTTCAAAGCCGCCATATATCGAAGTTTTCGCGGACTCTGGAGTTATGCCGTTCCCAACTTCTTCGGATTCTCACGGTTTTCTGAGTCCTCTTTATTATTTTTATTTTTGTTTTTCTAACTCTAAAGATCTCTTTATTCTGAACCGCCCGCCCCTCCCGTGCGTAATTCGATCAAGCGGACAGAACGGCCGGGGACGCTTCCCTTCCGGAGCGCACGGCGTCCAATGTAGAACGCGATGACCTTGCGAGATTTAATTGCCGACGTGGTGCAAACCCTGTGGGCCCACAAGCTGCGGGCGTTTCTCACAATGTTTGGAATCGCATGGGGAATTGTTTCGATGGTGCTGATGGTGGCGGCGGGCGAGGGATTGCGCAAGGGGCAGGAGGAGCAAGCGAAGAATCTCGGCAAGGACGTGATGATTGTCTTCCACGGGCGGACCAGCCTGCAGGCGGGCGGAATGCACGCGGGGCGACTGGTTCACTGGGAGCAGGAGGACGTACCGGTGGTGCAGGCGGAGGGGATCGATTGCGAATATGCGATCCCGGAACTGGAGCAGGGGACGGTGCTGACGCACAGCAACTTCAATAACGCGTCGTTCACGGTGACGGGATCGTATCCGCAGTTCGCGGACATTCGAAGCCTGACGGTGGGAGAGGGGCGTTTTTACGATTGGAACGACATGCGGGAACAGAGGCGGGTCGCGTTCCTGGGAACGGACGCGGCGAAGCAGCTGTTTCCCGGGCGGAACGCGGTGGGGGAGAACATTTACCTGAATGACTTCCCGTACATCGTGATCGGCGTCATGGAAAAGAAGAAGCAGGATTCCTCCTATGACGGATGGGATGTGCAGAAGGTTTTTGTCCCGTTCGCCGCCATGCAACGGGACTTTCCCAACAAGCCGCCGGAAACCGCGACATCTTTCGACCAACTGCTGGTGACGCCGAAGTCAGTGGAGCAGCATGAAGCCTGCAAGCATGAGGTGCGGGCGGCGCTGGCGCGCATGCACCATTACGATCCCGGCGACAAAGAGGCTGGCCCCATTTGGGATACGGTGGAGGAGGCGCAGGCGTTCGAGAAGATGACGGACGGGATGAAATATTTTCTGGGTGCAGTGGGGGTGGTGACGCTGCTGCTGGGCGGCCTGGGCGTGATGAACGTGATGCTGGTGGCCGTGCGCGAGCGGACGCGGGAGATTGGGGTGCGCAAGGCGCTGGGGGCGCCGGCGGGAACCATTTTACGGCAGTTTTTTGTGGAGGCGGTGATCATTGCGCTGTTCAGCGGAGCGATTGGGTTGGGAGTGGCGTTCGGATTTTGCGGGCTGGTGAATCTGTTGCCCATGCCGGATTATTTTGCCGGGCTGATTCCGGACTGGAACTCCGGCCTGCTGGCGGCCGGACTGCTGGGCGCAGTGGCGGTGGGAGCGGCGTTGTATCCGGCGCGGAGAGCGGCCTCCATCGACCCGATTGAAGCGCTGCGGTACGAAGCGGGAGGGTAGGGGGAATTTGTGATTTTGAAATTTGTAATTGGTTTTTAGAATTACAGATTACCCAATTACAGAATTACAAAACCAGTTTGTTATGTTGATCGAAATTATTTTCGAGGCTTGGGCTGCGCTGAAGCGCAATGTTACGCGCAGCTTGCTTACCATGCTGGGGATTGTTTGGGGGATTGCTACGGTTACATTGCTGATCGCGTATGGGAGCAGCTTTCGCGGGGTGCTGGTGCATGGCTTTGACGCTTTCGGAAAGAGCGTGGTGATCTGCTGGCCGGGGCAAACCAGCGAGCAGCCGGGGGGACAGCGCGCGGGGAAAAAGGTGGTCATCGAGCAAGCCGATGTGGAGATGGTAAAGGCCACCGCCCCGCTGGTGAAGCATGTGTGCCGCGAAACCGTTAGCCGGCCGGGGGTTTCCTATGGCGACCGCATGCTGGGGACGGCTCCAGTGCGCGGGGTTTGTCCGGAATATGGTGAGATGCGGAACGAAGTGCCGGCGGAGGGGCGCTGGATCGATGCGGCGGATGAAGTGGAGCGGCGGCGGGTTATTTTTCTGGGCGGGCGGGTAAAGGAGCAGCTTTTCAGCGGGCGGCCGGCGCTTGGCGAGACCGTGGAGGTGGGCGGGGTTCGATTTACCGTGATCGGGGTGATGGCGCGCAA